>Ga0272441_10000030_pt1 | contig 303613 bp, 278 predicted proteins | sample SSMProp6N_FD_193582 | JGI IMG/M metagenome (GOLD analysis project Ga0272441, IMG submission 193582) | Marine sediment archaeal communities from Little Sippewissett salt marsh, Falmouth, MA, United States - SSM-Prop-6N | ecosystem: Environmental > Aquatic > Marine > Wetlands > Sediment ...
AAAACAATCGCACAGGCCGTAAAAAACGAGCTGGCAAAATGACCGACGTCCCCGCCCCGTGAACCGGACAGCGGATATTCTCCTATGCCTGTTTATATCCCTTCATAGCCCGCGGGCTACCGCATCACCCGGAGATTTTCGCGGCAGCGTGCGTCAATCGTCAAATTTGATGTGCCGAACGGGGAAATATCTGTTATGATGGAGCGGAAATGTTGTGTTCCTGCCGTTTTACCATTACCCGCCGGGAGGAAGACCGCTTTGGATAGATGTTATGAGTGCCGATGTAAAGAAACCCGCCTTTTATGAACAGATCCTCAATGCCCTGGGGGAACGGATAATCTGCGTCGATTCACAGACAGTCATACAATGGGCGAACACAGCGGCCTGTGATGCCGCCGGGCTTGCCCTGGAAGACATGGTCGGCCGGCGATACGACGACCTCCCGCCGGTGACGGTGGGTATCGACACCTCACGGCAGGAAACAGCAACACACAAGTCCGGTGATTATTGTATCGTCCGCTCCTATCCCCTGCAAACCGCGGATGGAAGAATGGGTGCCGTAGAGATCGCCTGCGAGCACTACGCCTGCGAAAAGGAAAAGGAAGACATCAAGCAGCATCTGTCCCGGGAAAAATTCCTCGCCGATGTCTCATCGCGGTTTACCACGGTAAAAAGCTTCGATGCGGCACTGGTCGCCGCCCTGGAGGACCTGGGCATGGTCACTGAATCAGACAGGGCATATACGTTCACATTCCGAAATAATCTGCACGCCATGGATAACACGCACGAGTGGTGCGCGGAAAATGTGAGCGCCGCAAAAGACATGCTCCAGAACCTTTCGACGGCGGACTTCCCCTGGTGGATGGAACAACTGACCCAGGGCAAGGCCATTCACATTCCCGATGTGGACACAATGCCCGCCGCGGCCGAAAACGAGCGGCGGATACTTAAGTCACAGGACATCCGATCCCTCATCGCACTGCCTTTCTTCATGTACGGGACACTCGGCGGATTCATCGGTCTCGATAACGTCAAGCGTTCCGCCGCCTGGAAGCCACTGGACAGAAATATCCTCCGGGCAGCAGCGGATATCATCGGTCACGCCTGGGAAAGCAAGCAATCCTGGGACGCCTTGATGCAAAGCGAGAGAGAATACCGTGCGCTTTTCGACAATTCACGGAGTGCGACCGTCGTCATCGAAAACGATATGCTCATCAGCCTGGCAAACGCCGAATTCGAGCGATTGACGGGGTTCTCCCGGGAAGAAATCGAAGGGAAACGGACTATCTCTTCCTTTGCCGACAGTGAGTGGGCACGCCAACTGGAAGCGTATCACCGCCTCCGGCGCCACAAACCCTCAGAGGCGCCGAAGAGCTATGCTTTCAAGCTTGTCGACAGGACCGGAAACATCAAAGAAGTCCTGACCACGGTCGCCATGATCCCCGGCACCCGGCGGAGCGTTGCCTCCATGGCGGACACATCACCCCTGAAAAAGACACAGCATGAACTCGAAGAGAGACGATCTTATCTCGAGAAGGTACTGAACGCCGTACCCGACGCCATCGTCACCCTCGACGGCAATCACTGTGTCGTCGAATGGAACCCCGGTGCGGAAAAGATGTTCGGATACACGCAGGAGGAAGCGGCAGGGAAAAATCTCGATGATCTCGTGGCGAAAGGGAACAAGTATGAGGAGGCGCGGGGATACACCAAGCGCGTCCTCGCCGGTGAAGAGCTGCCGCCCGTCGAAACGGTACGGTATCGCAAAGACGGAACGCCCGTTCACGTGATCGCCTCGGGGTCGCCGATCATCATCGATAACCAACTCGCCGGCATTGTCGCCCGCTATACCGATATTACGGACAGGAAAAAAGCCGAAGAGGAGCGCCGTGCCTTCCAAAACCGTCTTGGCCAAATCCAGAAAATGGAGGCAATCGGCACCCTCGCCGGGGGCATCGCCCACGACTTCAACAACCTCCTCATGGGCATTCAGGGCCGTATATCGCTGATGATCATGGACGCGGATACAGGTCATCCCTTCCATGAGCATCTCAAACAGATTCAAACAATCGTCAAGAGCGGCGCTGACTTGACAAAGCAGCTTCTCGGATTTGCCCGCGGCGGCAAGTACGAAGTGAGGGCAACGAACGTCAATGAGGTGCTCCAGAAGAGCGCCCGAATGTTCGGACGGACGAAAAAGGAAATACGCATTCATACCAAATACGAGAAAGACCTGTGGATGGTGATGGCCGACAGCGGACAACTCGATCAGGTCCTTTTGAACCTTTTCGTCAATGCCTGGCAGGCCATGCCGGGCGGCGGTGATCTTTATCTATCCACCCGGAACGTATCGGTGTCCGCTGAAGACGCGGCGGGTTTCCAGGTGCCGCCGGGAGACTATGTGGCCCTAGCCGTTACCGATACCGGTGTCGGTATGGATGAGGAAACACAGCAGCGTATATTTGAACCTTTTTTCACAACGAAGGATATGGGGCGGGGAACGGGGCTTGGTCTGGCATCGGTGTACGGTATTGTGAAAAACCACGACGGCTTCGTCGATGTCACCAGCAGCCCGGGAGAGGGCACGACCTTTACACTCTACTTGCCCGGCATAAAAGAACCGAAACAGGGGGGAAGCTCATTGGTGGAACAGAATCTCATCGTGCGTGGTGAGGGCACGATCTTACTTGTCGATGACGAAGAAATTATCCGCGACGTTGGTAAGGAAATTCTTGAAGCACTCGGATATTCGGTTATCACGGCGCCGAGCGGCTCAGAGGCAATCTCACTGTATCAGAAAAAGGGACACGATATCGATCTCGTCATCCTCGACATGATTATGCCGGAGATGAGCGGCAGCGTCGTCCTGGACGCTTTGAAAAACCATGACCCCTCCGTCTCAGTATTACTGTCCAGCGGCTACAACATGATGGAAGACATGGACAGCATGATCGATAAAGGGTACAAGGGATTCATTCAGAAACCCTTCACCATTGAACAACTGTCGCAATCGGTGGCGAAAGCCCTGTCATAAGTTTCGTGCACCGGTAATAATTGCCGCGGCGTGTTACTCCGTATATCGTTCCGTTGCGCGACTGGTCACGGTTTCCTGACGTAGCCGTCCTGCCGCACCACGACCGTTGTTACCGGCGTGCCCTGCCGTAGTGTTTCCAGATGCCTCGATACGCCTTTTCAAGGTTCCGCGTGAACCCGGCGGCGTCCATCAGCGGCGATGCCGCCATCCGCTGCCGCAAATCGTGACGCAGTGACTCCCGTCGGGCTTCATCATGTGCCAGCGCGACGGCGCAGGCGACATAGTTTCGATCGGATACCGTCACGAATTCATCCAGCCCGACAGTGTGGAGCAGGCTGACCCCCACGCGCGACACGTGATGCTCCCCCGCCCGGACAATCACGGGCACGCCCATCCAGAGGGCCTCGCAGGTGGTGGTCGTCCCGTGATAGGGAAAGGTATCCAGTGCGACATCCACCTGGTTGTACAGAGCAAGATGGTCCTGCAGAGACGGCACATAACTGACGCAGCGGACCCGATCTGATGCAATGCCGAGGGAGACAAATAGCTGATTGATGCCCGCCCGGATCTCCTTGTCGATCAAGGTCCGGGACTTGATGATCACGCGTGAATCCGGCACGGCCGCCAGGATGTCCGCCCAGAGGCGAAACACCGCGGGCGTCATCTTCGCCCGGAGATTGAAAGAGCCGAAGGTAACGTAACCAGACCTCTTCGAAGGAGGAGTGGCCACCGGCGGCGCCTCGTCGGACGGCCGGTAACAGAGAAATCCCCAGGGAAGGCGAACGAGTGTCTCCACGGCGAAACGGTCTGTCTCGCCGGGCGGATCGGCCCATTCGTCGGTCAACCGGTAATCCATCTGTGGAAGACCCGTCGTATCGGGATAACCGAGATAGGAAACCTGCAGGGGCGCCGGTTTTCGCGCAAAGACGGGCAGACGGTTGCCCCCCGTGTGACCGGCGAGGTCCACGAGGATGTCGATGCGGTCAGCCCGTATCATATCCGCCATTTCGTCGTCGGAAGCAAAATAGATGTTCCGCCACCCGTCGGCCTGTTTTTTGAATCGCTCCGTCACATCATCGACGATGGTACTGTTTGAATAGCAGAATACCTCGACGGCATCACGGTCATGGGAGACGAGAACGGGTTCAATAAAATAGGCAACGGAATGCCGATGAAAGTCGGGGGACACATACCCGATCCGCAGCCGCCGGACCGGATCAGTATCGGTTGCTGTTACGGACGCCGATGCGGGCTGTCCGAAGCGATCCGCCCACTCCCTGTGTCTCTCGAATATCTCATCCTGCAGAAGCTGAGAGCGGTAATGAAGCGAGAGCAACAAATTGGAAAACACCGCCGGCGCGCCGGGATCGCAATCAAGGGACTTTTCGTACCAGTAACAGGCATCGTCGGGCCGCCCCTCTTCCTTGCAGACATTGCCCAGGTTGCACATGGCCTGCGCGTATCGGGGGTTGTGCCGGAGCGCTGTCTCATAACAGCGCCGGGCCTCGCCGAACTGGTGCCGGTGCCGGTAGACATTGGCGAGATTGTTCCACGCGTCGGCATAGTCAGGCCGTGCATCGATGGCCCGCCGGTAACAGACGAAGGCCTCATCGAGATTATTCAACTCCGTAAAGGTGTTGCCGAGATTGTTATGGGCGGCGGGATAGGCCGGTCTGGTCTCGACCGCCCGGCGATACCAGGAAACGGCATCGGCCAGCCGTCCCCGGGCTTTGCAGATATTCCCCATGGTATAGAGTGCTTCCGGATACCGGTGGTCACGTTTCAGCGCCTGTCCCGCGTAACGTTCCGCCTCATCGAGAACACCTCGATCATACAGCAGGGTCGCCAGATTGAGAAATGAGTCTACTGCCCGGGGATCGAGCGCAACGGCCTCCTTATAACAGGCAACGGCCTCGTCGAAACGACCGAGATCGGCAAGGACCTTGCCCTTGTTGTTCACGGCGGCGGGGTACGCCGGTCTTACCCGAAGCGCTGCCGCATATGACCGGACCGCCTCCTCCAGGCGTCCCTCACCCGCCAGGGCATTCCCGAGATTGTAGTGCGCCTCGGCGTACCGTGGATTGGCGTCAATGGCCTTTTCAAACAAAGCGATCGCATCCGCCCTGTCGTCCTCTTCACGGGCGATGCTGCCCCGGTTGCTCAAGGCCTCCGCATAATCGGGCTTCAGCCGAAGCGCTTCATCGAAACAGGCCCGCGCCCGCTCCCGATCCCCCCGTTCTTTCAGTATCGCCCCGAGGCTGTTATGAAAAACGGGATCGTGCGGACCGGCGGCGACGGCCCGTTCCACCAGCCGCTCCGCCTCGTCATATAACTTCATGCGATACCGCACCATCCCCAGAAGGTGGAGCGCGTCGGGATGATCGGCATTCTGCGCGAGCACCTCTTCATAGAGCCGCGCCGCCTCCTCCGGCTGACCTGATTGATGGAGCATGACGGCACGTTTCAGGATATGACCGATGGAAACGGTTGAATTGTTGGCGTCTTTTTGTGTTTTTGGCCTTTCTTTCTTCGACATAAATCTCCACTCGCGGTTTTAGGAATACGCACCCAACATTTTCCGATGTGGCAACAACTTATACAATGTCCTGACAAATAAGTACCCATCAAAATTAAAACCTATAAAAGCCACTTATCATCAAATTAGGCAAGGATAATGCCAGACAAAGGCCAGCACCAGCGCAATGCCTTTGATGATTAACTTTAATTTTTTAACGAGAGAGGCGTCTCTGCAAAGAGCGTCATAAAATTGAGACATTTCGTCAAAAATACTTTCATAACAATATTTCAGAGGGGATTGATAGGGCCTACACGTAGATCAACTGTAGGTATTATATGGCATGGTGATTGCTTGATACATCTGGCAAATTATATGAGACAATAATTCGAATCGACTATTTGAAAAACAACGGAGTCGTTTCTCTTTTCATTCATTAGGATGGAAAGCATCCGGCATTGTCATTTGAGTAGCTGCAAAAGAAAGGAACTCGCTCTTGGGCAACAAAAAATTTGTTTCACGACAACAACAATTGAAGCAAGGAGAAGGGCTCTTTACCAAGGGTGATATTGAATCCGCCAAGAAATGTTTTCTGAAGCTGACAGACACAACTCAACCACCCAAGGAGGCCTATAATAATCTTGGTGTTATTGCCTTCCATGAAGGCAATCTCCACGACGCGGAACAATATTTCAGCGAATCTCTTGCAATCGATCCTAATTACGAAGATGCGGCAACTAACTATGCCAAGCTGATGGATATTATCAAACAAAGACAATCTGTAGACGAAAAAATTGATGTTGCATCGCCGGATGATGATGCGCCTGGTCCTCATGCACCTCAACACCATGATTCATTATCGCCCCCCAGAAAGAAGGCACGGATCGCCGTTCTTTGTCTGCCCGGTCTCCAATCGTTTCTCGGCGACATCGTCAATTTTCTCAAAACTCGTTATGAAGTACGTACTATTTACAGTCGTGACTCACATAAGTTGTCTGAAGCTGTGGAATGGGCTGATATTGTCTGGCTTGAATGGGCTAATGAACTTGCTGTAAGCATTTCCCGAAACCTGCCTGCCATCAAGAGCAAAAAAGTTATCTGTCGCGTACACCGTTATGAAGTATTTAGACCATTTTTTAAGGAAATCCTTTGGCAGTACATTAATGAAGTTATTTTTGTGGCAAGATTCATGCGAGACCTTGCTATTAAAATTGTTCCTGATTTACTCACACGGTCTGCCACTGGAGTCATATACAATGGCATCCACCTCGAACGCTTCAAATTCACTCAAAGAGAACCCGGCTACAATATCGCCGTCGTTGGTTACATCCATTCTCGAAAGAATCCCTATTTCTGGCCATTTATCGTCTCCGAACTCCAAAGGTTCGACCGGAGATATACTCTTCACATCGCAGGAGAAATACAGGAGACGGAGTGTCAACTTTACCTACAGCACATGATGCGTAAGTTAGGCTTGGAGGACAACATTCAGTTCCACGGGTATCAGGAGAACATTCATCAATGGCTTGAAAGCATGAATTATCTTTTGGCGACAAGTGTCCATGAATCTTTCGGGTATACCATTGGTGAGGCTATGGCTATGGGAATTCGGCCCATCGTGCACTGGTTCCCAGGGGCTGAAGAGCTTTGGCCGGAAGACAACCTTTTTACATCGCCTGAAGATGCTGTATCTATGATAATAGATCGGGATAATTATTATTCATCGGACTATCGGCACTTTATTGAAAACCGATACAGCCTTGAACAACAACTTCAGGCAATCGATTCATTGATAGAAAAAATTCTCGAAGAAGGGCAGGTAAAAATCAGTTCATGTATCAAAAAACCGAGCACAACTGAAGCAACATCAACTCCCATAAATAATGACAAGGATGTGAACGAAAAGCATGTTACCACTACAACAAATAATACGGCAAGCCAGACCCGGCACAATGACATAGAGAAAAGCAACATCCTCAAAAAATATTCAACGGATAACCCATTAGCACTGATGTTGAAGGAAGGAGAACGTATTGCCGATTACATGGACCTCCATTATTTTCTCCAAAACAACAATACTCTTCTCTCGGAACAGGCTCTTTTCAAACGGCTCCAGACAATTTTTCACAGAATAATCAATTCATATTGCAACAGTCGGACGATCCAGCGAAACGAAGTGGTCACGGCTCTGGACGTTGCACAAAGACTATGCTGCATGTTACGGGTAGAAAATCCAATCTCAGGAAACTTTTCAATTGAAACAATGTGTAACCTCTTTCACTTCCTCAAAGAACAGCTTCCCAAATCAACAGATCATAAGACCATCCACATGCAATCAGCAGATAACGTGCTCGAACAGGCATCCACTGAAAATACTGTTCATATCTTATATCAGGAACTGGGGAACACCTTCAGGAAGCTTTATGAAGACAGACTCATCTCGTGCTTTATTGTCCATGGCAGCCTGGCAACGCTAGACTATACATTGTTCAGTGATATCGATACCCAAGTATTCCTCATGGATAAAGTTTTTGAAAGACCTGAATATCTTGATGCACTTTCTCAAACAATCTCGTCGGCTAATCAGATTCTCAAGGCGTTCGATCCTTTACAGCACCATGGCTATTTTGTGAGCACAGACTTGGACCGTCTGTGGTATCCAGAAGCCTACTTGCCATTGAATACAATGGCAAACGGCGTTGCACTATTGGGAAATACAGAACAGGCTCTCTCCAGAAGAGATTCGGACTATGAAAACCGATTTTCACTATGGCATACCGGTTATTTTTTCAGAACGAGTTACCTTAATCAATCATTTCCCAGAACACCTTTTGACATGAAACGATTCCTCAGTCGATTCTCATTGCTTCCCGTTCTTTATTTGGAACTTTTTCATAACTGTTATCCCTACAAGAAGGATTCATTCAGTATGGCCGCGGATTACTTTGATTCCGAGTTGTGGAGTGTTTTTGATATCATTGGACGCGTGCGTCAAAACTGGAATCCTTCAAGACTGGTGAACTTCAATGATCAGTTCTACCGAAAAGTGTTTGATATATCGGAAATCATGCTGAATCGACTACGGGAGGCGGCCTGTGACACAACGAAACGTTGAATTTATTAATGATCTTAAGGATTATGATATCAGTGCATATACCGCCATCACTGAACGGTACATCGACTATGCATCCCATAATAAAGCGGTTCTTGCGGTTTATCAGATTGGATCGACCAACAATCCAGGCATATCCGATATTGACCTTGTCGTTGTCGTGGAGAACGTCTTTGATCCCGAATCTCTGGACAGTTTGAAGATAAGCAGGTTCGAAAACAGTGAACCGGCCCGAGATCTTTTTATTCACGACATTTATCTGTACGACCGTGAGTCTTTTAAGACTTTCCGCTACACAGTACATGCACAAGATCTTCACTTGCTCTGGGGCACTCCATTAGAGGTTGAAGATATACATGAAGAAGATATGGAAGCACTGTCACTCCAGAACATTTTTGACTTTATATCCTCACGACTTATCCAATTTTACCAATTTCTCTCCGGAGGCAAATTAAGTCTGAGAGGAACCATAGTACGGGTATCGTCAATCAAGCACAGTTATGACCTTCTAAAAAGGGTTGGTATTGTTGATCACGAAATGGAAGCATTTATTCGAGCCATCTACGAAATGCGGGAAAATGCGTATACGATCCATTCACAGGAATTGCTTTCAATCTTTTTGGATTCATTTAAGCAGTTCAGTCGTCTCGTATGGCTGGCCGGAACTTGTTTTCGCGAACACTTTCTTCCCTGTTATGAAACAGTTGGTCTCGGCAACAGCATGAAATTGAATCCACACTTCCTTATGAGATTTGTGGGTAAAATAACAGAACTGAACCCCCCCACAAGGACAGATCCAACGATTCTCTATCCCGATGTTGTTTACTACCATTACCGCGCAATTGCTCAATGGGAAAATGCAATATCTCTGTGGGCTCGCAACATTCTTTCAGGCAATCGTGACGAATACTATGACCTGGATGTCTTATATGTGCAAACCCTGAAAAAACGAATAGAAGCAATGGCTCTACATTACGAATTCTTGTCAGCCAACAGGATTACTTATGCCATGAGAGGATATCCCGGATTCGCGGTGGACACATAGTCTCCCTCATTGATTGACTCTGCTATATCGCCAATCATCTGATGCTACCTGCTGGTTTTCGATATCCCATTCTCGCAGATGATGCTGATATTTATAAGGCATTCTCATACATCCATGTTATGAGAAACACAAAATCCAAAAAAAGAAAACAGTGGGAAAATGATGGTTCTGAGCATATCTTGTTCACTGAAACAAACGCATCATAATGGTTCTACTACGACATTGATAGGTATGATCGGCCAGAACACGCGTGCGCGCCCGATGTGCAATCGCTGTTCTTGTTTTTTCATGTTCACGATAATAGGCTATCTTATCCACAAGATCGTCGAGCGTCGCATAGGAAATTATTTCCCTCTCGGTAAAGAGTGTCCGCAGGTCGGCCCGTTCGTCGGTCAGCACAAACCCGCCGCAGGCGGAGATGTCGAAGGGACGCTGATTGATCGCCTGTTTGAGCTGGTACTTGGAGACGTTGACATATATTGATGAAGCATTGTAGGCCTCCACAATTTCGTCATTGAAATAATGCGCCCGTCCCCGGAAACCGTCGGAAACGACATTCGCCCAGAGGTCGTCCCCATAAACAACGGTATTGAAGCGTTTCGCAACACCGCTGATGATTGCAAGACGCTGTCGCAGGCTCGCCTCCCTCTCAATGAAGGCAGCGATCAAATTTTTCAACACCTCCGGATATCCGCTGACGTCCTGCCCATACCGGGGGAACACGTCAGTCACAATCGACCAGGCATCATTTTCCGGCATTCTTATCTGCTGGGTGATCGACGCGTCCATCGCATCGAGAAAAGCGGGGGCGGCCGTACCGACCATCTCTCCGATGTTCCTGATGGCATACTGGATCGTTTTATAATCGGACTCCCCGACGAAGCACACAGTGTCACGGCGTACAACGCCGTTGATATTCCTGAAGCGATGGGGATTCGTCGCCAGTGGCAGATAATCAATACGGTTGAAACCTGCCTCATTCAGAAGAGATATATAAATCCTGTCAAAAACAAAAATATACGAGTTCCCGGCAACGAAGTTTGTTCCCAGGTCCGCTGGCTGCGGCATGTCGACGAACCACGTCACGAAAGGAATCCCCCGGCTTTCATAGGCCCGGGCAAGTATGCCGTTTTTATCCAGTCCGAACCCGTTGAAACTGAAAATCATGTCAGGACGGAATGAATCGAGAGTCTCGATAATGTCTTTTGTCGAAAAAAACTGGACCTCGTGACCCTGCCGTGTCTGCCCCATGCGAAGGGTATGGACCCGGACATCATGCCCCTCCTCCCGGAACCCCGCCACCGTATCACGGTCCATCAGGCCCGAGGGCTTCAAAAAAAAGAATATCTTTTTGCGCACAGACACCTCGCAAAGAAAATTCCGTCTTAACCGTCATGGATGCTGGGAAACCTTTTCCGTATCCTTCATATTAATAGATAGTACAAAATATCCTGTCACTGCAAGAGTCAACCATGTCCGAACCGTCATAATAATCATCCTCACGTGCAACAATTCTGACACCCGGAGAAAATATTGAAGCTGATAATTCGAAATATCCAGAATCAGCGCGATCTTTCAGTCTTTTCTTGTGGCATTCATCTTGCTTTAACTTTTCGTTGACTGGATGGTTATACCATCGACGCAGTATATCGTACAGATCAATAGGACAAACGATTCCCCGTGATGGAAAAGAGCTCTACGCCAAAAGAGAATTACTATTACTGGAATCGAGGAAGCGGAGCCGTATCACAATCCATTTATTATGAATGTGACACATGACATTTACACAACCTTATATACAAGCAATGAATTCTAAAGCATTTTGCTGCTAATACCATGCGCCTGACATACCCGGGAATCGTCTTCGTCACATCACAAAAGCCCATGTCCATGAGGGTTGACGGTACGTCCGTATCCATCGGCGCCACGGAAGACCGGATCGCCGACCCGTCGCGGATACTGATGATGCCGGAAGCGGCGGCGCGACAGATCTTCCGACAGCGGGGACATGAAGCCGTCACTGTTCACCCGTCACTGGATATCCCGGACACGTATCCTGTGCCTGACGCTTTCGATGGAACATACCCGCGGCAAGGAACGAAGGTTCTCGTCATGATGTTCACCGGATGGGGCGACACCATCCTGGTGCAGCCTGTTATCAGACATCTCTATGAGCAGGGCACCGCCAGGGGGACACCGCCGACGATCACCCTGGCCGCCGATTGGATCCACAATTTCCCCTATGCCCATGCGCCTTTCATCGCGCGCATACGTCCCAATGTCCTCACACTGGCCGATTTTCTCGGGTATGACGTCTTCATCAATCTCACTCACCTGACACGGGATCAATTTCAGGGATACTCGCTGAAACATCTTTTCCTGAGGGAGATGGGATACGGCGAGCATTGTCAGGTTCACAGACCGTCCATCGAGGCATCTCCCGAGCGGGTCCTGAAAATCGCACCGGCATTCGACGACCTGCGGCGACGGACGGGGAGGAAAATCCTGTCACTCAACTGGAAAGCCCGGTTTCCCCACAAGCATGCGCCGCCCCGTCTTTTTTGCGACATAAGCGAGGCATTATCCGACACATACCAGTCCATCCTGATAACGGACAAAAGCAATGCATCAATCATGGCACGGGATATTGAAGAACACGGCGTTTCCATAAGTAATTGTTCGTCTCTTATTACTGATTTTCACGATACCATAGCCGCCCTGTCGCTGTGCGACGGCATCATCTCCGTCGATACCGGTGTCGTCCATGCCGCCGGCGCCCTCGGCATTCCCGGTGCCGCCCTGTTTGGTCCTTTCCATGCCGCTTCCCACATCGGCGACTATCCATCCCTCACCGGCATACAGTCTCCCTACCGCAGTGAGACGTGCCCGGGACCGTGCGAGGAATCACACCGCGGCTGCAAGGAAGTTAATTTCGATCCTCGTCGTGTCAGCCCCTGCTTCGAGACAATTCGATACGAAGACGTCGTTGACGCGTTCCGGACCAGGGTTAAACGGGGTGCCGCGGCATGACACTCGTGGAAATTCAGAAAGAGAAACTGACCGTTTCCGATCCCCGCAGAGGTGAAAAAACACTTCTCCGGGGCATGACGTACCTTATGGAAGACGCGGCGGCACGCCGGATCATCGATTGCAGCTGGGGCAGAATCGCAACCGCCGCCCCCGCCTGGCGGCGATTGACGCCGGGAGATTGCACATACCACGAGGCGCCGGTAAAAACCCTCTTCCTCGTCGGCGGCGGTCTCGGCGACGCCGTATCAACGGCGGTCCTTTTTGCACTTCTCGAAAAGAAACACCGCTTTCAGATCGATGTGGGGTGTTCCGCGACGCTCTGGCATGACGTGTTTGTTCCCATGGGAGCCACGGGACGACGGATCGACTGTCCTGTCGACGGGAACACACTGAACACATACGACTTTATTCAAGACAATGTCACCGCGTTCATCACCGATACATCACGAAAGTGGGAACGTTCCATCGTGGAGGAACTGACACGGTCATATAATGTTCCCCTGAACGAATTCGACGGAGAATACACCATACCTGATGACGTCACCCGCACCATGGCGCTGCCGAAGAGTCCACGGCCCCGCATCGCGCTGTGTCCGCACTCCGCAGGTACGGTCCGGTCATATCCCGACGACCTGATGACACTGCTCATCGGTGTTCTCGTCGACCACGGGTTCGTCGTCTACCTCTTAGGGCCGGATGAACCAGCGGAACGGCATGAAATGGGCCACCGTCTCGACTACCGCGGCCGGACGACCGTCCCGGAGACGGCCGCCCTGCTGTCGCACATGGACCTGGTCGTCGGTGTCGATTCATTTCCCATCCATCTCGCCAATATGCTGAGGGTCCGGAGCCTCGTCCTGCTGAGCACCACCCGGTCCGGCATCTATCGCCGGCACCGCCACGTCCAGTGTCTGGAAAGCGCTATACCCTGTGCCCCCTGCGGCGCCGTCCATAACGACTGTCCCCGGGGATATGAAAGCTGCCGTGCCTTCTACCACGACACCATGTCGCTGGAACGTATCTTCCCGCATATTATCACCGCGGTCTCCGCCGCCTTGAGCGATCGCATGACGTCACGGGGGCAGGTGCGCCGCTGCTTTCACTGAAAGGATAATTCATGGCAAAGAACAGACAAAGCACGACACAGCCGGCGAAACAACAGAAAAAAACCGCCCCGCGCAGACCCCTCATCTCGCTGTGTATGATGGTGAAAAACGAGGAGGTGTTTCTCCCGCGGTGCCTGGAAAGCGCCCGGGACATCGCCGACGAGATCATCGTCGTGGACACAGGCTCCGAAGACCGGACGGAGGAGATCGCCGCATCCTTCGGGGCAAAAATCTACCACCACCCCTGGGAACACAACTTCAGCAAGCACCGGAATCAGTCACTGTCTTACGCCACGGGTGAATGGCTCCTCATCATGGACGCCGATGAAGAACTGGACCCGGCCACGGCGTCACTTATCCGCTCTATCGTTGAAACAGCAGAAACGACGGTCATCTCCTTCAACGTAAGAAGTTACCTGGAAAACGGGGCGTATTACTCCGAGGGCGTTTCACCCCGTCTCTTTAAGAACGGCTGCGGCTATCGCTACACCGGGTATGTGCATAATCAGCTCGTGTTACAGGACACGATAACGCCGTCACCGGTTATTCTCTGGCACCATGGATACGACCTGTCACCGGAGAAGCTTCTGGCGAAGCAGGAACGATCCCTTGAACTCCTGAAAAAGCAGCTGGCCGAATTCCCCGACGATCTTTCCACACGACACCACCTGGCAATGACCCTCATGGGTGTTAAACGCTACGAGGAAGCCGCCGAAGAGGCGTGCCGCACCCTGGACATGATGAAGACAAACAAAATTGCCGCCGCCCAGTTCTCCTGGACCTACTTCGTCGCGGCAACGTCACTGATGAAATGCGAACGGTTTGATGAGGCAGAGAATATCTGCCGGGAGGGACTGAAACTCTTCGACTGGAGCCTTGATATTCATCATTCCCTCACTCAAATCTATTTTGTGAAACAGAACTACGAGGGTGTTCTCACGCACGGCCGTCGCTTCCTCGATCTGAGAAACCGGTTGCTCACCGATATTTCCCGGTTTCCCCTCTGCGAGTTTCAGACGGCTCACCGCGATTGGGTCATTCAGCGGGCCATGGCGTACGCATATCTTCACACCAATGACTATCAGGCTGCTTTCGATGCAATGGACAGGGCCATTGAACGGGCCCCCGTAGATACGGATAAAAACAATCTCGCCCAAGAGTTCGGTCTGAACCTGTCCCGTCTCGAGCACAGCACCGATGCAAACCGCTACCTGGAACGGCTCCAAGGAAAAGGGGCTGCTTACAAAAGCGGCCTGCGGAGGTTCGCAGAAAACAGGGCGAAATCGGGAGACGCTGAGGGGGCCTGTCTCGTATACGAAGAAATTGAATCCTTCTCGCCTGGAGACCCGGAAATCCCCTTCCTTCATGGTCTGTGCCGTCTTGCACAACACCGGTACAATGAGGCCCGGTCCGCCTTCGACAGGGCTATCGGAAAACGACCCTCCTACGCCGAGGCCTTCATCAACCGTGGCTTTGCCTGGGAAGGGCTGGGGAAAGACGATAAGGCCGCCGCCGATTATGAAAAGGCCCTTTCCCTGGAACCGGCAGCGGCGAAGGCGCATCTGAATCTCGGGTTGATCCTGTACCGCCGGGGCGACTACACGGCGGCGCGTCACCACCTCGAAGGTGCCGTGAAGGAATACCGGGACAACCTGTTTCTCTGTCTCGCCCTGTCGCGGGCGTGCCTGGCGGACGGTGATATCGGGTCCATGGTCGCACCCTGCGAGGCGGCGCTCCGCACACTCGATATGCCGGCGGAGGGCACCATTCAGTCTCAAGGCCATTTCGCCGGGCTGTACGTCGCCATCGCCAGGCGACTTTCCCGGGCGGGGAAAAATGAACTCGCCGACATGGCCCTGGACATCGCCGTCGGGCTCGGACCCGATGATACAGCGGAAATCCTCGCCATAGCCCGTGATGCCTTCCATCGCGGTGATTACGCCCGGTGTACCCGCCTTATCGAGACCTGCCTCGCCCTGGATCCCGCCGACGCTGACGCCGCCTTGTTGATGAAAAACCTGATATCCCGTCTGCAAGAACGCGCCTGAGACAAACCGACGTAATCAATACAGCAACTCCGGAGAGACCCATCAACAGGGGTCTCTTTTTTTTCGTTAAAGTTTCGTCTCCTTTCAGCCGATTATTGAATCAGACAACAAAAGAGAAAGGAGGCGTAAAAAGACATTTCCGTTCCGGCACGGATGCCGGGAAGAATCAAAACCAATTAAAATCACGGAGGATATTATCATGGGTTTAAGAATTCAGCACAACATCGTGGCAATGAATGCTCAGCGGCAGTTATCGATTTCGGACGCGAACATGTCCAAATCACTGGAACGGCTCTCCTCGGGCTACCGGATCAACCGGGCCGCCGACGACGCCGCTGGCCTGGCAATTTCACAGTCCATGCGGGCGGATATCGCCAGTTACCAGGTGGCGTCGCGAAACGCCAGTGAGGCGAGTTCGCTCCTGCAGGTCGCCGAAGGCGCGACGGACCAGATTTCCAACATGCTCACCCGTCTGAAAGAGCTGGCCACGCAGGCGGCATCGGCGAACGTGGGCACGAACTACGACAAACTGGAAGAGGAAAAGGACGCCCTCGTGGCGGAAATCGACCGGATCGCCCAGTCAGCAGAGTATGCGGGCACGGCGCTTATCGACGGAACCTTCGGGACCTATAGCGAGACGTGGGCGACGGCCGGTGAAAAGACACTGGAAACGACGAATGGGAAGACCTTCGCGTTTAACGATGACGCCACATCGGCCACAGCGACTATCACGTTTGCTTTCAGTGATTCTCCTGTCGCCATTTCTGCAGAAACCTTTACACTGGCTGCGGACGGAACCGCTGACGGGGTAAAGATGACCGGCGGAACCTCGGGAGAGGTCTATGATGGTACGGTAAGCGGGTCAACATTGACTTTTGAAACGATCGGGCTGACTCTCGTTGGTGCTTCCGCAATTTCTACGACCAACCTGGATGCTGATTCAATCGTCGTGGCTGATGCGGGCTTCACGTCCATGTCCGTCAGTTCTGATACGCCGACAGACGGGACCTGGACGATCACCGATGACGTCGCCAACAGCATCAAGATCACCGATGGCACCAACGAGCAGACGATCGGTGGTGTTGTCGATGGCGCCGTCCAGACGCTGGACTTCGACCAGCTCGGCATCACGCTGAAACTCGGCACCGATTATGCGGATGACGACCTGAAGGGTCTCGAGTTCGATGTGGCCAGCTCCGGCAGTTCCACCTTCCAGATCGGCGCATCCAATGAGGCGACGAGCCGTATCGAGATCGGTCTCGAGAGCTCACGGTCCGCGGACCTGGGTATCGATTCTATCGATCTGACGACCCAGTCCGGTGCGCGGTCGGCCATGTCCACCATCGACGATGCCATCAGCACGCTGTCCAATGTCCGCGGTAACATCGGTGCGTACATGAACCGACTGGGCTACGCCGCGGCGAACCTCTCGACGACCATCGAAAATGTTCAGGCATCCGAGTCGGTCATTCGCGACGTCGACATGGCCTCGGAGATGTCCAATTTCACCAAGAATCAGATCCTCATGCAGGCCGGTACCTCCATGCTCGCCCAGGCGAACATGTCACCGCAGTTGGTTCTCACCCTGTTCCAGTAAAGAGAGGATCGCGTTGAGTCAAAAACCCCGTACCGTTGTTTCCGGTACGGGGTTTTTTATGGCATTCATTTTGCTCATATCATCAGCGGAGCGAAACCGGTAAAGTTTTGGGCCTCTTTTTCCGATAAAGATAACAGGAACGGAACTTTTTGCCGAGCAGTGATAAGGAGGAACCGTAAATGTCTTCCAGCACGAGTCTGATCAGCGGTCTCGCCAGTGGGATTGACTGGCGAAGTATGATCGACGACCTGATAGCTATCGAGCATCGCCGCGTGGACATCGTCGAAAACAAGAAGACCGAGTCTGAGCAGGAACTCGCTGAATGGCTGTCCTTCAATTCCGACCTTCTGGCCTTCCGAAACGCCGCAGAGAGCATCATGGAACCGGAGGACTTCGCCCTCTTCACCGCGAGCATGAGTTCTGACAGCTCCACGGTAGCGGCCGGCGATCTTTTGTCCATATCCACGGACACCGATGCCGCAGCGGGCGCCTACGACATAAAAATCACCGCTGTCGCCACGTCCCAGAAGCTGTCGTCGAATCCCTTCACGAGCCTCGCAACGGAGATGGGAAGCGGCTATGCCGGCGATATCGTCATCAACGGCACCGTCATCAGGATCAACGCCACCGACTCTCTGTCCGACGTGGCCGGCAGCATCAACGCCGCCAACACGGGGACCGATCCCAGCGGCGTCACGGCGAGCATCGTCAGCTACAGCGCGAACGATCATCGTCTCATCCTCACGAGTGACGCCACGGGTTCCGACGGCATAACCCTCTTGAATGGTTCATCGGCGAACCTCGTGCAGAAATTCGGCTGGAAGGACAGCACGGATACGCTGAAGACCGTCGTCACCGGCGGCGCCCAGAGTGATCTCTTCAGCAGTCACAATGTGGCTATCAAATCATTGATGGGGCTCCAGAGCGGCGCGGCATCGACGGGATCCCTCACGGTGGCGGGAACAGCCGTCTCCATCAACCTCTCAACAGACTCCCTTGAAGATATCGCGGACGCCATCGATGCCGTGGCCGGGGTGAGCGCGTCTGTCATCAGCGAGGAGGTGGACGGAGAAACATTCTATCGCATCCACATCCAGGGAACACAGACCGTTACGGATGAAAACAATATCCTCAATACGCTGGGAATCCTGGATTTTGAATCGGCCGACGTGGCGGGCGTCGTATCGGATTATTCCATGACAGAGGAAGGCGCGCACATCACCGCCGAAACGCTTCTTGTTGATATCGACGGCTACTTTTCGCACACCGTGGGAGACGCCATTGAACTCACGGGCACCGATACTAACGGAAACGGTGTGGGGCCGGTCACGTTTACCATCGATACGGACACCACCGTCGGCGACCTTCTGGATGACATTGAGTCACGCTACGGGGACGTCATCGCCTATGTCACCGCCGACGGGAAGATCCGCGTCGACGATACCGCGGGCAGCGGGAATCTAAGCGTTGTCCTGACGGACTCCGTCAGCGACGGAGAGCTGGCCTTCACCGCTCACAGCGGCGGCCCCGGCGATCCCGACGACGCCTTCGGCGCGACGGCGACGGATCGGAAACGCGAGATCATCGCCGGTTCCGACGCGTCACTCACCATCGACGGCGTGACCGTCACCAGCGAATCGAATGTCATCACCGACGTTATCGAGGGGGTCACGCTGGACCTCCTTGACGACGATGCGGACACGACGGTGACGATGACCATCTCCCGGGACGTATCCACGATCACATCGAATATCGAAAATTTCGTCGATCAATACAACAGCATTATGGGATACATCAACACCCAGTTTTCCTATGACGTCGACGCGGAGGAAACGGGCGGCATTCTCTTCGGCGACGGCACCCTCAGTTCCGTCAAATCCGATTTGACATCGCTCATCACGCAAAACGTCTGGGGCGTGGATGATGATTTCTCTCTTCTGTCCCTTGCCGGTATCACGATGGACAACGACCTCCTGCTGTCCATCGACGATGCCGCCCTGATGGAATATCTGCAGACGAACTTCACCGAAATCAAGGCCCTCTTCGTCGGTCAGGGTTCCACGTCGAGCAGCACCCTGGCATACGTGGGCCACACCACCGACTCCGAGCCGGGCGCCTATGACGTCCACATAAATCGCGCGGCCACGCGGGGAACGGAAACGGGAACCGTTTCTCTCACGGGCGGTGGCGCCGCCGATACACTCACCATCACCCAGGGAAGCGACACGGCGGAGATCACCATCACCGCCGGCATGGACATCGATTCCATAATCAATGCCGTCAACGAGGAACTGGAAACGGAATACACCCAGGTACTCGTAGGAAATGAACAGATCTATTCGGATGCCGGTGAAACGACGGCAATCACCTCGGAAACGACGTGGGACAGCCTGTACAACGGCGGACAGCTTGCTTTCGAGGATGACGATGTCATCACCTTCTCCGGAACCGCTCGCGGCGGCGCCAGCGTCACGGGGAATTACACCATCGACGACGTTGCGGAAGACACCGTCCAGGGTCTTCTGTCCGCCATCGAGGACGCCTTCTCGAGCGATATCACGGCCACCATCGACACGTCAGGGCGGATCGTGATCACCGACAAGTATATGGGAACAAGCCGGCTTTCCCTGGATTCCATCGCCGACCCCGATGAAACGGAATTTTTCGGGACCGTCGATGTCTCCGCCGGCGCGGGAGACGGCAGTCAGACGGGACGGTACGCCATCTCCGTCACCGCGTCAAAAGACGCCGGCGACCACCTCGTGCTCGAAAACGACGACTACGGCAGCAGCAGTTTCACCATCTCCCAGGATACCGCGGACAGCAACTACGATCACATTATCTACGGGGATACGGCCGGCACGACGGCGACGAGCAATGGGACCGTTTTTATTGACGCCGATACCCAGTGGAACGACATAGAGGGCGCATCCCTGGCCGTGGGCGACAAGATCGCCGTCAGCGGTTTTGCCCGTGACGGGTCGACGCCGATCAGCGGCACCTACACCATCGACGATCTCAGCGATCCCTTTTCGGAACTCCTGACGGCCATAGAATCGGCATACAGCGCCCAGGGAACAACAGTAGACGCCTTTCTCCGGGACGGAACGATTTACGTGGAAGACGAGACCGCGGGCAGTTCCTCCATTACGTTAACCCTGACCCCGCAGTATGACGGCGGCGGAAGCGGCCTCGACCTGGGAACCGTTGAAAACACGACAGAGCGTGATCTCGACCTCGGGCTGATCAACGCAGCGGTCACCGGGTGTAATGTGGCGGGCACCATCGGCGGTGAAGAGGCAACGGGCACGGGGCGGCTTCTTCGGGGAGCGACGGGCAATACCAATACGGACGGTTTGGTGGTGAAATACACGGGCACCGCCGACAACAGCGACGCGGGCAGCATCACCCTCACCGTCGGCGTGGCCGAGCAGTTCTACCGGACCCTTTTCTATATCACCGACCCCCACGAAGGATACGTCTCCTTCAAGCAGGAGTCGCTCAATACCAGTATCGACGGGTTCGAAGACCAGATCGACCGGATAGAAGACTACCTGAGCCGGCGGATGGAAACCATGATCAACGAATTCGTGGCCATGGAAATTACCATGAGCAAGCTCCAGAACCAGAGCAGCTGGCTGGCCGGGCAGATCAACGCCGCATACAATCTCTGGGGCATATAGCAAGAGGGAATAACTCCCCAAATGTCAACAAGTTCAACCGTATCGAAGGAGGATACCACGGGATATGACAGCAAACGGGATCAACGCGTACCGCAAGACCGATGTGGGAACGGCGGACCAGAAGCGACTCATCATGATGTGTTATGAGGGCGCTATCGCCAACATGAACCGGGCAAAGGAGCTGTTTCTGGCCAGGGAGTTCGAGGAAAAGGCGAAGGCGCTGAACAAGGCGCGCGACATCATCACTGTTATGATGTGTTCCCTTGATTTTGAGAAGGGAGGACAGGTCGCCGTCGGCCTCGACGCCCTGTACAATTACATGCTCCGCCGCATGACCGAGGGAGATATCAACAAGGACATGACGGTCTTCGACGAAATAATCGGGATACTCGATGATCTTCGCACCACGTGGGACGAGGCCCTCTACGGCGAGACACGCCGGAGGAACGCTGAATTGAAGGAAATCAGTAACCATGCACAAGGGAACGCGGGCGCTGTCAATATCTCCGGAGCATAAATATGGCACAGACATCTCCACACCGGACAACGGTGAGTGAACTCCTCGACAGGAAACGGGAGGCCTTCGCCCGGTTTCTCGCGGCGACTCGACAACTGCAGAAAGAGGAGGAACTTGGCGACCTGACGCACATGAATACGGTGCTCCAGCAGCGCGACGCCTGCATGGACATTATTGATCGCATGGACAGACGCATCGAACGCATTACGGCGGACGATCCGTCCTACGTATCCACACTGCCGCCGGACGAACGCGACCGCATCCGGACCATCATGCAGGAAATCGAAATCGCGGCACGGGAGGCGTCAACACTCACCACGGAAGTCGAGAGCCGCCTTGCCGCGAGACGAACGGAAACCGGGACGCTGCTGAAACGCATGGTACGGAGCCGCCGCCGGGATTTCCAGGGTTACGGACATAAAAAAACGGGTGACATAGCGGGACCGCGGTTCCTGGATATCCGGTTATGATATCCGTTAAAGTTTTTTTCGATTAAGGCCGATTATATTGGAGAAGGCAAATATACAAAAAGGGGGGATGGTGAAATGGATATCGCCATCAGCAGAGTGAGCGCGGAAGGAACGGTTATCGCCGACAGGTCAAAGGCCGCGTCCAGAGCGGCTCCTGCCGGACCCGCCCAGGAGCAGAAGAAAAAGGGTCGGCAATCACAGGAAAATCAATCCGCCGGAACACAGAATACACAGGAATTGACAAAACACATCCAGCAGTATCTCGACCGCATGAATGTCAAGATATCCTTCTCCACCTACGGGAACTCAGGTCGGCGCGTCGCCGTGACGGTCACGGAACGGGAAACAGGTAAAGTCATTCGGGAAATTCCATCGGAAGAACTGCAACAGCTCTATTCAAAAATGGAAGAACTGGTGGGTATGATTTTTAACGAAAAGGCCTGACAAACCTCCTGGTCATTCCCTCTACCGGCCATAGAGAAAACAAGGGGCAGCTGCTCATCGCGACTGCCCCTTGTTCTGTCTGTGTGCTCACCGCACAGTCGAGAGAGTGGGGGCCGTCTTCTCCTTCTCTTTGCCCTTCTCGGGATCGACGGAATTGTCCGCAATGGGAAACCGGACAGAATATTCTTCCTGATCGAGCACGATCTGCTTCGCCACGTGCTTTGTCAAGTTGACGACGATCGGCGCCCGCAGGTTCGTCGTTATGGTCTCACCTCCCGGCCTCACGGTGACGATCGTCATGATAAAGACCTCATCCGGTTGCGTTATCTCCAGAAGTACGGCATCATCATCACTGATGACCGGCTCGTAATCCGTGGTAACCACAAATGGATTGATAACAACGAAGGCCTTTGCACCGTCTTCGACGGATTGCAGCCACCAGAAGGGATTGTTCTCCCCCTGTGTTACGAGAACATACTGCGTCAGATTCTCGAACCCGAGGATGCCTCCCCCTCTCATGGTGATGATCCTGGCCCTGTCAATGGTGACTGTACCGAACCGTGTTGTTTTAATGATCATTCAGCCTCCTCTTTCTTCACTACCCGGCGCCACAGATCGTCGAGCACGCTATCACCGGTACCGCCCGCCTGGACCGCCAGCATATTCTGCTCCTGTATGTGACGATATATCTCTTCACGGTGAACGATAACCTCCGGCGGCGCCTCGATTCCCAGTCTTACCTGTTTCCCTTTGATATCGACGACATTAATGGTGATCTCATCACCGATTCGTATCGTTTCTCCCAACTTCCGTGTCAGGATCAGCATGTGCATACCCCTCCATGGGAATGAATATATCTATGTGAGAAAGTTCAGAATCGACATATTCTGGATGTCAGCAGAAAAAGCGTACGTCGCCTGGAGGGCGATCTCCTTCATGCTGAATTCCGTTACCAGTTTTGTAATATCGACGTCTTCCGTGTTGGCAATCATTTCCGTGATCTTCTCGTCAAGCAGGGTCAGATTGTTTCCGGCGATGTCGAGACGGTTGACCCGTGTACCACAGACGGCTATCCCCCGGTTGATCTGCGCGGAGGCATCTTTCAGCGCACTGATACTGTTCTGAATACCCTCATCGTCGTTGTTCTCCAGGGCATCTTTCAGGTCATTGAGTGTCTGAAGGATATCGACCTCGCCGTCACCCCTGTCCGTAAAGACCTCCTCGCCGGAGAGTGTATAGGTAAAACTCGCGTCTTTGCCGATTTCGACGGAATGACAGTCACCGTTTCCATTGTAGTATCCTTCCGTATAGGCACGGACGGTGAAGATGTCGTTTTCCGCGAGATCGGCTGCGGTCCCTTCCGTAAAGGTCACCTCGATGCCGTCACCGATGGTCACGGGCACACCGTCATCGAGATCGTTTTGTTCAGCGCCCCACGTTTTCCCCCCGTCACTGGACACAACATAGGTGGAATCGGCCAGGGATTGACCGTCCGAAGTGATCTTGACAACGTACGTCTTGTTGACATCACCTGTGTAGGTACCGCCGACGCTCACCGTCCCGTCATAATCACCGTTATTGCCGCTGGCGACGGGATCGTCGATTTCCGGTGCATCGCGCCGCACCGAGGAGAAAGGGGCCTCGCTCATATCCTCGTTCGTCCGCGTGCCGGCAAAGAGATACTGATTGTCGAGCGTTGCATTGGCAAGGCTCAGGAACTCCTCAATCAATTCCTCCACGGAGGAAACGGCGTATCCCCGGGTTTCTTCATTGTTCGAACCCGACGATGCCTGAGCGACGGCGATCTCACGGGCATTGACCAAAAGGTCGTTGACACCGGTGAGTTTCGATTCGGTTATTTCGATCACGGACTGGCAGTGTTCCATGTTACTGTGATACTGTGTAATGGCTTCCCGTGTCCCGCGGTAATTAAAAACACGGGCCATGCCCAGGGGGTTGTCGGAGGGTTTGTTAATCTCCTTCTGTGACGCCATCTTCTCAAGCAACTCGTTATACCGGCTCTGCACGGTATTCATGTTGTTCATCATGAGATTAAATTTCATGTTCTCGGTAACACGCATTGTCCACACCTCTCACCGACACACACTATTGAACGAGCGTCATTAATATATCGGACATTTCTTCCGCCGCACTGCCCAGTTTCGCCGCCGCCTGATACCCCATCTGATATTTCATGAGGTTGATCATCTCTTCGTCGATTGATACACCGGAAATCTGCTCCCGTTTGTTCGTCAACTGACTTTTCAGGCTGTACTGGTAATCGTAGGATCTGATCATATCGGCCGAATCCTGACCGATCTCGGCGACAAAAGATGCGTAAAAGCCGTTCAGCGTGGTCGTATTGCCGTTCATCACCAAATCATCGCGAAGTGACCCGATGGTCGCCGCATTGTTCCCGTCACCGTCCATTGTCTCCGATGCGGCGATCATGTTTATATCGTTCAGTATATCGTCATTGACCGCGATATAGCGCGCTTCCGTGGCCTCCGGTGTTATGTTGAAGGTAAAAAAGTCACCCCCTACATTGCCGTACATATCGTAACCGGTCTGGTGTCGGCTGTTTACCTCATCGGCAACGGTCGCCGCGAGTGTATCCAGCTTTTCCATATAGGCCGGCACGTCAGTATCACGAATCTCGAGCAGGCCTTTCAAGCGCCCTCCATTAAAGACATCGTTGAGGACCCTGTCCGTATCATTGGCAAAAACAACATCATAAAAGGAATTGTTTTCCTCGTTCGCCACTACGCTGAGTTCCGAGATCTGTTGATTTTCAACGAGGGGCATCCCGTTCGCCAGAAAAACCGTTATCGTTTCGTTTTCATCTTCCACGACGTTGATATCCACCATCTCCGACAGATCGCTGATGAGCTGCTCCCGCGTGTCGAGGAGGTCGTTCCGCCCGCCCGTGCCGGGCAGGACACGAATAATCTTCTCATTGATGTCGGCGATATCCCTTATAATACTGTTGATACTGTTTATGCTGTCGGCGATTTCGCCGTTCGCGTCCTGCTGGATGGAAGCAAGATTTTCCGCATAGGTATTAAACATGTACGTGAGGCTCTCTGCCGCTGACACCACGGCTGTCCGTTCCGCCGATCCTGCCGGATTGACGGCGCAATCGTCCCAGGCATTCCAGAATTTTGTCAACAGCTCATCAAGACCGCCGCCGCTGGTCTCATTGAACATGATTTCGATCCGTTCCAGCGATTCTTTCCGCGACTCGCTGTAGCCCAGGGTGTTGATATTGTCGTTGATCTGAGCTTGGAGAAACCTGTCGTAGGTCCGCACAATATCATCGATATACACGCCCGATTGGTACTGGACCGCGCCTTCGTGGATCACTGCCTTCGACGGCTGGAAAAGGGCCGTCTGACGCGTATACCCCGCTGTGTTGACATTCGCCACGTTCGTACCCGTCACGTTGATCGCCGTCTGATGACTCAAGAGGGAATCTCTCGCAATATTAAAAAGACTGATACCTGACATGGAACCACCCTTACCCTTCCCGAGAGATGATTCTTCCGTGTGTCGGATTGTTTCGCAATGCCCCGCCGCTCATGTAGGTCGTACCGGGTGACATGAACTGCCCGATAAATTGGATCGACCGCTGTACATAGACAAGTGACGAATCGAGAAGGACCTTGTTTTTTTCTCTGATTTCACTGATATCGGAGAGCAGTGACCGCAGCGTATCACGACACTCCGCAAGGTCACGGGCTCGGCTGTCATCGCTGCGGGAAATCAACAGAGACAGGGTAACGTCTTTCTCCGCGTAACCGCCGTTTCTCGCGATGGTCCTCACAAGCTGCGCCCGTGATTGATCGAGCATTTTTGCCTTGAGAACGCACGTTTCTTTTTTGGCGTTATTTTCGTACAAGTCGTCCAGCGACGCATCACGCAGGATGTCCGATTCCCTCACAAAGATGGCGTAGAGGTCTTCGTACGTCTCACACTCTTTTCGCAACAGCGAAATGAGGGCGTCATAGGGCGATTCGGTATCGTTCGTTATGTCGATTGTATGCGTTGTCTGTAGTTCAAGATCGCTCATGGTGTACTCCCCGATCATCGTTATACTGTGTCACAGCGAAATCATTCTTCCATCCACCGGAGTGACGGAATCGGAGAGGGCATCACGGTTGCAGGACGGGGAATTATGCCATAATATCCAGGAGTGAATCGCCCACCATCTTTTCGGCGATCGTATCTCCCTGAACATTATACGTTCCCTCTTCTATTCGGGCTTTCAATTCAGCGACTTTTTCCGCGCGCACGTCAGGTTGAGCTTCGATCACCTGCCGTGCCTTTTGTGCTTCTTTTGCTTTCGACGACAGGTCCACTTTTTCCTCGGGGGCAAGTTTCTGCTGGACGACATCCTGAACATTCTTGCCGGCATCTTTATTGACTGTTGTTTGCGCCGTATACTGCTGGACCATCTGGATGGTCTGGTCTCTATCTGACACCTTCATGGAGTATGTCTCCTTTGATAAAAGATTACCGTTTACTTCAATTACATTATCGTCGTTTCCAGCATAAAACTTTAACAATTATTTTTCAACACTCTCATGCGACTTTGTCAACTGATTGTAAATCATGTCCTGCAGCCCGATACCTCCTCCTTTCCGCGCTAAATCCTCCGCAATTTTTAAATCAAAACACGCCGCGTGGGCGCTTTCCCCTGACGCGGAGAATACACCGCCGTGGGGGACCGTTTCACGCATCGTCTTCAACAGATAGTACAAAAATATCGACTCGAAATCGGCACAGGCCTTTTTGACCTGGCCGTCGTCCTGATTCTTTTCGGCACCGTTTCCCGGCATAACCTGCAGCGGCCTGTAGTGTGTTATCGTTGTATTCTCCACGTCCGACTCCTAGAGTATCTCCAATTCAGCCTGCAGGGCGCCGGCCGCCTTGATGGTTTGCAGGATAACGATCAGGTCACGGGGCGTCGCCCCGATGGCGTTCAGCGCGGCCACTACTTCCCGGATCGTGACACCGGCGGGCACAACCTGCATTTGCTTTTTTTCTTCCGTGACGCCGATCGATGTGTCCGTCGTCACAACGGTCTGACCGCCCGGCGCAACTACCGCGCCGCTCTCAAGTTCCGTCGGTGCACTGCCCGCCGGCGCTTCCGGCGAAAACGGCAGCGGTTGGGAAACGCTCTGTTCTTCTTTGATCTGAATGCTGAGGTTCCCATGGGCAATGGCAACAGTGGATATGCGCACGTTTTCACCCATGACGATGGTTCCTGTTTTTTCGTTCAGGACAACAACGGCAGGTGTATCAACGGATACATCAAGACCTTCCACGGACGAGACCAGATCGATGATGTCACCTGGATACCCGCCGTTCATGGCAACGGTAACGGAACTGGCGTCAACGACGCGTGCCGTGACACCGCTTATCGATTGGTTAATGATCTGTTCCATATTCCGGCACGTCGTAAAATCCGCCGCATGGAGGTTAATGGTGAATTCTCGCCTTGCCGCAAAATCATAGGACAACTCGCGTTCAACTGACGCCCCGTTGGGAATACGTCCCACCGTTGCATGGTTTTTTGACACTCCCCCGCCGGCACCGCCCACGGAAAACCCGCCGATAATAACGGATCCCTGAGCCACGGCGTACACCCTGCCGTCCGCTCCCCTGAGGGGCGACATGAGCAGCGTACCGCCCAGGAGGCTCTCCGCATCTCCGATGGACGATACCATCACATCGATACGCGAACCCTGCTTGACAAAGGGTGGCAGCACAGCGGTAAGCATCACGGCCGCCACGTTGTCCGATTCCAGCGATTTGCCGCGCATGGACAACCCCTGCCGGCTCAGCATATTCGTCAGCGCCTGGTCGGTGAAACCGTTGTCGATCTTGTCTCCTGTCCCGTCCAGTCCGACGACGAGCCCATAGCCGATCAACTGGTTGTCGCGGACGCCGGCGATCACGGCAATATCCTTGATCCGCGCCGCGGGCGCCGGGCAGGCGAAGGCCGCCGCAAGACAAAGAATCAAGATGGCCCCCGTCACCATTTTCCATCCGGACAGAAAACGAGTCCGGAGGCATGCAACACCGCGGCATGTGGCCCCGTTGATTTTTCCTGCCGGTCCTCTGTATGTTTTTCTGACAGTCATCACCTGTTTCCTCTTTGCTCTTTTCTCTGTCGGCTCCGTTGTCTGCATGCTCAGCGCTCTATATGCACTCTAAAAGGGCCAGACCCAGTCGGCGGCCCGCGTCAGCCAGCCCGGCCGCATCTTGTCGTTGACCACACCTTTCCCCGTGTACATGATCCGCGCATCAGCAATATATTTTGACGACACGGTGTTGTCGTAGGTGACATCCTCGGGTCTGACAATACCCGTCAGAACGATAAACTGTTCCTCGGCATTGATCGTCACCTGGCGTTTTCCCTGAATCACCAGGTGACCGTTGTTCAGAACATCGATAACGCGCGCCGTCAGGGTGGCGGTCAGTTCATTTTCCCGGCTCGTGTCCCCTTCTCCCTTATGGGCGCTCGCCGATTTCCCGCCGAGCGAAATTGACGATCCCATGCGTGTATTCTGTTCCAGTATTTTCTGTTCCAGACCGAGGAGCGCCTCCACACCGACACTGGTACTGGAATCCCTGCTCGTATCCGTACTCGCCTTGTTGACGCCCGTTGACGATTCTTGGACAATAACAGTAATGATATCATTTATATACCGTGCCTTCTTGTCTGCGAAGAGCATGTTGTTCGTATTTTCACCCGCCCATATCGCGCCGGGGGCAGGGGCGGGTTCGGGTTTCACCACGGGTTTCGGTTCTTCGAGTTCGATTGAGTTCAGATTAGAGGCACACGACGTGAGAAGGAAAAAGGCCGGGAGAATCATCAGGAACATGATAAAAGATGTCGTTTTTTCTGTTGTGTGATGCGTGCTGTGTACCTTCATAATAGCTTACTCCATTTTCTAATAGGTAATACGGACCTCCGAGTCACTCATCACCTGTGCATAAATACTTTTTTCCGACGATATGTTTTTCACTTTGATAACATCACCCTCAGCACCGCTTTCCTCGGAAAGGCCGACCGTTGTGATCCGCATCGGACCTTTTTCCAGCACGATTCGTACGATCTTTCCCCGTTTTACGGCAATCCGCTCACGAAGCATTGTCCGCCGCAGTTCCGTCCGGGGATAGACGCGAGTGGAAAGTTTCTTCCCGATCACATCGTCGATGGAACAGAAAATATTGGCGGGAATGCGTGTGAACCATTTCTCCATGATGAGGACATCATCGTCCGAGAGAACCGTTCCCCTCTCAATGTACCGGTCGGCGACGACCACATCGCGCCGCACCCGAAGCCCCACGCGGACGGTCCGTTTTTCCAGGCGGGTATTCCCCTCAAAAACGCCGACGGTGAAATACGTATTTCCGATGAACTTTTCGTTTCTCCTCTGGGTGACACGACAGGTGACGTCGTCGTCGCATTCAACCGTCACATCATCGATTTCCTGAGAGAACTCAAGGCGGATGTCGCCGGGATCCCAGGGCATATTTTCCGCGATATAGTCCCGTACCGCCTCTTGTATCTCTTCTCCGTGTACCGTCAGACGGTTCGATGCGCCGAGGTCAGTGGACCATACGGTGCACAAGACCATGGTCAGTCCATATATGAGACGATACGGTATGCGGCATCGTTTCGTCATGATTTCTTACCTTTTCAAATTGTTGATCATCTGCAACATGGTGTCGGCCGTCTGGATCGCCTTTGAATTAATCTCATAGGCACGCTGACCGGCGATCATATTGACCATCTCGTCGATGACATTCACATTCGACATTTCCAGGAAGTGCTGCGACACGGTCCCGAACCCGTCTTCACCGGGATTCCCGGTGACGGCTTCACCCGAACCTTCCGACGGCTCATAGAGGTTCCTCCCGATGCTGGTGAGACCGGCGGGATTAAGAAACTTCGCCAGTTCGATACGCCCCGACGACAACGTCGTCCCGTCACTGTCCGCGGCCGTCCAGGTCCCGCCGCTGTCGACGGTGAAATTTACCGTGTCCGCGGGAACAGTGATCTCGGGGACAAGCTTCAGTCCCTCGGAATTGCACACGGATCCGTCCCTGTCGACCTTAAAGTTTCCCGATCTCGTGTATACCGTCAAACCGTTGTTATCGAGCTGATAGAAACCGTCACCCTCGATGGCCCAGTCAAAAACGTTATCGGTCTGCTTGTAGTCACCCTGGGAAAACATCTTCTGAACGGATACGGGCTTGACGCCCATGCCGATTTCCATCCCTATCGGGAGAATATTGCCGTTCGACGTTTCCGATCCCGACTTGGCAAAAACCTGGTACATGAGGTCCTGAAAATCCGCACGTGATTTCTTGAATCCGACCGTATTGATATTTGCGAGGTTGTTCGCAATAACATCCTGATTAATCTGCTGCGCTTCCATACCGGTCGCTGCCGTCCACAAAGCTCGTATCATTGTCGTCCTCCTTCGTTACCCTCTCTGTTACGCATTCATTTTACGTGAGGCGGCCGATGCGGTTCGTCGCCATTTTGTCCTGTTCGCTGATGGTCTGAATCACCTTCTGGTACGATTCGAGTGACCGTTGAATCGTGATCATTTCCACCATTTCCTGAATGGCATTGACATTGGCCCTCTCCAGGAATCCCTGTTTGATCTCGTAATTTTCCGCGTCCCGCGCACCGACACGCCCCTCGGGGTCCGCCGTAAAGTACGTCCCCTGTGCGTTCAGGGCTTTTTCATTCTCAAAAGCCACGATGTTCAGGCGGTCCGTTTCGCTCCCGTCGACAATGACCCGTCCGTCGCTCGATACCCGGACATCATTTCCATCGATGCTGATGATGCCGCCCCTTCCCAGCACGGGGTCTCCCCGGCCGGTCACCAGTGTGTTATCAGCTGATACGGCGAAGCTCCCGTCGCGGGTATAGGCGATACCGCCCTGCGTCTGAACCGCGAAGTACCCCTCTCCGTCAATGGCACAGTCGAAAACATTGCCCGTTTTTTCGAGGCTTCCCTGGGTATAATCGACAGCGTAAATCATTTCTGCGCTTCCGCCGGATTGGCGAATATTCGCGGCATCTGCCTCTTGCGCCGGATAGATGTGCCGTGCCTTGAAGCCGGACGTTTCGACATTGGCCATGTTATGGCTAATGGTATCGAACCGATCGAGATAGTGGAGACTCCGTCGTGCCAGTTTTCCGATTCCGCTCGCCTGCATCCTGGATGGTGTCCTTTTCTTTTTTACTGAAAAGAAAGCAAGTTGCATGCCATGACAGATCATTTGGAAGGGGAGTGAAAATTTGAAGGATGACCGTACAGACCCGCAATCAGGCATTTTCCGGAGGTGCCGCAGGGATACCGGTCACCGGGCGCCCTGTCGAAGTGCGAAAGGGGGGAAAAGCCGTCCCCTTCAGCGGGAAAAATTTTCCTCGCCTGTCCGCGGTGACGGGGGATTCGTATATTCGGCGTTCAGGGCATAGACAAAGGCAAGTACCTCTGCTACGGCCTGGTATAGTTCGGGGGGAATGTGCTCGTCGATGTCCAGCCTGCTCAACAAATCCACCAGCACGGGGTCCTCTTTCACGGGAATATTATGTTTCCGCGCCAGTGCAATGATCTTTTCGGCGATGTGCCCGCGGCCTTTTGCCGTCATACGGGGGGCATTGTCACGTTTTGCGTCGTATTCGATGGCGGCTGCAATGGTCTGTTTCTTTTCTTTTTTCAAAACGCCTCCACTGTGAACAGATGTCAATGCCGTTTATTGTCTCATGACGGGTCAACCGTGTCTCTAGACACGGAGATTGACGTGTTCGTCCGCCGGAAACATGCGTCCGGTGTCGCATGCGGCAACGGTTTTTCCCGTTCCCACGTCGCACGTAAAGGATCCCGGTATATATCCGCACTCAACGAGACGATCCCGCAATTCCGGCATGCGCGCCGTAACATACTGAGATGCTGCGGTGTGTTCACAGAAAACCGCCGCCGAGACCGTTCGTCCCGCCATTTTCGCTTCCACCGCCACCGTGCCGAGCGCGTCCATGTCGAGCACCAGCGAAAAGGAATAGGATGCCTCTTCTCCGTTACGCCGCCCCTCGTCGTCCTCTCTGATGACGAGGTCGGCCACACCGAACCGGGTCGGCAGCGAAAGGGGAAATTGAAACTGCCACTCGCGGTTCTGCTGCAGGACCGTATTCAGCACCTGGTGCGCTTCCAACGCCCTGACGAGGCCTCGACAGGCCTGAAGAAGACGGTCCGTCTCCGGAGTGGCGCCCCGCCCCCCCCACCGTTCGATAAACTCCATGAGAAACCCCTTCATCGTATCGGCCGCCTGCTGCATGTGTCCCCGCCGGCCCATCAGGCTCCTGGCACCGTCGGCGTATAATGATTCCATCCAGAGTCCCAGACCCCGGAGAAACGATCTGAGCCCTCCCGTCCCCAGCCGGTCCGGTGTGAAGAACCCCTCTGTCAGTATGCGCTGAAGCTTCTCGCCATCTGCGCCGAATCGTGTCATGATATCCTTCCCACATGCGACAAAAGCTTTTCGCACTTCGGTGAAGGCGTCACTGAGCGCCCGGGGACGGAGGCGCAGGAATTTCAGATATTCCTCGACTTTTTCCGTCTCGCCCCTTTCCGCCCCCGCGTAGCGCAGGACGATGCGCGAGTGCGTGGAAACGACTTCCAGGGTTATCCGCTCACCGGGCGCAAAGGAATGCTTCGTATCGGCGATGACACGTGTCCTCCCGAAGAGAAGCTCGACCTTCCCCGCCTTCGGCACGCGGACGACATCAGCCGTCACCCTTTCGCCCGCGGTCAGCCGGAGTATTCCCCCTTTGTTTTTTACCGTTAATGAATCGTTTTCCCCGGTGTGTTTTGAAACGACAATCGGTGGGATTAATGACATGCTCATTTTTCAATTTTTTGGCGATCCAGCCCCACAATCAGCTGCACCTCGCCCGTCGGCATGTTGAGGAGTGAAGCGATCTCCTCCGCGGACATGCCCTTTTTCTGCAGTTCCGTGACGCGCCGATATTTCTCTTCCTTTTTTTCGCCGTACCTGTCATCACCGCCTGTGTGATCCAGGTCCGTTTCATTCACCAGTTCCCGCAGATGTTTCTCCCTCTCCGCCGCCGCGAGAGTGGCGGTCTTTAACGCCTTTCTCCCCTCGTCCAGAATTCTTTCGAAATTGCCAGCCGATAACTTCGATTCTTCTATAAGCCGACGAAATTCCACCAGCGACTCACTGTCGAGCGAAAGCTGTTTCTTCCGCCTCTCCCGATTGATGGTCACGATGAGAACGATAATCGCCACGAACAGAACAATATCAGCGATAAACTGGAGTAAAAGAATGAGATTTGTATTCATATCAAACGGTTATATCGACCTTCTCTCCCGTGTTGCCTGTGCTGTCCTGGGTGGTTTTGTCCTTTGTGTCACCGTCCACCGTGCCGGCCGATGGCGAATATGTATCCTCACGCGCCTGATCATCGATTGTCGCACCCGATACGTCACCGGAATGCAACACATCGCTTTTCAGACGTCTCCGTTGCTTTTTCAGTTTCTCCTCACGGTGTCTCTGTTGGACGTCCGAGCCTTGCTGCTGCGCTCCCTGGATACGTTCAAGCGCCTTTGAGTGCAACAGTATCCGCTGGATGTCAAGCGATCGTAACATCGCGTCACCATCTTCCCCATTTCAGGAACCGCCGCATGGCGCGCCGTTGAAAGAACATCCCGAAACGAGATTCTCTGCCGTATCTCTATCACTTCTATCGTCAGAAAAGAGAAAAATCTTGAGCCGCATCGGAAAACACTGATTGTGATAGAGCACACGACACCGGCGTGTGGTGCCTTTATTCCACGGGAAACGTCAGGATGTACCTGTTCACACCCCCCTCCCGCTCAATTTCGAAGGAGGCATTACGATACGCAAGCAGCGACACCGCATGAAACACCCCCGGCATGCCGTTCATCGAAAGGGATGGTCTATCACCCCGGACGACGGACGTCAGTATGCCGACCATTTCCTCATCCATCGCCGCGCCCGTGTCTTCAATCCGAGCGACCACATTCCGGCCGTCGTAATCGGTCATAACCACAAAGCACTTGGAATCGACGTCGTTCATAGATGCCATCGAACATTCGATCAGAGCGGACAGGCATAAAGACAATTCGGCGGGCACGGCGGTAATCGAGGGGATATCGCTGTGGAGGATCAATTTCTTCTTTACGTTATGCTTGTAATCGAGATAAAAATCGAAAAATGACATTTCCTCTGCAATCAGCTGAGACAGGTTGACCTTCCTTGCCGCTGTGTCACCGAGACGCTGGAACTTACCGACGACAACGTTGAAGAGTTCGAAGAACTGATCGCCGCCGTTTGCGATGAGTTCGATATCATGGACGACTTTCTCCAGCGCTTCACCTGTGAGCGCGGTATCACCTCCGTCCTGTTGCTGGGCGCAGTTTTGTTCCACACGCCTCTGGAGGAGTCTCGTCCGTCCCATGATGCCGTTCAGCGGGTTGGCAAAATTATGAATCATACCGGGGATGACATGCTGATAGAGGTTCTTCTCGAGTTCCCGTATTAACACCTCAACATTGTGGTTCTCATGTGTTTCAGGCATATAGTCTTCCATGCCATCCTCCTTCGTCGCCCGCGTTCACTCTCAACCTGCTGTCACGGCCGGGTATCGATACGGATATTTTCGAGCATCCGTAAAGCTTTTTCAAATTTTTCCCTCTCCACGGCCTTTTTATCCTCCCCTGCGGACCGTCCCGTGGAATAGTAAATAACCGCATTCCCTTCTTCGCCCTCCAGTTCGGCGACGCCACCGTCTTCTTTGACACTGATCAGGCGAATCGTCTCATTGTCGACACCGGCTTTCTTCAACGCCACAATTTCTTCGGCCGTCAACGCGGTCCCCGCGCCGGGACAAAGAAGAATGACGGCTACTAAGAGCGATGCCAGACAACCGCGGACACTCCGCCGAATACGGACAGTACAGAACCGCTTCGTTTTCATCATGGCATTACACCAGCTAAAGAATAACGAACTTTTCGAAATAAACATCCTCAACGACCTCGCGCCCGAAAGATTCATTGATCTTTTCACGAATGATTTTCTGCAGTTCCTTTCTCATTTCGTACGACCCGGCGCAGTGATTTCGAGCATCTGATACGATGTGATAAATGATCCGCCGAATGGTGACACGGCTCTCCGTGAGGCATACCCCGGGCCGCACCGAGAGTACAATGTCACAGCTTAACAGTGTCTTCTCGTCCGTTCCGGGGCAGGACAGGCTGATGATGAAGTCACTGAAATACTCGTAGGTCTCGTTCGCTTCCCCCCTTGTCTGTAACGAATCTCTCGGCGATGAAACCTTTTTTGCCTGAGACGCGGACCCACACCATCCCGGCGTCGCCGCACCGGTGACGGATGCACCACAGAGGAAAAGGAGACAGCTACCGACAGCGACTGTCCGTGTCCAGGCGGCATGACCCCGTCGTGCCCCCTTTCCCGCGAAGCGCGCCCGCCGACCCTTTTTTACGTGAAGAAACCGTTGCTCTTCCATTCGCGCAACCTTCCACGGAGACGCAAAACAGCCTGTGAATGAATCTGGCAGATGCGCGACTCCGTCAACGATACCACTTCACCGATTTCTTTCAATGTGAGCTCTTCATAATAATAGAGTGCCAGTATCGTTCTTTCCTTTTCAGGCAGGGAATCAATAGCGTCGCGTAACAACTCCTTCTGTTCCCTGTTGGTGATGAGGCTGAGGGGATTGTTTTTCTCCACCGATTCCATGACCTCATCGGAACCGTAGCGTTCGCAGTAGTTCGGCGGTAAATCGTCCTGACTGAGGATGGAAACACCCCGTGTCTCATCAAGCATTTTGTAGTACTCGTCAAGAGGAATGTTCAGGTATTCGGCAACGTCCTCCTCCGTCGGGTGCCGGCCGAGACTGTTTCGCAACGCCGAAATGGCCTTTTCCAGCGTTGAATCCTTGTTTCTCGTTGAACGGGGAACAACATCACGCGATCTCAGCTCGTCCAGTATGGCCCCCCGGATGCGAAAGCGCGCATAGGTCTCAAAACGAACGTTCCGCGTCTCGTCGTAACGGTCAAGCGCGGACATCAGGCCGATGACACCGACGTTGATCAAATCTTCCCGATCCACATGCGACGGAAGCTTCATCGCTATCCTCTCGACAACAGTCTTGACGAGCGGCGCATAGCTCATAATGAGTTCGTCGCGTTTTTCCTTATCCATGGTATTCGTGATCGATAACCGCTCTTCCGAAAAGCTTCACCGCTCCCCGATCATACGGTGCCGGTTCTTCGTCCGACAATCGTTTGACAATTTTTGAAAGACACTGGGCCGCCTTCCCCGAAGGAAATGACTCCATCAATATCTGCTGACGGCGAACTGCTTCCTCAACTCGGTCATCATAGAGAATATGTCCCATATACGCAATGGAAAGATGAAGGAAACGATCCAGCGCATTCGACAGTCTCCGATAAACGAAACGGGCGTCGTTATCATCGCGCGCCATATTGACAATGAGCATGAATCGTTTTGTCCCGTGCTCCTGGTAGAGCAGCTTGATCAGCGCATAGGCATCGGTCAGGGACGTCGGCTCCGGTGTTACCACAACAATCACTTCCTTCGCAATCATGTTAAAATACATGACGTTTCCCGAGATACCCGCAGCGGTGTCTATCACGATGAAATCGATGCCGTTCCCGATGGATTCCACCTCTTCAAGCAGCACGCACCGCTCTCGTGCCGACAAGTCGGCCATATCACGCACGCCGGACGCCCCGGGCAGTATGCGAATGTTCCCCGGGCCGGTAAGCACAATGTCCTCAAGGCTTTTCTCGCCGCGGAGAAGGTGAGACAGGTTATACTTCGGGGTTATCCCCAGCATGATATCGATATTCGCCAGTCCCGCATCGGCGTCGAGAAGAAGCGTCTCGTATCCCGCACGGGAAAGCAGATAGGCGATGTTTGCGGCAATGCTGGTTTTCCCGACGCCTCCTTTTCCGCTCGTTACCGCAATGACCCGCACGTTATCGGGATTCCGGCCTTCTTTCCTCCGTGACGGTACCGCACTCCGACTCTTGCCCTTTATCATTCGTAAAACACCAGCCTGATCAACCACTGTGATGCTCCTTGTCCTTAATTAATTGTTAGCGCTGATTGCCCTTCTTCCCACAATGAGCTCCGTGAACTTTTCTCCATCAAGCGCGTCAATATCCTGTGGCACATCCTGCCCGTTCGCAACATAGGTGACGGGGAGTTCCCATCCATCGACGACATCGTACATCTGACCGATCCGCGCGGCCTCATCGATTTTAGTAAAAATCACACTGCCGCAACCCCCTGTAGAAAAGCGGCGGACGGCATGTGTTGTATTCTCATAATCGGATGTGGTGCTCAGAACGAGACAGGCGCCGACATGATGCTCGCCCGACACCATGGCGTGCAGGAGCTGGGAAAAACGCGTGTCCGCCGGACTTCTCCCCGGTGTATCGATAAGAATCAGGTCCTTGTCTGAAAAGGCCGCGACGGAGAGCGACACGTCACGCATCGTCGTGGCGATCTTCAGGGGAACGTCCATGATGTTCGCGTAGATCTTCAACTGTTCCGTGGCGCCGATCCGGTAGGTGTCCGTTGTAATAATCCCCACCGTCTTTTTTTTCTCCACGGAAAACCGTGCGGCCAGCTTCGCCAGCGTTGTTGTTTTCCCCGCTCCCGTGGGACCGACAAAGGCTGTTATCCGCGTATCGGCGGCCTTCCGATATGCTGCCTCGTACCGCTCCTTCACAATGGTACCGATGTGAGACATGAGATCGGCGTAGGAGAGCTCCCCCCCGGAAGCCACCCGGCTCCGGGCCTCGGTAATCAGACGGGCCGCCTGGCGCGAGGAAACACCGGAGGCAATCAGACGACGATAGACCCGTTCCATATCCGGCGATATATTCCGGCTCTTTTTCACCCCGATGATATCGAAGAGTGTTTTCAGCGAATCCCGTATGTCCGCCAATTCAGAAGCGAGAAAATCGTCATCTCTCCCGTACCGAAATTCGCCTCCCATACCGTCCCCCGTAAGGGAAAACAGGCCCGATGAACGTCTCTCACCGGCATCGGCGCTGTCGCGCGCGGCTATGACCTCCAGGAGGCTCTTGTTACCCTCGTCGTCGATCCGCCGTGTCGACAGGACGACTGCATCAGGTCCCAATTCTTTTTTGATCTTTTCCATGGCCTTATTGATCGTGGGGACAATGTATCTTTTTACCTGCATTTTTATCCTACCATGCCGAGAGATTTAACATTCGTTTCCGCAGTCAACTCATTATGGGCCACAACAGCGATGTGAGGGAAAAACTTTTCAATGATTTTATGGAGATGGATGCGCGTATTCGGCGAGCAGAGAACCACCGGCGTCAACCCCTTCTCCGTAAACGTTCTCACATACCCCTGCAGGCCCTTCACAACACGATCGATCAGCGTGGGATCGGCCGTCACGAAGGATTCATACTCCGTATGCTGCAAAGATTCGTTGATAGCGGTCTCGATATCTGATGCAACCATGACAACGGTGATGTTGCCCCCCTGATCGACATACTGCTTCGTAATGGTGCGCGACAGGGCCTGACGGACATAGCCCGTCAGGATGTCGGCGTTTTTCGTCAGCGGCACATAGTCCGACAGCGTTTCAATGATGGTGATCAAATCGCGTATAGATACCCGCTCACGGAGGAGCCTCTGCAGCACTTTGTGCAGCACTCCGAGTGTAACGACGGAGGGAATGGCATCGTCAACGACCTTGGGATAATAGCTTGCAAGATTGTCAATAAGGTTCTGCACGTCCTGACGACCGAGCAGTTCATCGGCATGATCTTTGATTACTTCCGTGATATGCGTTGTGGCCACGGTCGAGCAATCGACAACGACCATGCCCCGCGCCTGCACGTCTTCCTTCTGCGCATTGGGTATCCAGAGGGCGGGCAGACCGAAAGCGGGTTCTTTTGTTTCTATCCCTTTGATCTTCAACACCTTCTTGTCCGGCGAGATGACAAGGTGATGACCCATCATCAACTCGCCCCGTGCGATCTCGGCACTTTTGAGTTTCATCACATAGCTGTTTGGATTCAGCTGCAAATCGTCACGAATATGAATGGCCGGGACGATAAAACCCATTTCAGAGGCAAGCTGTTTTCGTACCGTCTTGATGCGGTGGAGGAGTTCCCCGCCCTGGTTGGCGTCTACAAGGGGTATGAGGTTGTACCCCACATCGAGTTCAAGCGTATCGAGCGGCATGAGGGTTTCCAGGGGTTCCGCCGACGGTGCTTCCTCCGCCGACGGTGCAATCTCTTCTTCCGCCGCCGGCCTCGGTGCATGGGCGACGATATAAGCGGTGAATCCCAAAAGCAGCGCCATGGAAATAAAAGGAAGCGTGGGCATACCGGGAATTATACCGAAGATAAAGAGCATGCCCGCGGCAGTCGCGATGGCGCGCGGCTGCAGGAATATCTGGCCCTTCATCGCCTTGCCCAGGTCCGTCGATGATGTGGACCGCGTGACCAGCATACCGGCCGCCGTTGAAACGATGAGCGCCGGAACCTGGGTCACGAGACCGTCACCGACGGTCAACAGCGTGTAGGCCCGGGCGGCGTCACCAATGGCCATCTTCTGCTGAAAAACACCGATCACCAGACCACCCATGATATTGATCAACGTAATAATGACGCCGGCAATGGCATCACCCCTGACGAACTTGCTCGCACCGTCCATGGCACCATAGAAATCCGCCTCCTGTTCAACCTCCCCCCGGCGGCGTCTCGCGTCGTCGTCCGTGATAAGGCCCGCGTTCAGGTCGGCGTCGATACTCATCTGCTTTCCCGGCATGGCATCCAGGGTGAAACGCGCCGCCACTTCGGCGATACGGGTGGCACCCTTTGTAATGACGATGAAGTTGATCAGCACGAGTACGAGGAAAACGATGAGGCCGATAACGAAGTTCCCCCCCACGACAAAACTGCCGAAGGACTCGATGACCCGGCCCGCGGCACGGGACCCCTCGCTGCCGTGAAGGAGAATCAGGCGCGTCGAGGCCACGTTCAGTGAAAGGCGGAAAAGGGTCGCCACGAGCAGAACCGAGGGGAATACGGAAAAATCGAGGGGCTTCATGACGAATACGGCGACGAGAAGAATGACAAGGGAAAAGGTGATATTAAGGGATAAGAGAACATCAAGAATGCAGGTCGGCAGCGGTATCATCATCACGAGAAGAATGCCGATAATACCAACGGCGATAAACATGCTGCCGCCTTTGATCCAATCCGCTATGTCACCTTTTTGTAACGAATGTCCGTTCATGTCCGCCTTCGTCCTGTTCGGTGTGTTGTATTCTGCTGGTAAACATATGCCAGGACTTCCGCCACCGCCTTGTACAAAAGCGGCGGTATCGTCTGGTCCACATCAACCATCTTATTCAATACTTGTGCCAAAGGCTTGTTCTCGACGAGAGGAATTCCGTTGTCCCGTGCAATTTCTTTTATTTTCGCGGCGATATGACCTGCACCTTTTGCCACCACTGTTGGTGCGGACATGGATTCCTGATCGTACTTAAGAGCAATGGCGAGATGCGTCGGGTTCGTTACCACGACATCGGCCTGGGGGACCTTCGCCATCATCCGGTGCCGCGCCCTCTCCCGCTGCAGCCGCCGTATGCGGGCCTTCACCAGCGGATCTCCCTCGGTCTGCTTGTGTTCGTCTTTCACCTCCTGCTTTGACATCTTCAGGTTCTTTTCAAATTCCCATCGCTGGTAGGCGTAATCCAGGATGGCGATAGCAACGAGCACCCAGCACGTCTTGAAGAGGATGGCCACCGACGTCTTCGCGATATCAATGAGGATCCCGCCCGGCGGCCGGCTGCTGAGCATAATAACGGTGTCCAGTTCACCCCTGATCGTCAGATACACGACCACGGCGACAACACTGATCTTGGCGATATTCTTCGTCAACTCCACCAGCGACCGCAGTGAGAAAAGACGGGTGAAGCCCTTGATGGGATCGATCTTCGAGAGCTTCGGCTGAATGGCCTCGAAGGAGAAAATAAAACCCGTCTGAACAAGATTTATCACGATGGCGATGGCCACAACGAGGACAAACAGGGGGAACAGTATGCCCATGATCTGTCCGATCGTCTGGGACGAGAGCAGTGACACGCTTCCCGCATTGATGTCGAATTCACCCGCCGTCCTGAAGGATTCGCGCATCATGCCATTGATTTTACTCATCATGACAGGGGCGTAAAAATAGAAAAAAGCCAGACACGACAGGAGTATGGCCGCCGACGAGGCGTCCTGGCTCCGTGCCGTTTGACCTTTTTGCCGTGCTTCGTCCCGCCGCTTTTGTGACGGCTTTTCTGTCCGTTCCTGGTCCTTGTTCTCCTCAGCCATTTCGTATCCCTTACATCAATTGCCTGACGCTGCTGTCAAAATGCCGACATCAGCCGGCCCGTCACATGAGCTTCAGGAGCGTTCCCACGCTTCCGTCGAGCCGCGTGAAGAGGATCCATACATTCCGCGCGAAGAAGGGAAAGACGATGCCGAAGGCAATGAGCCCCACGGCGATTTTCAGCGGAAACCCGACGATGAAAACATTGATCTGCGGCACCGTCCGCGCGATAATACCCAGCCCCACACTGATCAGCAACAGAAGGGCGATAACGGGTGCACCGATCGTGGCGGCGACGGAGAAAACATCCTTTGAGAGAGTGACGATATAGTTCACGAGCGCCGCGGAATTCGAGAATCCCAGGGGCGGAATACAACGGTAACTTTCAACAATCGCCATCAGGAAAACGTGATGACCGTCGAAGGCGAGAAAGATAAGCAGTGCGAAAAGATACTGGAGTTGGGCGATGATGGATACCTGCGCACTCGTTACGGGATCGACCACGTTAACGATGGCAAACCCCATCTGAAATCCGATTAATTGACCGGCGAGCTGTATGCCGGCGAAAATGATCTGCCCGATAAAACCGATGACGATACCGATAAAGACTTCGCCGAGACAGCCGATGAAAAAGGAGAAGGTGTCATAGGGTCCGTCATAACCAATCGAGGGGAACAGCAGGAGGGCAATCAGGAGTGAAACGCCCGCCTTGACGCGGACGGGAACGGATCGATTTCCGATGAGGGGCATCGTGATAACGATTGCACTGATCCGGAGGAAGAGAAATGCAATCAGGACACCCTGTTCCGCCGTCAATCCTGGTACCGTCATAATCCATCACATGAGCTGAAGCGTCACCGCACCCCGTGCGGATAGTCTTCGTCTGTTCGAATATTTGTTGTTCCGTCGCTGTTCGGCGCATCGCGGTTTTCCCGACGGCGATACACTCATTCACCGTATGTAGAGCGGCAGCGACGTAAAGAGCCGCTCCGTATAGCTCACAAAGAGATTGATCATCCAGGGCAACGATACGAGCAGCGCCAGCATGACGGCGACAATCTTGGGAACGAAGGTCAGGGTCATCTCGTGGACCTGCGTTACGGCCTGAACGATGCTGACGATGAGCCCGACGATAAGACCGACAACCAGCATGGGCGCGGAGAGGAGCATCGTCACCTTGATCGCTTCATCCGCTATTTTTATGACTAAATCGACGGACATCCCGTACTCCCCTCCCGGACGTTACTGAAAGCTTTGAACCAGTGACCCAACGATGAGATACCATCCGTCGACGAGAACGAAGAGGAGGAGTTTGAAGGGCAGACTGATCATAATGGGTGGCAGCATCATCATGCCCATGGAAAGCAGGACACTGGCAACGATCATATCGAGTATTAAAAAAGGCAGATAAATCATGAACCCGATTTGAAAGGCCGTCTTCAATTCGCTGATGATAAACGAGGGAATCAGTATGGTGAGACCGATGTCCTCCCGATTCTGCGGCCGTTCCGACCGGGAGATACGTGTAAACAGGGCCAGGTCCTTCTCACGGGTTTGTCGCAGCATGAATTTTTTGATCTCCGCCGAGGTCACATCAAGGGCTTCCTCATAGGCAATGTCCTCGTTCAGATACGGCTGAAGCGCCCGACCGTTGACCGTGTTCCATACGGGCGTCATAATGAAAAAGGTTAGGAAAAGGGACAACCCGATAAGTATCTGATTCGCCGGCATTTGATGCGTCCCCAGGGCGTTTCTGAGCAGCGAGAAGACAACGATGATACGCGTAAAGGACGTCATCATGACCAGAATAGCCGGTGCCAGCGACAGGATGGTGAACAGGAAGAGCAGTTGTATGACGACGGCCACCTTGTCCGGTTCGTCAGTGCCGCCGCCGAAGTCAAGATGCACCGACGGGAGGGTGAGGGGCGCCGACCACACGTCGCCCACCGCCGTAAAAAGCACGCCGGCACCGATGACCCCCGTCATCAGCAGCATTATTATGACGCCGTATCTACTTCGCATCTTCAATCGAATTCTCATCGGTCATTGCGTGAAACGGCACAATCTTCGACGTACAGCGACGCAGGTGTTCTCCGAAGGCGAGTGCCGGTCCCTTCCGTTTCTTCATGTTCTCTATTCTTTCGAACGACTCCTCGTCATCCAGATGGGAGAGAAGCGAAATGCGCTGCGGCGTCAAGCCGACAACGAGATACGTCCCCATGACCTCAATGAGGGCGACACTCATTTTTGGACCGACATAACGCGACGCAACAACAGTAATGGCATCGTCGCTGAAAGGTCCGCCGTTTTTCTTCACCAGGAAGCGCTTCGCACCGTATGCAACGAGACCCATGAGTCCGACGACGATGGCGAGGGCGGATACCGTCTTCACGATATAGGGAAATGTATCGACTCCGGTCATTGTCCTCTCCTTCAATCACCGTAACCGGGAGATTCTTTCAGAGGGCGATACGACGTCGGTCAGACGCACCCCGAATTTCTCGTTGACCACAACCACTTCTCCCCGGGCAATTAAACGATCGTTCACGAAAACGTCCATGGGTTCACCGGCGAGCTTTGTCAGTTCCAGCACCGAGCCCTGGCCGAGCTGGAGAAGTTCGCTGATGAGGAGCCGGCTCTTTCCCAGTTCGACGTTCACCGTCAGGGGAATATCCAGAATAAAATCCAGGTCCAGGTCGCCTCGCCCGCCGGATTCATCCTGAAGCTCGTCAAAATCCATGCCGTGGACTTCCCGTTTGTTTCCTTCCTCCTCGTCTAATGTCGCCAGATCGTGATTGATATCATGGAGTTTTTCCTCTTCCATTTTCTTCTCTCCTTTACGTAATAATGCCTCATGATCCCGTTCTACGACGAATTATGCCGTATGAATCGTATTGGATATTTGAATCGCCTGGTTCCCCTTATACTTCCCGGGTCGTCCCGTGAATTTCGGCACCCCTTCAACCAGGATGTCCAGGTCATCTCCGATGAAGTTGTCGAGTAGAATGACATCACCCTGTTTCAATTCGATGATGTCACGGCCCATTAATTCCGTCTGTCCCAGCTTCACCGAGAAGTTCACCACGGACCGCATCATCTCTTCCTTGAACCGGTTCGTCCACTCGCTGTCAACCTCCAGCCGGTCGCTCTGATATCCCGACTGTAATTTCTCACGGATCGGTTCTATCATGGAATAGGGAAGACAGAGGGTTATCATACCCGTGGAGAAATCCATCTCTATCTCGAAATCGACGACAATTACCACATCGGTGGGCACGACGATCTGGACGAACTGGGGATTGATCTCGGCCCTCTGATAGGTGATCTCAATCTTCAGCAGTGTTTCCCATGTCTTTTCCAGATCGGCCAGCGCGCTGAGGACCACTTTTTTAATGAGGTTCATCTCGATGGCGGTGAAATCCCGTCCCTCAACCTTGTACAGGTCCCGTCCGGACCCGCCGAAGAGAATGTCAACAAGGGTAAAGATGATCTTCGATTCAAAAACGAAGAGCCCGTTCCCGCGCAGAGGCTTCATCCTGAAAATATGGAGACTCGTGGGGAAGGGCACCGTCTTGAGAAACTCACCGTATTTGATCATGCGGACGGTGACGGCATTGATATTGACCATCTTCCTCAACATGGACGAAAGCGTCGTGCGGAACATCCGCGCGAACTTCTCGTTCAGCATCTCCAGGGTGGGCATTCTCCCGCGAATGATGCGGTCCTGGCTGGTCAGATCATAGGGACGGGCTTCCGACTCGTCGAAGGCCTCCTCCTGGCCCGTATCGATATCGCCGTCCTGTACTCCCTTGAGGAGGGCATCGATTTCACTCTGTGACAAGATTTGTGTCGACATACGCTATACCCTGCTATTGAATGATAAATTCCGTAAAGTAGACTTTTCTCACCGAGCCGGTCTTCAGATGCATGTTCACGCGCTCGGCGATTTCGTCCCTCAAGCGCTGCTTCGCCTCGTATCCGACGATTTCCTTGTATGACTTGGACGACAGGAGATCGAGGATGCTGTCCATGACCTTCGGTTTGACGATATCAAGTTCGGCGACGGCTTCCTTCTTCGTGATTTCGATCTGAATCTCCGTCTTCAGGTAGCGCCGCCCCTCCTCATCGAGCAGATTGACAATGATCGTCCCCATGGACCAGAGGGTTTCCGTGAGTTTCTCTTCGTCCGGCGAAACAGTCTCTTCGCCCGTCGTCGGGAAAAACACCTTGTAGTATTTCAGGCCGGCGACCGCCGCCGATGCAACGAGTATGAGAGCAAAAAAAATGATCAGCCACTTGAGAAATGACCCTTTTTTCTTCTTCTGCGGCACCTGTTCCGTCTGTTCTTCCCTTTCATCTATATCGACCATGTCATTCACTCCTTGTCCTGCACCGTCATGACGATTTCAACTCGTCTGTTTTGTTTTCTGTTTGCATCGTTTATGTTCGGAAGCAGGGGTCGCGTATCGGCATATCCCGCCGCCGACAGTCTTTCGGGTGCGACGCCCTCCTCGATGAAATACTTGACGATGGCCACCGCCCGGGCCAGTGATAAATGCCAGTTCGATGGAAAGGCGGCGGTCGCGATGGGCACATCGTCCGAATGTCCCTCGACGCACACCGAATAGGGTGTCGTCTTGATGACCGCAGAAAGTAACGACAGGCTCTCACGGTTTCCCTCCTGTACGGCCGCCTCGCCCGTTTCGAAGAAGAGCTTCTCCTGGAGTGTTGCCGCCACATACCGATCACCGGCACGCACATCGACGCCGCGGATCCTGCTGAGTTTTTCGAGGAGCCGCTGCTGTTTTCTCCCGAGAGGGACCTGCTGGGGACCGATGGGTCGTACGAAGGGTGTAAAGACCTTGACGTCAACCCTTCTGCCGGGGTCCAGCATGCCGAAGGCCTCGCTCACCGAATAGAATGCCTCCCGCACCCTGCCTTCCGTGAGGTGGGACAGTGACAGCACCAGGACGAAGAACGTGAGCATCAGCGTCACGAGGTCGTTAAAGGTGGTCAGCCACTTCATACCGCCCGTCTCCTCCTGTGGCTTTCGTCGACTCATTCCCTTTTCCCCGCCGGTGTTTCGGCCCGGTGATAAAAGTGTATCTCCACACGTCTGTTCTTCCGCCGGCCCGCCGGTGTATCGTTCGACGCCACTGGATGATACTCGCTCATGCCCACCGCCGTCAGGCGGTCCGCCGCAAGACGCCCGTCTTTCAGCAGGTGCCGCAGCACGGTGACCGCCCGCGCCGTGGACAACTCCCAGTTGGAGGGGAAATCACGGGTGCTGATGGGTCGATTGTCCGTGTGCCCCTCGATGCGTAGCGACAGATCCTTCTCCACGGCAAAAGACGCGACCCGGTCCAGGCAGGGTGCGGCCGTGCGGGAGAACTCCGCGCCGCCCGGCGGAAACAGGATCTCGCTCCCCAGGGTCAGTTTGAACCCGCCCGCCGTCCTTTCCACGCTGATGGCCTCTTTCTCATTCATTTCGTCCATCAGTTTCTTCATGGCCTCCATATACAGGGATACCTGTCCCGCCTCGCTCTCGGTGATGGGCGCCGACGGCCGCATGACCCCCTGACCGCCGCCCGTTTTGCCGCCGCCCGTATAGATATTCACCCGTCCTACGTGATCCTCCGACAGACCGGTACTGTATTCCTTCGAGGGACTGCCGAATCCCTGAAGGAAATTCGTCACCCGCCCGCCCTGAATCGTGGAATAGGAAACGAGCATGGCGAAGAAGGCCACGAGGATCAGGACGAGGGAACAGAAAATCTGCTCCCAGCCACCGGATGATGCGACCTCGTTATTCCTTCTGTTTCGTCTCTTTCCCATCATTAAAAGGATGACCGCCTTTCGTCCGGCGAGATAAATGAATGCAGTTTCTGCTCCAGGACGCGAGGATTATCACCCGACTGAACGGAGAGGATACCGCTGATCATCAACTGTTTTTTCATGATTTCCTGGGCACTCTTCGTCTTCAGCTTGCCCGCGACGGGAAGAAAAATCAGGTTCGACAGGACGACACCGTAAAACGTCGTCACCAGGGCCACGGCCATGGCCGGCCCGATCTTGCTGGGATCGTCCATCATCATCAGCATCTTGACCAGTCCGATCAGCGTCCCCATCATACCCATGGCGGGTGCGAAATTGCCCATGGTGGAAAATATCTCCGCTCCCAGACGGTGACGTTCTTCCAGGTATTCCAGCTCCGTATCGAGAATCTTCGACAGAACGGCCGGCTCGATCCCGTCTATCATCAGCCGGATGCCCTTTGCGAAAAATGTGTCGTCAATCGTCTCGATGAACCGTTCGAGGGCTAGGATGCCCTCGCGGCGCGAGATCTTGGACATTTCCACCATTTGTTCGATCACGTTCTGTACCGACGATTCCTTCTTTAATATGACGTTCTTTGCAACGCGAATGACGCCGAATATCTCGGAAAGAGGATAATTGATGAGGAGCGCTCCGAATGTGCCTCCCAGAACGATCATCAAGGAGGGCACATTGAAAAACCACATCAGCCCTCCGCCCATACTCATCGCCACAATGACGAGACCGAAGCCCGAGACGATACCCAAAATCGTTGCAAAATCCATAGGTGCGGTTACCGTGCCTTTCCGTTACAGGATTTGTTCCTCATGCTGATACCACGAGCCGGCGGCGACAGCGTCACCGGCCGCACTCATTCAGGAGCAAATACCGTACCAAAAAAAGAAACAGAGGCGATATGTATAACTTCCCGAATTAATTAAGCTATATTTCGAATAAACGTGTTCGGACGGTAATCTGAGCGCATAAGAAGATAAGCGAACGCGGCGAGGCTGCCTTGCGCGGTGACACCATGGGGCATCCTGCCGGCATCCTGCCGACACAGAGCGTGCTCCACTGATATGACACCCTCGCAAAACCCGCAGTGTACAGATTTGTTTTTGCTTATGGGTATAATGAATTGTATTTGTTGATTATTTATACATCAAAGCGTCTTGGTTTTTTCACCGTTCACCGTCGCCTGTACGGTATCGAAACAGGTCCTTACGGAAACCCCAAAAACGCGTTTTTGACGAATCGTCATCAATTTGACAGCATTAATGCCGGAAGGACAGGTGGTAATCGGGTCCATGACGGCGGGGGCTGCATCATACACTGACAGCCCTCACCGTCATGGTTACGTTTCATTACCTCTTCAGGTTCATCACCGTTGCCAACATATCGTCGACGGTGGTGACCACCTTGGAGTTTGCCTGATAGGCACGCTGCGCCGTAATCATCCGGACGAACTCCGCCGCCAGGTCGACGTTCGACATCTCCAGTGAATTGGAAATGATCTCACCCATGGCCGACGATCCTGGAGCGTCAACGCGGGGATCGCCGGATTCCATGGTTTCCACGTAGAGGTTCGCGCCCATTTTTCTCAGACCGTTACTGTTGGGGAAATCGGCCAGAACGACCTGACCGATGTCCGTCGACTGACCGTTCGTGAAGAACCCCGTTATGATGCCTTCCGTGGAAACGGAGACACCCATCAGCTCGCCGGCGGCGTACCCGTCATTGCTCATGGCGTTCACGAGGGATGAGCTGGCGTAGCTGTGTATGACTTCGGCGGAAGTTCCCTGCAGGTCCCAGTCCACCACATTCGATGCATCACCGATAACGGACCCGTTGTCCAGTGAACCGCTGCTGAAGTCCAGTTGAATGTCGGCCACCGCCCCATGAGCGGAGTGGGTCAGGTCAAGCTGAATCGTATCGCCGTCCGCCCATGTACCCTGAAGATCGAAGGTGATATCCGCCCCGCCTTCACCATCCAAGTCGACGGTTACGATATCATCGACGGTATCCACTTCCACGACGGCGTTACTGTAAATAAAATCTCCCCCGTCGTTGTCGGCGACGGTCCAGCTGTTTCCACTCGCCGCCCGCGTGAGCGTCAGCGATTCCGTGGCGTAGATCTGACCTTCCCTGTCGGTGGTCACCGTCGTGATGTCGCCGTCACCCGCCGTGGTTGCCGTTCCCGCCGCCGTTGCATTGTACACCTCGCTCAACGACCCGTCGGAACCAAACCGCAGACCCGTATAGTTCATGTCGATGGTGCCGGTATACCCCTCCAGGTCGGCCTGGACACTCCAGGCCCCCGATTGTTCCGTCTTCTGGAAGGTAAGTGACAGGGTGTGGGCCGCACCCGCCTCGTCATAGATCGTCTGGGTGGCCATGAAGGTATCACCCGCCGTGGTTTCCCAGTCGAGGTTCGCCCCGATGGAAAACTGCGTTGTCGCCTCGGGATCGGACTCCACGTTTTTCAGCGAAATATCCCTGACCGTTTCGGCATTGTTGCCGAGGTAAAAATACCCCTGGACCTTGTACCCGTTGATGTCGACGAGATGCCCCTCGTTATTGATACTGAACTGGCCGGCCCGCGTGTAGTACCGTGCGCCATTGTCATCCTTGACGATAAAGAAACCGTCTCCGTCAATGGACAGGTCCGTCGCATTGGACGTTGACTCAAAGGAACCGACACTGAACTGCGTCTGGACGTCGGCAACACTCACGCCCCGTCCCACCTGCATGCCCGTAGACGCCCCGCTGGAGACGCTCTGGCTGAGGATGTCGGAAAAGGACATGGTACTCGCCTTGTATCCCACCGTGTTGACGTTCGCAATGTTATTACCGATGACGTCCATCTGTTTTGCACTGGCGTTCAATCCTGAAACCGCCGAATACATTGACATCATAGCTCTCTACCTCCTTTTTTCAAATATATGAAACCGTTAAATAAAACCTTGTTGATCCTGCTCACGACGTCGATTCTTCCCCCGCGCCGATAAACATGACGTTCTCGAAGGGAATCTCTTCGTTGTTGACGGTGAGATAGACCGTCCCGTTATTGTACCTGACACCGGATACGATTCCCGTGGTACGCTGGCCGCTGGATACCGCATTGCCGTTCGCGTCAACCGCCGCCACGGAGAATGAATACGTGCCCTCCGCGTAGGTGCTGCAGTCCCACGTGACGGTGTTTGTCCCCGCGGATTGGCTACCCGCCTCGACGGTCTCCACGAAAGCCCCCTTTTCGTCGTATACGGTCACGGTGACATTCTCGGCGTCGTCGAAAAGGTCATAGGCCAGCGTCTCCGTCTGTCCATCAGCGTGGAACGAACTTCCGTAGAGAGCCACTTCCTTCCCGATGAGGTTCGACGCCTGGAATTCCGTCATCATATCCTGGCCGGCGATGAGAGACTCCATTTGCGTGTTGAGATTAATCATCTGTTCCAGTCCGGAGAACTGGGCTAGCTGCGCCACGAATTCCGTCCCGTCCATTGGATTAAGGGGGTCCTGATTCTTCAGTTGCGCAACGAGCATCTCCAGGAATGCATCCTTGCCGAGAATGTCGGTGCTTTCCTCCGCGCTCTGATAGGGTGTATAGGTACTGATATCGTCGATGGTATTCATAGATACCTCCTTCCCTTTCTATGCAAACACGCTGATCGAACCGTCGACTCTCCGACCGCCGTGTTCTCTCTTCGTGAAATCTTCCGCCGCGACAGAATCCATGGAAGAAACATCGTGTCCGGAGTGTGTTTCCCGTCCGTGCCCGTTGTCCCGGCCTTGTAAATCGGCGAAACGACCGCCTGTTGAGCCGCCGTCCGGCTGATCACCGCTCTTCCGGTGCTCCACGCTGATATCGATGTCGTTTTTATCGATGCCCGAGACAGCAAGGGATTCACGCAACTTGTCGATATTCGCCTCCAGAGCATGGTGGACGTTCGCCCTGTCCGCCGTTATGATGACGCGCAGCTTATCGCCCTTCACCTGGACTGCCAGATTGAGCGAACCCAGCTGCGAAGGATGCAGATTCAGCTGAACACGCCCGCCGTTTCGATGGACGAGCAGTAATGTATGATCGACGACGTGCCGTACGACGGACGATTCTTTGACCATTGTTCCCGCGTTATCGTTCCTCGCTGTGACGACGCCACTCGTCTTCTCCGTGTGAGACACCGATGAATCCTCCAGTACAGGGGAAACACGCGTCTTTTCTGGGGATGTCAATCGACTCTCCTGCGGAAACGCCGACTCCCGCGTACCCTTCGAGCCGGTATCTTCCCCGCGCTGTGTCATATCAAACATACCGGAGCGGTCGCCGTCACTCTGACGGGATTCGGCGCCGGTGGCGGACACGGGTTGATGCGCGTTTCCTCTTTGTCCCGCCCCACGCACGCTACCCTGCTGACGCGGGGACGCACCGTCGGCGGCGGTTTTCTCTCCGTTGTTTTCCGGTACCTGAAAACGTCCTTTCATCTCTTTGACAAAATCACCTTTTTCGGTAGCCTCATGAGAAGCAACCTTGGCTACACGGGCACCTTGAGTCTCACCTTCCATACCCTGCGACGCGGATGATGCGGTGTTTACTTTCTCTTGCGGCGCAGCGTGGTTGTGCCCCCGCGGGGTCGCCCTGTCCACACCACTTTTTGCCTGTGTGCCGTCCATGCCGTTTTGCGTCACGGAGGTCTCTTTCGAATCGGAAGCGACGTACCCGCTCTTTTGCCCCGTGGACGCATTACGGGGTGCCTCGTTCCCTTTTGAATTTCCGCCGACATCTTTCAGTAGCGTCTCCGCCGTTTTCCCCTTATTCAGGCCATTGAATCCTTCGGATTTCCCGTCCGTCTTACCGGCGGACTCGTCCGCCGAAGAACGGTCTTTCGTGGTTGCATCAAGGGTAAGACCATGTGCATGACGGGTGACGGCGTGAGCATTGCCCATTCCAGACGCATGGGATACTGCGCCGTTTCCATTCTTGCCCGGGGCATCAACCGTGGCCGTCTGTGACAGGATGTTCCCCCTTCCGGACATACGTCCGGTTCCGCCTTTTGCCGTCATGATGCCAGAATCCTTCTCATCAGCAGGAAGGACACCCGTGATCGGTGCCTTTCCCTCTTTCACCGCGCTCTTTTGCAGGGAGTGATCTCCGGCAGACCGTACATCTGCAAATTTTTTCATGGAAGATGAATCATCGGCGAACACGGTTTTATCCGCACAATTTTTTGTCGTTTGGTGTGAAAGCCTTTTCCACAGAGCAATAACGGTCTCCGCCTTAGCTTTGGATGAAAGGGATGACATGTCGTTCGCCTGCTCTTGCAGTGCAGTGCTGCCGCTCTCCGTTGTTTTCTTATCCGCATCCCGGGTGGAGTCACTGTGCGCGTCATCCCCGACTTCCTTTACCGCGGGTGCAGAGGAATCACCGTGACCGGTGTGTGCGATACCCGCCTGAGGAGAATTTTCTAACGGTGAATTCTTTTCCTGTAAGGAGGTGTCCGTCACTCTTTCCTGTCTCTTGTCGAAGAAGCGCCCGGCCTTCACGGATTCATCGTTTTCTCTTTTCTGTAGCGTCGAGGCAAGGGTGCCGAGGAAACCGACGGACGATGTCCCATCCGCTGATGACATGTCCTGTTTACCCCGCATCGTCTTGCCGCCGGAGATCGGCGTGCCGGCTGCGGGCATGATAATCGTATCGCTCATGTGCACCCTTCCTGACTCGTTTGCATCAGTAGAGAGCAAGACATATGCCATAGTTGTGAGGGATTATATCTCTTTAAATACGGGTATTTAAAAATGGCGTTGGGGACGTGTTCCTCCTCCGGCAAATCTTGCCGGGAAAAAAGGAACAGAAAGACTATTTTTTGCCGTGAAGAAATCTTACCGGGAGTTGTCCTCGTCAACGAGACTCATCTTCGTTATTTCTTTTGTTATGGCCACTGCCGTCTGCGAGTCCATATAGCCCCAGATGGTGCCGGCGTTGGCGCTCTTCATGTTCATGATTATTGCCGCGGCTGTTTTCACATCCAGCTTTTCCAGCATTGCGCTCGCCTGCTCCGGCGGCGACGATTCGTAGACTTTTGCCAGGTCCTTGTACCGTTCCTGCTCTGCACTGTTTAACTCGTCCAGATAGACGGTCAGACGTGTTTCAATTTCCCGCAGCTGCTCGGTTTTTTCAATGATATCATTTCTCATGGCACGGAGGCGCCCCTCTTCCGCACGCACGCGTTCCTCTCTGGCGCGGATTTCCTCCATTTTTTCCATGAGGGAGTGAAGCATTTTTTCATCGCGCGGTTTGCTGTCCGTAAATACATCATAATACTGAGGCGATACAGTGGTCTCCCCTTCCGCGGATTCGGCGCATGACGGTTTCGCGGCGAGGAACTGCTCCACCACCTGACAATGCCGTAAGAGACCGCCCACGGTCACGATCTTTGCAACCACGATAAAGACGATAATCAATTCAAAAGCAATAACCAGTCGTTTCATTTTTTATTCCCTGCCATGCCTCAACACACCCAGTTCGTCGAGTTCTCTCTTCTCCCTGCTGTCCATCTCGGCCGTGTACGCAGCATAGTGCTGCTCCCTCAATTTCTCTATAATCTTTCGCTCTTTCGCCGCGCGCCGGAGTTTTTCCCGTTCCCCCGCAAGTTTTTCCTTCAGAGAATGTATGGTTTTCCGCTTGATGTTCTCTTCCGAGCGCAGAACATCGATGTAATCACACAGAACCGACAGCGATGAAACGCGGAGGCCTTTATTCCGTGTCTCCGCAAGATCCCGTGATACGGCATCTTTCTTTCCGAGAAGCGCCGTCAGTGCGCCTTCTTCCCGCATAATGTGCCGTTCCATTGCGGAAACCGATGATATCAACTCATCTTCAATCCTCTTTCGGTGCTCCAGTACTGATTGCAATCTGAAAACAAACATAACCGTTATCCTTCGTCAAAAAGCTGAAAGAGCGCCGCCCGGGACTCATCCATGGTCACCTTCTCGCCGATATCCTGCTTGAGGAACATCTCGATGCGATCGATCATGGAAATGGCATAGTCGATATCCCGGTTGCTGCCCGCCACATAGGCCCCGATATTGATCAGGTCCTCGGCCTTGCGGTACGTAGCGATGATGTTCATCACTTCACCGGCGCATTGCTGCTGTTCCTTGTCGGTCACATCAATCATCACACGGCTGATGCTGCGAAGGATATCAACGGCGGGATAGTGATTTCTTGCGGCAAGGTCCCGCGACAGATTGATATGGCCGTCCAGTATGGAACGCGTGCAGTCCGCAATGGGTTCGTTGAAATCATCGCCTTCCACCAGCACCGTATAGAGTCCCGTAATGCTTCCGTCCCCCTCGATGTTGCCGGACCTTTCCAGTAAACGGGGGAGGATGCTGAAGACGGACGGCGTATACCCCTTCGATGTGGGTGGCTCTCCGAGGAGCAGGCCGATTTCCCGTTGCGCCATAGCGAACCGGGTCAGAGAATCCACCATGAGCAGGACGTCCGAGCCCTGGTTTCTGAAAAACTCGGCGACCGACGTGGCGGCATATGCAGCCCGGAGACGAATCAGCGGGTGGGCGTCCGACGTGGCCACGACGACCACGGACCGCTTCAATCCTTCCTCACCGAGATTGTTTTCGATAAATTCCCGCACCTCCCGGCCCCGCTCGCCGATCAGGCCGATAACATTGACATCCGCCTGTGTGTTCCGCGCAATCATGCCGAGAAGGACACTTTTCCCCACACCCGATCCTGAAAATATCCCCATCCTCTGTCCCTTCCCGCAGGTAAAGAGACTATTGACGGCGCGAATACCAAGATCCATGGGTTCCGTTATCCGTGCCCGTTTCATGGGATTGATCGGTTCGGCGTAAATCGGATATCGCTCCATCGGAGCGAGTGGAGCCTTGCCGTCGATGGGATTGCCCAACCCGTCGATAACTCTCCCCAGGAGCTCCCGTCCGACACCGACAGAGGCCTTTCTGCCGAGAGGAAAAATTTTGCTCCCCGGGCAGATACCGTCGGGATTGTCCAGCGGCATCAAGAGGACCTTTCCCTTCATGTATCCGACGACCTCCGCCGCTATTGCATGAGGCAATCCCTCGGGCCGTATCTCACACACATCTCCCAGGGCCGTTCCCGGATCATTGCCGTGAACCGAGACCCCGATGATTTCACTCACCGTACCGAAGACCCGGTGTGCCGGAATATCACTAATGGCTTTCTCATAGTAGGCGATATCGATGCTCATTGAACAGGCAACGCCTCCCGTATTGCCGCAATGCGGGTATCGATGGTACTGTCGATGCCGCCGGTGGGCGTCTCGAGAATAATGCCCCCCCGGGAAATACTGTCATCCTTCTCAATCGTCACGCTTTCCATGCCCTTGCTCATCAGAAAATCGGGTTTCAGGGACAGGATCGCATCATAGTCGCCGGGATGACACTTGATGGTTAATTTCTCCGTTTCACCCAGCGCGGCGAGGGCATCTTCCAGGGTCTTCCGGATAACCTCGTCATTCCTGGTCACTTCGGTGAGAACGAGTGCTGCAGCTATCTTGTAAACGAGCCCTATCAGTTGTTTCTCGTTTCTCGTCACGAAATCGTTTCTGACGGACTGAATCTGGGAAATCATATCCTCGACGGACGCGATCATTACGGCGCTGCGTTCCTGCTCTTTTTTCTCCCCCGCCGCCACACCGTCGGCATATCCCTTCTGATAAGCATCAGTGTCCATTCCCTGAAAATCGCCGGGTACAGCAGAATCTTCTTGCTTTGCCGGGTTCGCCTTCTCTCCCTTTCGGGCTGAAAGCTTTTCCGCCGCAGCCTGTCTGTTTTTTGCACGGTCCTGTATCCGTCGTCCCCTGCCAGGCTGGGAAGAGTTCACAACGGTGATTTCGTCCGCCTTCAGCACTTTGCGAAAACTATACAAAGACATCTTCTTCCTCGCCACGGCTCAACACGATACGCCCTTCCGACTCGAGGCGTTTTGTCACTTCCACAATATTTCTCTGGCTTCGCTCCACTTCCGAGAGGCGTGTCGGCGGCATCAGTTCTATATCCTCGCGCAGCATTTCTGCCGCCCGTCCCGACATATTGCGGTATATCTTGTCGGACATCGACTTGTCGACGACCTTGAGGGCCCGTACCAGATCGTCCCTGTCGATTTCCTTCAGAAGTTCCCGGATACCTCGGTCATCCACCTTAAAGATATCGTCAAAGGTGAACATGAGATTACGTATTTCCGTCGCCAGATCAGGGGTCTGTTCATCCAGCATCTCGAGGATGGCATGCTCGCTCGACCGGCTCATGCGGTTCAAAATATCCGCCATGACATGCACGCCGCCGATCTGCTGGTCGATGGCCGGCCCGGACACCAGTTCCCCCTCAAGGGCCTTGGTCATTTCATCGATGACCTCATGGGGAACACTTCTCAGGTTTGCGATGCGGCGCACGATCTCTTTCTGTTTCTCAATGGGCAGCGTTTCAAGCATCTCCGCCGCCTGCTCCGGCTTCAGATGGACAAGAATCAGGGCGATCGTCTGCGGATGCTCCATCTTCGTGAATTCCACCAGCACCTTGGGATCGATATTCTGCAATTTATCGATGACGGGATTCTGGTAGGGACGGAATCCTTCGTCCTCCAGCATATCCAGCACCTCGCGTGCGTTTTCTTCGCCGAGGGCCTTGGTGATGAGATTCTTTGTCTTATCACGTTCAACCGATATGATACCCCGACCGCTTTCCATCGCCACGGAGAAGAATTCCTTCGCGATGCCCGACATGTCCTCGCTCGAGATATTTTCCAGGCGGTTCATACAGGACCCCAATCTCCTGATTTCATCGGACCGCAAATGCTTCATCACGGAAGCGGCGATTTCCTCATCCAGCGCCAAGAGTATAATGGAGGCCTTCTCGATATTATTCATACAATCCGATCCTGTTCTTCCGTTTTCATGAATCGATTATTTCATCCAGTATCTCAGCAATTCCGCAAACTTCTTCGCGTCGTGATTCGCCATCTGGCGGAGAACGGACAATTCATCCATCTCCATTTTCGGAATATTCTGCATGGCCGCGGAGGGAGACGCACCGGTTTCCTGCACCGCCGTCATGCCGGATTCACCCAGCGGCGGTGACGGTGACCGTCGTTCGTATCCCTTCAGCATGATGGTCCGCGCTACCGGACGCAGGACGAACACCACCAGTACAATTAAACCGCACAGGACGGCGAGATACTTGACAATGGGTATGATGAGCGATATCAGTTTTTCACCGATGCCAGTCCCCGCAAACTCCGTATCTTCATCGGTCTTCCGGAACGATACGCACGTCATCGCCACCTCGTCCCCGCGTCTGGACTTGAATCCCACCGCTTTTTTGACAATCTCCTCCAGGTCGGACATCTCCGCCTTCGAACGGGGAGCGAACTCCTCCGCACCATCTTCTTTTGTCTGATAGTGCCCGTCCACCATGACGGCGACGGATATCCTTTTAATTTCTCCGACGGGCATGACGGTCTTGCTGACCGTTCTGTTCAACTCGTAGTTGACGAGTTCATCCGTTTTTTCCCTGTTTCCCTTCGCGCCTCCCGCGCTTCGTGCCTGGCTGACCGAGCTGGCGTCGCCTCGCGTCGGGACATCCGTCTTTTCGGATTTCTTATGCATGCTGCGGATGGCCGGTTCTTCCGCGTCGTATCTCTCCTCCGTCTTTTCGGTCATGCTGAAATCGAGAGCGGCGGATACCGTGGCAATAACGTTGCCCTTACCGACGACCCTCTCAAGCATCCGCTGTATCCGGTTACTGAGTTCTTTTTCAACATTCTGCTGATAGGCGATCTGTGACGAGGTCATTTTCGCCACGCGCGACTCGTCGCGACGCTGGGACAGCACATTACCGCGGCTGTCAACCACCATGACGGCCTGCGGCTCAAGACCCTCTACACTGCTGGCAACGAGGTGAACGATGCCGTCAATCTGCAAACCCGACAGCTTCCGTCCCGGCTTGACCTTTAATACCACCGACGCCGACGCCTCTTTCTCTTCCTCGACAAAAAGAGACTGTTTGGGCATGACGATATGGACCCGCGAAAAATCGATCTCGTCGAGGGTGTTGATCGTCCGGGACAACTCTCCCTGGAGCGCCCGCTGAAAATTGAGATGCTGGACAAAATCCGTCACCCCGATATTCTTCTGATCGAATATCTCAAACCCCACCGCACCGCCGCGCGGGAGGCCCGCTGCGGCCAGTTCCATTTTCAGCTCCGATACGCGATCAGCGGGAACGAGTATCGTTTCTCCCCCCTGGGACAGCTCATAGGGAACATCGGCCTCTTTGATCTTTGCGATGATGCCGCTCGCATCCTGCGGAGCGACATTCGTATAGAGGATACTGTACTCAACCCGATTCATGAAATAGACGAGGGCGACGACGCTGACGACCGACGCAACGGCGACGGTGAAAACCATCATCCGCTTCTGCAAAGAAAGCGCCTCAAAACCTCTCCAAAATTGAACAAGTAACTGTCGTAATGCATCCATAACGGCCACTTATACCTGCATTCTCATAACTTCCTGATAGGCATCAACGAGTTTGTTCCGAACCTGCATCATCGTTCGAAAGGAAAGGTCGGCCTTTTCCAGGGCGATCATCGCATCGTGAATGCTCACCGCATCGTCCACTTCCACCTGGGCGATGGATCGATCGGCATCGTGCTGCATCTCATTGATGGTACTGATGGCGTTTTTCAACAGCGAACCAAAGGATTGATCCGACGTCTTTTGCACATCGGATCTTGTTCCCTGCTTTTCAATGGTCCCCGTCAGTCCCTGCTGAAGATTCACTGTGTCTATCATTGCCGCATCCTCCCGGTTATGCCGGAATTATTTTCCGAGTTCGAGCGCCTTCAGCGCCATATTTTTTGTCGCATCGAAGGCGGTGACACAGGCTTCATAGGCACGATTCGTCATGATCATGTCCGCCATCTCCACCGCCGTGTTCACATTGGGCATCTCGACAAATCCCTGCTTGTTCGCCTCGGGATGTCCGGGATCGTAAATCTTCTTCCCCGCCGTTTCATCACGGACAACCCCCGATACAGCAACCCGTTTCAATGCCTCCGTATAGCTGTCACCGAAAGATTCCGCCACCGGCTCTGAATCGAGGACAACCACCTGTCTTTTATACGGTCCCCCCTCGGCCGTTCGTGTCGTATCGACGTTGGCCAGGTTCGTTGCGATAATATCCATCTTTCTGCGCTGGGCCGCCAGACCGGAGCTGCAAATCTTAAATGAGGTCGAAAAATCCATTTATTTTACCTCCTTAAGGACCGTCTCCAGCCCTCTGAACTTTCGGGCGAGAAGCTCGACGGACAGGTTATACATAAGATGATTTTCCGCCAGCTTTGTCATTTCCGTATCGAGGTCCACCTCGCTTCCCGTTTCCTCTATCCGGTAATCATTCTCCCGCGACATGCCGCCTTCACGCGTCAAATGATTGTCATCGGTGCGGGTCAGGCTAACGCTCTTGCGATCCATCGCCTGCGACATGGCGTCATCAAAATGCAGATCCTTCGGTACATGCCCCGGCGTATCGATATTGGAGATATTCGAGGCGATGACATTGTGTCGCGACGAGCGGTAATCCAGAAGCGACGTCAAGAGCGTCACCGTTTTCCCAAAAAGTTTCTCCATCGTTTTCTCCTTTTCACCCAACTTCTTTGCAATGACCGTACCAGAGAAACCGCCTTTTACGACGGCCTTCCTATTTACTGCCCGTCGGTCATATTCATTTCTTCATTTCGATATTCGGCAAGTTTGTTGCGGATCGTCCTCACACTGATTCCCAGTATCTCCGACGCCCGTGTCTTGTTGCCCCCGACACGATCCAACGTTCTGTAAATAATAGATTTTTCATGGTCACGCAACGTAACGTCCTGTCGGGCGACGGCGCCATCTATATCGCCTCCAGGCGCGGATGCTCCGTCCTTCGGGAGTGATTGCCGCGCTCCCCAGAAAAGATGATGAGCACGAATTTCATTGCCCTCGCAGAGGAGCACCGATCGCTCGATCACGTTTTCCAATTCCCGCACGTTTCCCGGCCAGTGATATGATGTCAACTCATCGACGACGTCATTGGTGAGCGTCGGCTTTGGGATACCGTTCAACGTACTGTATTTTTCCAGGAAATATTCAGCCAGCGGAATGATATCGTCCCGTCGTTCCCGGAGAGCGGGTATTTTTACGGGAATGACATTGAGACGGTAATAGAGGTCTTCGCGGAAGGTCTTCGCCCGGATCGCCGCCAACAAATCGGCGTTCGTCGTTGCAATGATGCGGACATCGACGGGTATCACCTCCTTCCCCCCAAGACGGTCGAGTTCTGACTCCTGGATGACTCTCAGTAACTTCGCCTGCAATTTTACTTCCATCTCACTGATTTCGTCCAGGAGGAGGGAACCGCCGTCCGCCTGCTCGAACTTACCGATTTTGCGCATCGCCGCGCCGGTGAATGCGCCCTTTTCATAGCCGAACATTTCACTTTCCAGAAGATTGGAGGGAATGGCGGCGCAATTAACCGCGACAAAGGGCGCCCGTGCCCGGTCACTCACCGCGTGAATGTAACGGGCAAACATTTCCTTGCCCGTCCCGCTTTCCCCCTCGATCAAAATGCTTGATCTTCCCCGGGAAACTTTTTTTAAAAGATCCATAAGAGCGCGCATCGCCGGATTGCACGTCACAATCCTGCGTTCCGAAGGGGTCTGCGGCGTTTCCGGTGTCCGGCCGTTGTCACCGATGACCCTTTTGACCACGGATTCCAGTTTGTCCAGCGAGAAGGGCTTCATAATGAAGTCCGAGGCCCCTTCCTTCATCGCCTCCACCGCGGTGTTAACGGTACCGTACGCGGTAATGATAATCACGGGTGTCAGGGGTGACTGCTCCTTGATACCGCGCAGGACTTCCATACCACTCATTTTCGGCATACGCATATCCGTGATAATGACGGCATAATCATTATTGCCGAACCGGCTGAGCGCCTCCTCGCCGTTTTGAGCCGTTTCCACCGCGTAACCGCAACTGACGAGCGTCTCCGCAAGGGCGGATCTCATGGCCGGTTCGTCATCAACAACCAGGATCGCCGTCTTCTTATCCTTTTCCATAAGCCCTCACATCTTCGCCGACATACCGCTTGGGGGACACAACGGGGAGCGTGACGGTAAAGACCGTCCCCCCACCGTCACCGCACTCCGCGTCAATGGTCCCGCCGTGGAGATCAATGATACTGTGGGCAATGGCAAGTCCCAGCCCGGAACATTCCTCTTTCGTGGTGTAAAAGGGATCGAATATCCTGTTCAGGTTCTGTGTGCCGATCCCCACGCCCGTATCGGCACACCGAACCTCGACGGCTGTGTTTCCTGTGGAGTTTTCTTTCATTCCGCCATTTCGCAGTCGTGTACGGATATCACACCGACCGCCGTCGGGCATGGCCTGAATGGCGTTGAGCACCAGGTTCAAGAAAAGCTGCTTGATCATCTCTTCATCCGCGTAAATGACGGGATCACCCGGTCCACGCGTCAGGTCTATCACGATATGATCCCGTGGAACGATGTGCTGAGAAAATGAAATCACCTCGTCAATCAAGGCGTGAAGTTTCACTTCTTTCATGAGAGGGCTCTGCTTCCGCGCAAACATGAGAAGATTTGAAATCTTGTTGTCCATATTTCTGACGGAACCGACAATTTGTCGGAGACGATTGGCCTGTTTTTCTTCATGCGCGTCCTTGAGCAGAAGCGATGCATACAACTCGATGCTTCCCAGGGGATTCCGAATCTCATGCGCGATATTGGCCGCCATTTCTCCCATCGCCGCCAGTTTTTCACTGCGTTTGGTACGCTCCTCGAGTTTCTCGATGGTCGTGACATCCCTCAGTATAGAAACATACCCGATGATGATGCTGTTTTCGCGCACATCGGATGAATAGATTTCCAGTGTCCGGTCTTTCAGCCGACATTTTCTGATCCTACCGTCATCCCCGGGATCGGTGATTGCAAACGGTTGTCCGTCATGAAAAGAAGCATCCTCAAAGAGGCGATGAAGATTTTCCCCCTGGACTTCAGCAGTCCCAACAGCGGTAAATTTTTCGGCACAGCGGTTCATCATGGTGATCATACCCGCCGTGTCGGTGACAATGACGCCCGTTGTCAGGCTCTGGAGAATCCGTTCCAGATAATTCCGGACGGTTTCCTTCTCCGCCACGGCCTTTTTCAGTTCCCGGTTCTTCTCTTCCAGTTCCCGGTTGATCTGCTCGAACCTCGCACCCAGCTTGTCAAAGGCCGTCTGGAGACGATCCGTCGCCCGCGTAAAGTCCTCGAATGACTTATGAAGCGCCCCGCTCTTTTCCTGGTTTCTCACGACGGGATCGACTGAGTCGTCACGATACGCTCCACCGTCTGTGCCCGGTCCCGGAGAATGCAGCGCCTCCTCTTTCCCGTCCCTTTTTCGTATCATCCCCGCTCCAGCAGTCGGTGATATTTTTTGCCCCATTGGAATTCATTGAAGTAAAAAGAGGTCATCGTATCCCAGAATTCCGCATCCCCCGTCTCACGAAGGGCGGCGAGGGTTATGTCCGCCTCCGCGTAATCTCCCATCCCCATGTATCCCTTCCAGACATTGAAGAGCATCCACGCCTTTTTGCCGGGCTCGGAAACCTGCGATATCCCTTTGTGAAACATGGCAATCGCCTGTGCGTAATCCCCCCGTTCGAGGAGACAGGACCCCAATCCCTCATAGGTTTCCGCGATAATGGCGGGAGATGTTTTCTCATTCCGATCAACCGCGTAGGCAAGCGCCTTCCGATAGTGGACGAGCGCCGCCGGACAGTACCCGCTTTTCTCCAGGCACGCGGCAAGTTTCTTGTATAATTCTGAATATCGAGTGTTCGATTCGGTGAGGGACAGGACGTCGGAATACGCGTGAACAGCCTCCGTGTAGTTTTCCTCCTGGGCGAAGATATCGCCCAGGAGTTCCCGTGCGGCGGCATAATTCTTTGAGTTCTCAGTACTTTTCCCCTCGGTGACATCAGTGAGGAGTGTCTTCGCTTCCTTGTAATTGCCGTGATAATAATTGACGGCGCCCATGGCCACCTTCACATCGGAAACCCGCTTTTCCTTTCCGTATTTCTCAGCAACACCCTGGAAAATGCCAATCGCCTCTTCGGAAAGACCGCTTCGCTTCAGACTGTTTCCCATGGCAAAGAGCAGGTCGAAGTCACCGTGTTCCACCAGTTTTTTATCACGTGTTTTGAAATAGATGCGGGCTATCTCTTCGTCATTCCCCTCGGCATAGAGAGAAAGCACCTGCGACCGGATGCTCTTCACCACGTAATCACGCGCCTCCTGCGACAGATATCCGTAGGGATAGGCGTTGAGCATCGTTACAAAGGTTTCGAAGGCCTCTTTCTTCCGTCCCAGTTGAAACAGCGCCTTTCCCTTGCGGTACATGAGTTTTTCCTTCGCCTGCATGTAATACGACTTTTCCGCCATTGCATCGTACGTTTCAAGCGGCTTCTCGTAATGCTCCATCGTCCGGACAATATAGGCGGGCATGGGCATGCCGGGGTTATTCAAGCCCAGATCGGCCATGAGCAGACTGCCTTCCTTTGCGTCCCGGCTTTCCGGATATCGATCGATGAGTATGCTCAAAATCTTCACCGCCTGCGCCGGCTCATCGACGGCGTCGAAACACCGGGCCGCGTGACAGATGACCGCGCCCGTTTTTTCATCATCGGGATACAGATTCAAATAGGTGAGAAAAATGTCGAGGGCCGCCCCATACTGTTTCGCGCTGACGAAAATATTGCCGGCCTTCAGCATGATTTCCTTGGGAAGCTTTTCCAGGTCGGGCACTTTCTGCAAACCTTTATTGTACCAGGAATTCGCTTCATCGAACTGTTTGAGGACGGCATAGCAGTCACCGATGAAGAAATAGCATTCCCTCGCAAATGCGCCCCCGGGATAGGTCTCGAGGTACCGTGTCAGGTGTTTGATGGCCTCTTGATACTTTTTCATCATGTAGGCCATTTTTCCTACACCAAAGAGTGCTCCGTCGGCATGGTCATCGTCCGGATATGTTTTAAGGACGGCCGTGTATTTCGTCATCGCCTCGTAATGCAGATTCATCCGCTCATAACTTTGCCCGAGACGGTAGAGGGCGAGGGCGTTTTCTTCTCCCCTATCGGGGTAATCCCGAAGGATCTGGCGGTAAGATTCCGCCGCCTTCACAAATTGTTTTGAATCCCCCGCCGTGCCCAAGTGGAAATAGCAATCGGCAATCCGCCGGGCAAGTCGTTCACGGTCCTTTCCTTTCTCCGTGTAATGCGTCTTTAAAGCAAGAAGCTGCGTGAGCGCCCGGTCATAACGACCGGCACGGATATCCCCGAGTGCCTCATCGAACTGGTCATCGACATCGCCGATCTTTTTTCTCGCCACGGGAAGTCCGCCCCGGCGCACCGTGATCGCCTGTGATGTTTCGTGTGATGCCGGCAGCGTTACCTTTTCGTCACCGGGTGTTTCAGGCTCCGCCCGTTTCTCCTGTTGCGCTTTGGCTTTATTGGTGATGTCCGGTTCAGGCGCGATCTCGTGGATAAAAAACTCGTCGATGATACCGGCTTCTTTCAGACTGAGACCCATGGTCTCCGCTTCATCCCGCTTTTCATAGGCGCCGGCATAAAAGCGGTACCAGTTACCCTTGCCGGGAATGGTCACGCGGCGGTAAAAGGGGTCGCACGTACCCTTGAGCCGCGACATCAGTGTCGTGACACCTTCCATGCCGCGAAATGAGGCTATGTGAACGGCATACACGGTGTTCGACTGATTGTCGTGACCGGCATGAACCGGAAGTGCCATGAGACATGCTGCCAACATGCCGCACAGGACGGCCGCCATTCGTATTGTTATCGTCCACTTTGTCCGTACTGACATCATGCGTACCGAGACAACCATTTTTGACTTTCTGTATTTTGCAACTTCCATACCACGCCGGAAAACGATGCACAAAAAGTCAAACTGGCCGATATTAAATTACTTTTCTGAAGATGAGGGCTGCAGGACGACAATATGGGCAAAACGGTGACAAATATTTGACGATCACAGGGCGCCACCGTCGCCGTCGTGATGTCGGCTTGTTATATTCAATCGCGGGTGTACACCGTCGCGTTTCTTCTCAGGCAAAAATGGAATGATATCCGACAGGGAAGGATGAAGAACCCCGGTCAGCTGATACTGTAGCGTTTGAGCTTCTCCACAAGGGTCGTCCTGTTTAAATTCAACAGTTTCGCAGCCCTGTTTTTGACACCGCCCGATTTTTCAAGGGCCTTGCGGAGCAGATCTTTTTCGAACCGACTGACGACCTCGGCCATGTCCATTCCCTCATCGGTTATGTCGATGTCATGCAGCGCGGGCGGCAGAGGCGACTCCTGCTTGCACAACCGGTCGGGCAGGTCATCGACGCTGATGACACCGTCGCATTTCATGACGACGAGCATCTCGATGACATTCTGGAGTTCCCGGACATTGCCCGGCCACGGATACCGCGTCATGATGTTCATTGCCTCTTCTGAAATGCGCTCGACGGTCTTTTTCTTCTTTTTGTTAAAATCCGCAAGAAAGTGATTGGCAAGAATGGGAATGTCGACGCTCCTCTCCCGGAGAGGAGGCAGCTGAATGGGGATCACATTGATACGGTAAAAGAGGTCTTCCCTGAACCGCTTCTCCCGAACGGCCTCGTCAAGGTCCTGATGCGTCGCCGCAATAATACGGACATCGGCGTCGATACTCTTCAGACCGCCGATCCTCTCGAAACGGCGTTCCTGGATCACGCGGAGCACCTTGACCTGCAACGAGGGACTCATGTCGCCGATTTCATCCAGGAAAATCGTCCCGCCCTGCGCCAGTTCGAACCGGCCGATCTTGCTCCGTATGGCGCCCGTGAAAGCACCCTTTTCATGACCGAAAAATTCGCTTTCAAGCAGTTCTTCGGGAATGGCCCCGCAATTAATCGTTACCAGAGGATAGGCGTGCCGCGCACTGTTGAAATGAAGCGCCCGCGCCACCAGTTCCTTTCCCGTCCCGCTTTCACCGTAGATGAGGACGGTGCTGTCCGACGGCGCCACCTTCTTGATGGTTTCAAATACCTGTTTCATGCCGTCGCTGTACCCGATCATTTTGCCGAAGTCATATTTGTTCTTGAGGTGCCGGCGCAATGTCGTATTTTCCTCCTGCAGCGTTGCATAGGAAAGTGCCCGTTCCACAGCCAGCTTGACGATGTCGTCTTTCAAGGGTTTTGTCATGTAATCGAAGGCGCCGAGCTTCATGGCTTCGACGGCGTTACCCACGGTGGCATATCCCGTCATGATTATGACGACCGCCTCCGGATTCACGTCTTTGACGAATTTCAGGACTTCAAGACCGTCTGCTCCCGGCATCCTGAGATCGGTAATGACAAGATCGTATTTCTGATAGGGAAATAATTCGATGACATGGCTGCCGTCACTGACGGATTCCACCTGATATCCTTCCTCAGTCAGCATTTCCGCCAGATTTGTCCGTGTGAGGTCGTTATCCTCGGCAATCAGTATTTTCTTTTGCTTCATCGGCTCAGCTGTGTCCCGGCTTTTTCGCACGAAGCGTATTATCGCTCCTAAAAGAGCACGTTTCGCATCTGATGTAAACAAAAATAAAATCAATAGTCAATACTCAATATTAAGGAAAACCGCGTATCTTTTGGAAATCCGTAGCGGTACCATGTTCGATCCTTTTAACATGTAAAAACAATGGGATAAAAAATATTTTCTCTCGCACAGAAATTTTCTAAAGTTTCGCGCGAATCGACCGATAAAAAAGATAAACGGGACGTGTGAAAGAGAGCGGCAGATGACTGTATCGGCCTACCATGTGGACAATGTAATACGGGCATATAACAAGCAGATGAGGACGAATACCGCCACATCCTCGAAGCAGGAAGATACCTTCGATGAATACAGAGATACCGTCCATATATCATCAGAAAACAGTAAAAAGGAGGTTTATGAAAAAATAACATACAGCCTCGTCGACATCATTCTGAACAAAAAATAGCCGTCGTGAGAAACCCGATGAACCACAATGAAATAGACGAACCAAAGAAAATTCTTGTCGTCGACGATGACCAGAGCGTCCGCAGCCTGATCGTGGATGCTCTTGAACTGTCCGGCACCTATAACGCCCGCGAGGTGGACAACGGCGTTTCCGCCATCGACTTCCTCCGCGATCAACCCTGTGACCTCGTCATCAGCGATCACCGGATGCCCGGCATGAGTGGGCTTGATCTCCTCAATAACATCAAAGACATAAAACCCTTTTTACCCGTTATCATCATGACGGCATATCCCTCCATCGATCTGTCCGTGACCGCCATGAAGGACGGTGCCGTCGACTTTATCTCCAAACCCTTCAAGATAGACGACCTTCTCTTCAAGGTGGACCTCTATCTCAAGGAACAGACCTTCCACGATGGAAAGCGGGAACTGGCGGCGAACGACACGCAAAGACTGGACAAAAAAATCAGGACTTTGTCCGCCATCAGCTGTTTCGATGATATTATCGACAAATACGGCGGCGGAAATGAAAACGTCTTCCATGAACTTGTCTCACTTTCTCTGAAGATCACCTCCGGGGACTACAGCATTCTGACATTGTTCGACGAAGCGGACAACACATTCTATCCCAAAATCGTGAAGATGGCGCCGGGTTCACATCTCAGCGGGCTTACCGGCGATGCCATCATCGAATCACTGGAACCCTTTTTCAGGGATGTCATCGACAGTCGCAACCCTCTCTTGATCCCGACAAGTACGTCGTCTACCCTCTGCGAATCCATCATGTGTCTTCCCCTGATGATCCGCGGCAAGATTTTCGGCATTCTCAGTCTTCTTCACACGACACAGAAAAACGTCTTCAATCAGAACGACCTGACCTATGTGCGCAACCTCGTCAAGAGGGCCTCTCTCAACATTGAAAACGCGCTCCTCTACGAGAGTCTCTTCGCCAGCATTATGGACACCTTCACCTCACTCGTTCATTCGATTCACGTGCGCGACCAGTATACGGAACGTCACTCTCTGAGCGTCAGGAACTTCGCTCTCCGCATCGCCACGGAAATTCAGTGCTCCGACAGCGACATGGAATCTCTGAAGGTCGCCGCGACCCTGCACGACATCGGCAAAATAGCCATTCCCGACAATATCCTGCTGAAGCCGGGCCGGCTGACGGATGAGGAATACGAAATTATCAAGACACATCCCGTCATCGGTGAAGACATCCTCAAATCCATCTCACTTCTGGACACGGAACGCATCATCATACGCCACCATCACGAGCGGTGGGACGGCGGTGGCTATCCCGACGGCCTCTCCGGAACGGACATCCCCTTTCTGTCGCGGATTCTCGCCGTCGCCGACACCTTTGACGCCATGACCAGCGACCGGCCGTACAGAAAGGGCCTGCCCATACCGCAGGCCATATCTGAAATCCAAGACAATGCCCACCGTCAGTTCGATCCCGCCATCGTCGAGGCCTTTCTCTCGGTTTTCTCGCGTTAGCGACTATAACCTGAAACCATGCAAAGAGGGTTTCAATCCCCTTCTTCCTCGCCGTTACAATCATGTCCGGCATCACTGACAAGCCCTGCAGCGCGTTGCGGGTATTGTATGACTGTAACAAAAGGACAATCATGGTCGGCTACCCGCTCGCTGCGGAGGGATCGCTGTGACGATCTACTGTTTCTCGACAGGGGTCAGGCCATCCATCGTGGCACGGAAAGTGCATAATAACAGCAAAAAAGCGGAGCATTATCGACAGTATGGAAAAAAATGACATTACGGCGACGGCAACGTACACAAAGGGTATGGAGATCCTCCTTGTCTGTCACGCACAGGACGGCTCATCCATCGAGCTGAACGGCACACTGACAGGCATCCACGATGACCGACTTACCCTTCGGGTCGACAGGCCCGTCAGAAATATGACGCTTTCTGGGGGTGATCGAGTCCATATCTCTCACGACAATATGCTCTACCGGGTGGTGGAGTCACATAATTTCCCCGACATCACCATTGAGAAGGCATCCGAACGCAAGCATGTCAGGGTTGACGACATTCTCAAGCTCCGGTACGTCAACGTAACGCAAAAATACGATGCCACGTCGGAGCCGCAGGCCGTCTTTGAAGAGGTTTTTCACGAGAATTACAAGATACCCGACATCCCGGACGTAAAGCCGAAGGACCTGTACGAGCTTCTCTACCTTGTCAACCTCAAGATGGATGAACTCCTTGAGCGGCTGGGCGGCGGTGAATCGGCGGGCAGTCGATCACCCCGTTCTCACCATACAATAAATATCAGCGCCTCCGGCATGCGATTCACGTCACGAGACCGATTCGCCGTCGGCGACATCTATGCCCTCAAGCTCGGTCTTCCTTTGGTTAACCGAACGAGTCTGAATCTCCTGGGCGAAGTGGTATCCGTCAGTGAGACGGAGTCACCGGGAGAGGTCTCCGTCGCCCTGCAGTTCATCGATCTTTCCGCAACGGATCAGGAAGTGCTGACAAAATACATCTTTCAACGTCAGCGGGAAATATTGAGAGGGTAATTGAACGGTACAATCACCTTTTCTCTCAACCGCCGAGGCAGACGTCGACGACAAACGATCCAGAATCGGTTTTAAAAGGGATGATAATGCTCGGTCCGCCGAGCACGTGCACGATGCAGTGGTTCTTGCCGTAGACCACGGTGGGGATGGCTGCCTTGAGGTTGAACCCTTCATGTTCGAGTCTCCGTCGCGCCGCGCCTGACACCATGTTCGTCAACTCGCCGACGGCGTCTTTTATCTCACCGTTGAGACTTGTGATCTCTTCACCCAGCATATTCGACACGATTCTAACAATACATGATTCCGAAAAACTCAGGGCGAGGGACCCGTTGGTCGACCCGGTAATGCCGATGATACCGGAAATATCCCCGTGCGCGGCATTGTCCTCCTTCAGAAAGGGCTTACCCGCAACAGGGTCAACAAAGGCCATTGTTTTGATCACTTCCACGGTCGCTTCAAGAAAAGGGTTTACGAAACGTACGTCCATAGCTGTCTCCTCTTATGTCTGCTATTTAACTTGCGAAGATCTTCTCTATCTTTTCACTCAGCACCTTTGCCGTAAAAGGCTTCACGATATATCCGTCCACTCCGGCCTTTACCGCTTCAACGACGTTTTCCTGGAGCGCCTCCGCAGTCACCATCAGGAAGGGTATGTCCTTTAACGCACTGTCACCCTTTACTGCCTTCAACAACTCATAGCCCGACATGTTGGGCATGTTCCAGTCGCAAATAATGAAATCGAAGTGCTGCGACCGCAGAGACTTCAGCGCCATTGTTCCATCCTCAGCTTCCACAATGTTTTCGTAACCGAGCTGCTTGAGAAGGTTACGGACGACTTTTCTCATTGTGGCAAAATCATCAACAACCAGGAATCTCATGTTTTTGTCCATTACCCCACTCCTTAGAGATTTTTCTTCTCCGCAATAATAACGGTTTTACATTCACCGCTCACTTAATTCAAACAGTCCTTCGGGATCAAGAATGAGCCCCACATTGCCGTCTCCCAGTATTGCCCCCCCGGAAATGCCCTTGGTCTTTCTCATGCCGTTCCCGAGACTTTTGATAACGACCTCTTCCTTTCCCAATACTTCATCAACAAACAGGCATTTCGCTCTTTTACCCGATTCAATGATAACCGTCAATGCCTCCCACGGTTCCCGGTAATCCGAGTCAATACCGAAGAGGCGGTTCAATCTCACAAGCGGCAAAAGATCGCCCATGACGTCAAGCATCTCACCGCTGCCGGCGACATTGGTATATGCTTTCTCACGCGGACGCACGAGTTGTCTCACCGCCGTCGCCGGAACGATATACCGTTCTCTGCCTACGCGGACGATAAGACCGTCCACGATGGCCATGGTCAGGGGAAAGAGAGTGGTAATCGTTGTTCCTGCGCCGCCCGTACTGGCAACTTCGATCTTTCCCCGGAGTTTCTCCACACCCTGCCTGACCACATCCATACCCACGCCCCGCCCCGAAACATCGGTAACGGCCTGCGCGGTGGAAAAGCCGGGGAGAAAGATCAAATGAAAGACCTCTTCATCACTCATGCCGTTGTCCGTCGTAACCAGTCCCTTCTCCTTCGCCTTTGCCAGGATCCGCTCCCTGTTCAGCCCGGCACCGTCGTCGGATATTTCAATGACGACGTTGCCTCCCCGGTGAAAGGCATTCAGCCGGATCGTCCCCTTCTCCGGTTTACCTTTCTTGACTCTCTCCTGAGGCTTCTCAATACCGTGATCGACGGAATTACGAATCATGTGCACAAGCGGATTATAGATTTCCTCCACCATGTTGCGGTCGATTTCGGTGTCTTCTCCGATTAACTCGACACTGATTATCTTGTCCGCTTTTTTCGCCAGGTCCCGCACCATCCGCGACATACGCTGAAAGGTTTGTTTGATGGGAATCATGCGAAACCCCGTGGACATCCGCTGCAGTTCCGATGTAATGGTGGCCAGCTGCGCCACGTCCCGGACCAGTTTCTGGTCGTTTGTCTGCACCATCGCCGGACTTTGTTTGATCATGGACTGACAGATCACCAGCTCTCCGATCATGTCCACAAGATCGTCCAGACGGTTGACCTCGATACGGACCGTCTGTGTCTCCGCTGTCTGCTGCACCTGTTTCCGGAGTGCCTGAGAGACCTGTTTCGGTGTTACCTGCCCTTCGAGGATAAGGGTCTCTCCCAGTTTTTTCGGTGCCCCCTCTTTCGCGGTCAGCAGGCTTTTCTCCAGATTCTCATCGGTCAGTACCCCCTGTTCAACGAGAATCGATCCCAGTTTTTTTACACCCTGACCGCTATCATCATATTTATCAATGCCCCGGATACGCTCGTACAAACCATCAACCTCGAAAACCGGCGGTGTATCGCTTTTTCCGTCGAGTATCTCCTGGTAATTTCCGATCATCACCTTGAGTGCGTCGGCACCGTCAAGAACGATGTCGATAATTTCCGACGTGACGGACAATTCTCTGTTGCGAACACGGTCAAGAAGCGTTTCAATCTCGTGGGCGAGGCCGCTGATGTCCTGGAGATTGATAAAGCCCGCCACGCCCTTGATGGAATGGAAGGGGCGGAAAACGGCGTTGATGTATTCCAGATCATCGGGGGTTTGTTCCAGGTTGAGCACGTTCACCTCGATTTCGCCCAGATATTCCAGTGCTTCTACGATAAAATCCTTGAATAGAGACTCGTCTTCTATCTGAAATGTGGTGTTATCCTGTGTGGATGCCGTTTTCCCCGTATCAAGCGTTTCTTGTGCATGATCGTCTTCCGCCGTTTTCTGCCTCTTCACCAGCTGGCTTCCCGTCACCGCGGCCAGTGTATCCAGAAAGGGATCCACGTCACCATCATAGGTCCCCGCCTTCCCGTAACCGTTTATGATTTCCTGCATGAGGGTAATGCCCTCTTCGAAGGTCTGGTATCCCTGTTTCTCATCAACGGCATCAATAACGACTTTCTCGAGAAGCGTGTTCAGACCGCCGGCCACCCACTTCAATGGGTCCAGCCCGGAACCGATTTCCCGTAGGATCTGTTCAAGCTGATTCAGAAATTTACCGGCCGTACGGATATCGATGATCTCACGGTCAAGGGAAAGGAAACTGGATGCCATGTCTTCTATTTCTCGTGTGATCTTATCGTGATCCATTTCTACACCGCCTTAATGATTTGTTCGGCTATATTGTCGATGGGTACGACATTGTCGACCGCCCCGAGCTTTATGGCTTCCTTCGGCATTCCGAAAACGACACAGGTTGCCTCGTTCTGGGCGATCGTCCGTGCACCGGCATCCTTCATTTCGCGCAATCCCTGGGCGCCGTCGGCACCCATTCCCGTCAGGATGACGCCGATGGCATTGGCCCCAACATATTTCGCCGTCGTCTTGAAGAGCACATCAACGGAAGGACGCTGGTGATGGACCATGGGCCCATTCTTGACTTCAACGTAATACCGCGCGCCGCTCCGCCTGACCGTCATATGATAATTCCCCGGCGCGATCAGCGCCGTTCCCGGTGAAATCGTATCGTTATTCTTCGCTTCCCGCACCTCGATCTGGCAGACTTCATTCAAGCGCTCGGCAAAGGACCGTGTAAACGTTGCGGGCATATGCTGTACGACAGCGATCCCCGGTACATTGACGGGCATCATCTTCAGTACTTTTTTCAGGGCTTCCGTTCCGCCTGTGGACGCGCCGATGGCAATTACCTTGTTCGACGTTTCAGCCAGTGAATGAATCGGCTGATCCGTTGACGGCGAACCGCCGATACCGCTCTGTTTCTCCTTAAACACCGTAACGCGGGCGGCGGCGCGAACCTTGTCGGCCAACTGCATGCTCATATTTCCGACGGAAAAAGACCCCCCGGGCTTGGCAAGCACCTCGACGGCACCGAGTTCCAGCGCTTGAAGTGCCAGCTTCCCCCCTTTCTGGGTTAAGGCACTGACGACAATAACGGGCATGGGATAATGGCGCATTAATTTCTTGAGAAACGTCAGGCCGTCCATCCGCGGCATCTCGACATCGAGTGTGATGACATCCGGCTTCAGGCTCAGGATCTTGTTCCGTGCGACAAAGGGATCCGGAGCGGCACCGACGACCTCGATATCGTCGTATTTCGACAACTCCTCCGACAGTATTTTTCTGACGATCGCCGAATCATCGACGACAAGCACCTTGATTTTCCCCACTGATCGCGTCCTCCTTCTGCAGGGACATTCCCCATCCTTGTTAGCCCGCAGGCGTCAGATCAATCATTAATCCCAGCTTTCCCGATTCCGATACCAAGATCATCCGATGTTCCGCGTCACCGAAAAAACTGTGAGATGCATCGACATCCATGCACCGCGGTATGGAAAGCGTAAACTTGTCCGACACGTCGATTTTCGTGAGAAAATTTCCGCAGACCATATTGATCGCTTCACGTGCACAATCCAAAAGCGTTTCTTTCGACAAATCGTCGTCATCATCCAGGTTGAGCATATTGCGCGTCATCGTGCGGAGGAGCTCTCTATCAAAAAACATCTTCATCTGCCCCGACAGAATACTGGAGAAGTCAATGGCCGCCTCCACGTCGCAGTTCACCGGACCGTCTTCATCTTCTTCGAGAAAAACAAAAAACATCTTTTCGAAGACCTCAGAAATCGAGTCCTTCATCATCTTCCTGATAGTTTCCATCCTCATCGACTCCTATCACTTCGTAAAGGGTTTTTCGACATTCCTCCGGGGTAAAGGGCTTTTTGATGAATCCACTGGCACCAATTTCAATGGCCTCGCGGACGCGTTCCGTATTCGCTTCCGTCGACACGACAATAATCGGTATCTCACGGAGAATCCGGTCTTTTTTCATTTCCTGCAACATTTCGATGCCCGTCATGACCGGCATATTGATATCCGTGACAACGACATCCACCCAGTTATTGCTCATCACCTCCAAGCCCTCCCGGCCGTTTCCTGCTTCAAAGCACTGATCCATCTTAAATCCGGACATAGTGATGATCTTCTTAATAACCGCCCTCATTGAGGACGAATCGTCAACGACAATAACATTAAATGACATATCTCCCTCTCTGCTATCTATATATCCTCTTCGCCTTATAACCACCCGCATTCCAGATTTCGGTTTTTCCCGTTGCCATCTCCAGGCGGACGGACCTGCTGATTTTGTCTCCCACGTCTTCGCCGCTGATAAAGACGTTGTTTTTCCAGAAAATCCGTCTGGCTGCAATAATATTCCGATGTCCGATGCGGAAATTCTGTGCATCCGTCAATATACTGGCGCCGCCTACCATAGTCACGGTCATGCGTTTTTTCACGGCGCCCAGCTCATAACAGGATCGGAAAAGAGCAGGGATTCCCGTGTCGGCGAATTTTGCCGGGTTTTGTCGGGCCTTTTCCTTATCTATCGATGAGTCGGGCAACATGTAATGCAACATTCCTCCCACCTTAACGACAGGATCGTAGACAACGATTGCGATACAGGAACCCAGGGCGTACGTAATAATTAAATCATCCGGGTTGCTGCTGATCTTATAATCCGCTACATCGACAACTATTTGTCCCATAACATCATTTCCGATATATACTCGGCTGCACGTAGGTGAATCGATGGGACAATCCTGTCAAGCTTTCGGAGTGGCCGATGAACAGATACCCCCCTTCATGAAGACGATCATAGAATCGGTTCACCACCTCTTCCTGCGTCCGCTTGTCAAAATAAATCATCACATTACGGCAGAAGATAAAGTCGAAGCAGTAATCCGCGTCGAGCGTCTCCTTCAGATTAAAACGCTTGAAGCTGATCATTTCCCTGATGTTCTTTTTCACCCGGTAATGTCCCTGCCATCTTCCCTGACCGAGTTGAAAATATTTTCGCAAGAGAGGGGGGGAAATCGTATTCACCCGTTCTTTTTCGTAAATACCCGTTACCGCCTTCTTCAGCGCCCTTGTCGATATATCCGTCGCCAGTATTGTAATGTTTCCCGCCCGTCCTGTAAGAGCTTCGTTAAGAACAAGCGCCAGCGTGTAAGGTTCCTCACCGGTGGAACAGCCCGCACTCCAGACACGGAGTCGCAACGTTGTCGTCCTCTGCGATTGTTCTTTCGCCATCTCCCTGACGACCTCTTCCAATTTCTTATAGTGCTTCTCTTCCCGGAAAAAATACGTTAAATTGGTGGAGAGTGAGTCAATCATGGCGATCAATTCATCCGCCCCCGCCTGTGTGGTAACGTACCGGTAATAATCACTAAAACTGCCGAAATTCCCGTGCCGGAGGCGTTTGCCCAACCGAGACTTCACCAGTTCTTTCTTGCCGTCGTGGAGGTTAATTCCCGCCAGGTCGTAGACCAACCGGCTGATCCTTTCAAAATCAAGATCCCTCATCTCCACGCCCGGCGAATATCCCTGCCTATTTTCTGCCATTGCCGACACGTTCTCCTCGTCAGTCGAGTTTTTTCACACCTGTGTCTTCGCGCGTTTCCGGGCCCTATTTCGCCACTGATCCGATGGCGGACAATTCCGTCGAGGACAGAACCTTGTCGATGTCGAGCAAGATCTTGATCTCGTCCTTTACCTTGGCCATCCCGAGAATAAACTCCGTATTCAACCGTGTGCCGAACGTGGGGGTCTCTTCGATCTCTTCATCCTTGATATTCAGCACTTCCGAAACGGAATCCACCACAACGCCCATGATAAGGTTCTTCCCGTCATCTTCACGGATATCGACGACGATGATGCTTGTCCTTTCGTTGTAGTCTTTGGATTCCATGTTGAACCGCTGCCTCAGATCGATGACGGGTATCACCTTTCCGCGGAGATTGATAACGCCCCTGACATAATCAGGCGTATTCGGCACCGCCGTGATGTTCATAATGCTGATGATCTCCTTCACCTTCAGTATTTCCAGACCGTATTCCTCGCCACCCAACTCGAAGGTCAGATACTTCCCTTCGCGTGCTGATCTCATCGGGGCCGTTTCACCCACCAGGTTTGCTTCCATTCCCATAGTATTCCTCCCTGTTCTTTAATCAGCGCGTTGACAGGTCTTCCCCGCCAGCGGATTTACTGTATTGTTCGATTACCGTAACGGTTCCCCCCGTCACTGCTCTTTCACCAATTAACTGCCCGCTTCGCGGTGACTGCATGGAGTAACTCACGTGTCGTTCCCACCGACCGATAGGCAGTCCGTTGTACGTCATCACGTATCTTTGCAAGATTTGAACCATTTCTTCCTTTTCGCTCCGCTTCGACAGACATAACGAGCGCCAAAACGTTCAGCCGGGCGGCGTTATCACCAATGCTCCGTATCAGCAATTCGATCCTGTCGTATGCTTTTTCATCCTGTATCATGGACTTTCCCTTTACAGGCATCGCCACGAGTCATCCGTCGCACCCACCCCATACCCCGCGTTCATAAAATCTATCTTCCTGACGATGAGACGGTGTGATCATCGGTAAAAGCGCCACACTCCGCCCGTTGCCGTCTGATATCACTGCATCAAAGAGGTGCCGCCTCTGCGGACCCGTCGAGTGCATTCACCACGAAGGCGTATGCGTCATGGATATCGAGGGGTCTTTTCCCGTCATCTTCTTCCTGCCCCTCGTTGCCTCTTTCGCAACACAACAACATCGACGCGATCAACGCATCTTCGTAAGTGGACCGCACCGTTTTAACCAGATCACGCCCCGTTTTCTCTGAATCCAAATGTCCCACAATGACGAGAGCGGGTTTCGCTTTGCCGATCTGAACGGCGGCCTCCAAGCCGTCGGAACAAGTCACGAGTTCTCCCCGCGACTTCAAGTCCGTCAAGTGAAAGAGCCGGCGAAAGAATTCCAGGGTTTCATTATCGGCATCGACCACAACGACACGTTTATTTCCATTCGTCTCCGCCGCTGATACGACATCCCCGCTTCGGGGCTCATCCGCGGCGAATCTCTGCGTGACGGCCTTTATCTCTTCGTCGGAAAAACCGAACAGGTGGAAGAGCCGTCGTATCTCCGAAAACGGTATTTTCAGGTGCTTGCCCACCTCAAAGGCCTTGATTTTCCCCCCCCTGACCCAACGATAGACAGTTACCCTGTTGACATTAAAAATATCAGCCACTTGTGACGTCGACAAAAAAATTGATGACATAAGGTTCGGCCCTTCCTCACTGCCTCGGTCCCTGTGTCACAGACACAGGACCGTTTTTCTTTCGAGGTGTTTTGTGGGATGCCACTCCGGCACTGCCACCGAGCACATAGTGCGGGAAAATCATCAGTGCAAACGGTTTCCCGCATCACCCAGTCATCCGGCGACATAGCAGGAAATTGACCGGAGACCGTCTGAAACAGTTTCATCTAATGCAACTAATGCAATTATCGGTCATGGAATGGAAAACTTTAGTCTTTATCGGTTAGATGGTGTGATTGTTGGACTGACACCGCACCATGGCAAAAGGTAAGCGCGTGCCGTGCAGGACAAGAAAGAATAGAAAGGTGACACAGAACGGCTGTTCCGCCGTTTGGATTCACACGAGTGTTGCCGTTCGGACGTTCCACCTCCCGATCTTTTCGAAGGCATCATCGACGGCACGGGCGATGCGGTCCACCGAGAGGGGTTTTACGAAGTAATCGTCAAAGCCCGCTTCGCGGCATTCTTCAATCTCGAAAAGGGCGGCCCATCCCGTAACGGCATAGATGATCGACAGGGGACTTGTTTTTCGGATACGACGGCACAACTCGATTCCGTTCATGCCGAAGAGCTTCAAATCGAGGAATATAACCTGTATCGTCTCCTCCTCAAGTATCGTCAGTGCCTGCGGGCCGTCTTCCACGGCGCGCACCTCATAGCCATCATCCGTCAGCACATCGTGAAAAAGGCCGCGGACGGAGGCATCATCATCGACGATCAACACTTTTCCTTTCATCATGTCCTCCGCTCGGAAACCGTTATCGCGTATCTGCTGTGCAAACCCGCTCCCTGCCGCCATCACATTCATCGGCACGTATTCCCGTGAACTTAAGTCAAAGAATATATTTCATGAGGACCGTCCCTTCACAGCGGACACGGACCTATGGCGATTCAGAAATAATATCTTTGATCGCCGACGCAATATTCGCGACTTTCCATCCCGTCAGATAAAAGGCGTCGGCGATTTGTGATGAAAATGCCAGCTGGGTATTGTTCTCCTGTGACTCGGGGAAAAAGATATCAAGGGTGTGATCCTCTTCGGCCGTCAGCACAATGCGGAACCTGCGCGGTACCGTGACGTTAACGTCATTTTTCTTGTCACCGAAAGAGTCGCAGTTCACTGCGGCAAGCGACGTGAAGAGTGCCGATACCGCATCCGCCTTCACCGTGCGCCCATCACTGTACTTCCACACAGTTTCTGTATCCTTTTCCTCAGCGGATGGTGTCGTTCGCGTGATGACGGTTTTCCCTTTTTCCGTCACGAGAGAAATCATTGTAACGATATCCCGGTCCACGGCAAAGACAAGCTTGTCCCTCAGCTCGTTCTCCGACCGCTCGAAATCTGCCCGGACACTGCCCCGTGCGTGATAGACACGAGGATCATCGGGCAACCGCACATAGGTGTGCTGATATGTGGACGCCACCTCCCCCATATCGAAACGGCGGGCGATATCGCCACCGGACCAGGCGGTTACGCGTATCAGGCCGGCGTCAGCGAGTTTATAGCGTTCATAGGATCGGGACTCCGATACCAACGCCGTCAAGGTGAGTCCGGAGATAAAATCGATCATCCGGGTGACCACCTTCGAGTCGGCACGGTTGTGGTGAGGTTCCAGATACCAGCCGTCGTCTCCGCGCACGATCGTTTTTTCCGTTCCGCCCTGCGCTATCACGAGCTTCGTAATTTCCTTCCCGTCCACTTGGGGAAGAAGTGGAAGCTCGTAGTGAGTATTGTCCGGCCGTCGTGCAAACAGATAGATAGCCAGTCCCAGGATCACCAGGATGAGAATACCGTATTCCACCGTTTTTCTCATGGTTATGACTCCTGTTTCCCTGCAAACAGGCGCTGTATGCGCCGGCGACGGGCGGCACGCCTCACCCATACCAGTATGCCGATCACCACCACGAGTACGGGAAGGCCGGCAATATTGAAAGATTTCATGGATGTCTTTGTCATATCGGTCGTGTCCCGGAGGGGATTGAATCGTTGAACCTTGGTCCTCATGTCGATGATGTCGTCTTTCCCGTTGAGATGATCGATCACATTCATGACAAACATTGCGTTCGTACTGTTCCCCTTTTCGTCAAGGAGAGCGTCCGACAGCATATCCGCCGATGCCATGACAAAGATCTTCGCCGGTTTCCCCTTTTCAACGAAGTCTCCCTCCGCCGTGACACGTGTCTTTTCCACGGACGGTGCGGTACCCTTTTCCCCGTTGTTATCCTCTTTCTTCACAGGAATCCCCTTCCCGGCGAAATAACTGCGGAACGATCCCTCGACGATATAAGCAAGGGGAATGCGGCCCATTTTTTCTTCCGAGGGCGGCGTAATGGTCCGCGGGTCAAGGACGTGACAATCGTCCTTTTCCCACGAACGGTCGGACGACGAAAACACCTGTGTTGCCGTCAGTCCCTGTTCCTCGAGCCGTTCGGGTATCGTCTCCACGGGCGAAACCTTCATCGTGATGAGTCCCCGGATATTTCTCATCAAGGGTAAATCACCGTTTATATTCTTCTCTTGTATGATGGGCGCGAAATAGAGCGGTTGTTCTCCCCCGCCCATTGAGGCCGGCATCTTCTGCCGATAGCACTTTTCGTCCATTACATAGGACTGTCTGACGGCGATACCGTAATGCTCGAGCATCTTTTCAAGGCCCGTATCGATCTTTTCGAAGAAAGTACCCTGTGGTTGTCCCATGCCGCCGGGCATTGTTCGCTCCGCATAGGTATCGAGAAAGATCGCCAGATTTTTCCCCTGCATCAGCCACTGATCGATCTGATAGAGTTCGTCGTCCGCGAAATGTTCCTGCGGCCCCGCGACGACGAGACACTGTCCGCCTTGTTCTTCCAACCCCGTTTCCGTCGTCACGCCGCGCAACGAATACCCGTGACCGACCAGCGCCCTGAATATCTGCAACTGTCCCTGGTTCTGGTTCTTCTCGGGCGCCTTCGGCGTCATGCCGGGGACAGTCCGCGTGCCGTGATCAGTCAGATAGTTCAGTGTATCGTTGATATCCACGAGCACTTCCAGATTGTTATCAATCATCTCCTCGATGGCTTCAGGCGGGAACAGTTCATAGCTCAAGCCAACAATGGGGAAACGCATAACATTGATGAGGCTGCTTTCCACTGATTGATCCCGGTACTCCATGACAAGTCCGATAAGGCCGCTTCCCGCCTGGATGGCGCCATCACCGTCGAGATCGGGCCAGTTCAAACGCATAACGCGATATTTCTTCAGGATATCTTCTTCATCAGCCGCCGTGGGTGCGACACGCTCATAGGTCAGTTTTCCATACATCTTCGCATTAAGATCGTCGACGATTGCCTTTATGCGCTCGGGCAGCGTCCTGAAATCCTCTTCCTTCAAACCCATATAGGAGGCCACCTCACAGAGCGAGGGGGACATGATGAGTTTGACCGTGATGGGCTTTTCCACGGCCAGGAATGCGCTCGTTTTATTGCTGAGCCTCCGTATCGCCGTCGTCAGGCGGTACTCCAGGCGGTCCGTGGAGGAGATCGTGGGTATGCGCTCGATCATATCACCATGAATGAGTACGAGACCCATGTAGCCATTCTTGAATTTCACTTCATCCTTCTCAATATGCTGGATCTGGACCGTGGGAATACCGTAGTCCTGCGCCATCTCACGATTACGTTTCTGCTCGGGCGTTTCGTCTGCGCTTTCGGGACTCACCGTGTAGAACTGGTAATTGAAATGCTCATTCGCCGACAGGGCATATTCCTTGAGAAGATCGTTCAGGTATCGGCGGACATGGTTGTACGGCGCAGGAAGATTGTCGGTAAAGAACACCTTGATCGTCAAAGGTTCCGACAGTGACGAAACGGTGTTCCGGCTGGCATTTGACAGGGAATACATGTTGGTTCCCGTCAGGTCAAACCGGTAAAAAAACGTTGAACCGGCGATGTTGATCAGGACGATAACAACACCATACAAAAAGAAACGAAGGTATTTATGACGTAGTAACTGTATCCGTCTCATCGAACTCTCCTTAATTCCTCGAATGAAGTGTCATATATGTTGCGTACAGACCGATAAACATGACGCTGAGAAAGTAAAGGACATCGCGCGAATCGACGACTCCTTTTGCAATATTTTGAAAATGATAATCGGCGCCGAAGAATGCGATAAAATTAACGATGCCGCGGGGAAAGAAAATCAGCATCTTGTCGATCAGTGCGAGGGCGAAGCAGATGACCGTCCCCACAATAAACGCGACGATCTGGTTACGGGTCACGGACGATGCCCATATTCCGACCGCCGCGAAGGCCGCTCCCAGGAAGAGTGCGCCCATATACCCCCCGGCAACAGGCCCCCAGTCGACGGTACCGATGAAGGAAATGGATACAGGATAGGCAAGCGTCGGAACGAGCATGGCCGCAATGAGCGTGACACCGGCGAAGAACTTGCCGAGAATAATGTCTCTGAAGGTCACCGGCATAGTCAGAATGATCTCATAAGACCCCACTTTTATCTCTTCCGCAAAGAGCCTCATGGTGACGGCCGGCACGATAAAGGAAAAGACAATGGGAAGCAGACTGAAAAAATTCCTCAATGACGCCTGGCCGAAAATGAAGAATGTACTGAAGAAAAACCAGCCCGTCACGAGCAGAAAAATCGAGATCACGATATAGGCAATGGGTGACACGAAGTAATCCTGTAATTCTTTGCGCAAGATTCTCATTACCTGCATGCTACATCTCCTTCGTCAGTTCGCGGAATATTGTTTCGAGCGTTTTCTGTTCCTGATAGAACTCCATCAGGATCCAGTCATGACTCTTTATCCTTCCATAGAGCGCCGGCCGGATATCCATTTCACCCGTACTCGCCACACGCAGGCTGATATCGCCATCCGGGGCGTTCAATCGTTCGAGAGCCGTGATACCGTCTATATCCTTCACCGCCGCTTCAACGTCATCGTAACCGGCATTCCTCACCGTTATGATCGTGTCCCGCCTATCACCGCTCACCGATTGTTTCAGCGCCGCCGTCGGCTTGTCCGCGACAATGTTGCCTTCATTGATAATGATAATCCTGTCACAGGTCGCTTCCACTTCACTCAGAATGTGTGTGGAGAGGATGACGGTCTTCTCCGTGCCGATCTCCGTGATGATGCCGCGTATATCGGTAATCTGATTGGGATCCAGCCCGGATGTGGGCTCATCGAGAATCAATATTTCCGGGTCGTTCATCATGGCATGGGCAAGCCCGACACGCTGTTTCAACCCCTTGGACAATTCACCGATCTGGAGGTGCATAATGCCCTGCAGTCCGCAGGTGGCGACCAGTTTTTCAAAGTGGGACTGACGTCTGTCCCTCTCGATTCCCTTAATGCCCGCCACATAATCAAGATAATCGTAAACGAGCATCTCGTTGTAAAGAGGCGCTGATTCGGGCAGATATCCTATCATGCCTTTGATGGCGACGATATCATCGGGCATCGTGTACCCTTTCACGCTGATCGTCCCGTCCGTGGGAAGCAGATATCCCGTGAGCATGCGGAGTGTCGTTGTTTTTCCCGCCCCGTTGGGACCGAGCAGCCCGACGATTTCACCGCGATCGACGGAAAAGTTAATTCCCTTGACCGCGCAAAATTCACCGTAGTACTTGGTCAAATTCTCAACATGAATCATGCCGTTCTCCTTCACTATTGCTTTCTCACCTCGCCGGCCCCGGGGTCGACGAGAAAAAAGGGATGATATACCTCGTTAATATCCTCTACGGCGACATTGCGATAGGCCTCGTCGAAAGCATCCCACAATGCGCTGAGCCCGTTCCGTAGTATCTCCTTATCGTTATCGGGTTCGTCCGACATTTCGTTACAAAACGTCTCCACAAACGCCGCCCTGGCCGCCGCTGTATCCCTGCCAACCTGTCTGATACACTCTCTCACATCCTGATACGCCACCGGCGCCACGACGGGTAATGCGCCGAGTGTCCGCCGGACCCAGAACGTAAACAGAAGAGCGTGGACCGTCACATCGTCACCGCCGATTATATGGGCACTGAGGCCGTACCGGTCGTCCATTCGCGCCAGGAGAGCGTCCAGCGTCGTCATACGCTGAAAGATGGTCCTGACCCTCTCCACATCGGTGAAACTCTCGCAACCGGGAAGGATGTCATTGTCGTTGACTGCGGCATCACGGGAAGTGCCCCCAGCGACTCCGCTCACAAACTCTGACCACTCATGACCCCAGAAGGACAGGGCAAATCCTCGCCGCATAAACCAACTCGTCTTTTGCCATGACCGCACATCTCGCCGGAGCCGCAACATACGTCCGTACCCGACGCGGAAAAGCACGTCAAGAGAATTCGCAAAAACAATAGAGCGGGCCGTCTCGCGATCGCCGCCGCTCACCGATTCGACGGCGATGGAAATACACCGTGCCGCCTTATCACCTGTGTGACGGAGGGTACCATATCCGGAAGAGGCAAGTCCGTCCGCGACGATCACGCGGTTGCACAATCCCGCAAACTCACGGCGCAGTCTGTCCACCACGTCACCATCGTCGATTGCGGATATGACGTCCCACAGAAAACCCGTACCCGCAGCAAGGGCGAGGGGAACGGCGGGCACCGCCGTATCGTCCGCACCATCCGATCGAGACGGTCTTGTCACCGGTATCCTCTTCACACTATCATCATCAAGGGGCGCGTACACGGCGATGGCCTCTTCACGGGGCAAAAACCCCTCTTCGGCGATCCTCACGTTTCTCATCCGGTACGCTTCTTCTTCAATCTCGGCGGGAACCATGACGGAAAGATTGTCGAAAATCATCGTGTATCTTTTCTGCTCATCAGCGAAGAGAGCAGAAACAAGTTCCATCACCGGCTCCGCAAGTTCATCGTCCGTCACGGTGACATAGAGGGCGCCGTCCGGGGAGAGAAAACCCTTATCGAGGTCGTAGTACCCGTCTTCGGATACCGTTTCCCAGTGAAGAACACGATAAAAATAGGACAGGGCAAAACTCCACACCTCGTCATACAGCCAGGAGACGAAACGCTTCTCATCGGTTTCCTTGAAACGGAGCAACCACTCCGTCGACCTCTCTCTGTCAATGCGATCCCCGTCCCAAATCTCGAGATCGATGATGAACTGCCACTGGTCCGGAGATGCCGCCTCAAGAAAACAGAGGCTGTCATCCGCGCCGACCCTCTGTACCAGCCAGTAGAAATCCTGCGGGCACAGTGAAGGTATCAGTCGTTCCGGTGCCGGGTGATCAATGACACGCTGAATAAGATCACCGGCGGAGGCATGAACAATACCGTCCCGAAACTCGATGACGTCAAGAGACACAGCAGACATATATAGGATTCCTTCGGCGTACCGAGTGTTATATGTTTCCACGACAACCAGTGTACGCCGGGGCCACCCGGCCTCGCACTGCGTTAATGAATCACCATCTGCCCGTGGGCAGCGGGGTGATACCATGCCATGCGACACGGTGAACCCCTGTGAACGGGACTCACCACATAGCCGCATTCTTCACGATAACAAATGTTTCATTTTCGAAACAATGCCGCGACACTCATGCGGCAATAACAGATATTCCCTCGACACTCAAGCCTTTATACGACTTTCCCATCATACAACTTTATGAATAATCACGATACACCTGCCTGTCAAGCGGCATCAGAGAGACAATCCTCTTTCACAAAACGGAGGCACGCAGAAGAGGCAGGGAACTCTCGTCTGTCCGGCACAAATCGCTGTAACCGGAACGACGTCCCGCACTGTTAACGGGACTACCCGTTACCGAGCGGCGCTGCGGTCCACCGATGCGAGGAACGGTTTGATGTGCTGGTGATACACGGCGCTCCACACGTAATGCCGGATGATATGACGATACATGCGGTGACTCGAACAATGTGACAGGAAATCACAAATACCCGTTGCAATCTCATCCGGTTCGGCATCGAGAGGAAAACGATACACGTGATCGCCGCCGATCTCCGTAAAGGGCGCAATCTGCGAGCAGACAATGGGCAGCTTGCACAGACCCGCTTCCATGAGCGGTATGCCGAATCCCTCTGAAAAACTCGGCATGAAAAGAAAATCGGCAATGAAGTACAGGTCACGGATGAGGCGTTGGCGGGGAACGATTTTCGTTCCGTCTTTCTTCTGATATTCGGCGATGAAAATGGTTTCTCTCCCCACATCTTCGTCACGCGCCAACTGCCGCAATCGTTTGTAGTATTCGCGGTTCTTCTGTTCATGGGGGTTATAGGCCCCGGTGATGAGATAGCGGACATCATATCCCCGTCTCTTCAGTGCGCCCGCCACACGGATACCCAGCTCGAAATTCTTGCGCGGCACCAACCGTGCCGGATGGACCATGATGAGGTCGGCCTCGGACAATTTCCGTTCCTCGTTGATCAGTTGAGATTCCTCCGTAAACTGAAAGAAGCGGGACACATCGATGCCGTTGGGAATAACGGTCATACCCTTTTTGGTCCCATACAACTCGGCGAATTCCACCGCCCGGGCGTGTGAAATGCACGCGTACGAGATGGATGGTATTTTCTCCTTGAGAATGGTCCACGGCACCTCATCATATTCCTCCGGATAGTCCGGATAAAAATAAACCGAATCGTGATTCCAGCTGATGACTTTAACGAACCGTTCTGTGGACAGACGTTCCAGCGCATAGGTCAGAGGCAGGTTATAGGGCATCGTCATCACGTTATGAACGATGAGAAAATCACACCCCCCTACAGTGTCTTTCAGATCTTCGTAAAAGGTGTCCACAAGGAACTGAAAGGGCCCATACGTTCCTTCTGTAAAGGCTTTCACCGCCTTGTCGACGCTACGGTTCTGTGAGGAGAAGAAGGGATTGATGACGACGGGCACAACGTTCGCCGACTGCAAGCCCTGACCCGCGATGATTATCGTTTCGTGTCCCATTGCGTCAAAGACAAGGGCCTGGTGGCGGATAACCTCTTCCACACCACCGACAATGGGCGGGCAGGTATAGTGGAGTAGTGCGATACGCCACTTCTTCATGTTAAAATCTCTCCAGTATGTCCGTCAGGTTTCTCTCCAGACACTCGTAGGAAAAATAGTTTTTTGCAATGGCGTAATTCCTCTCGACCATTTCTTCCCGCCGCGTCTCATTCGTGAGGATCGACTGCACGGCGGCAATTGTTTGTTTCGTCACGAGACCGTTTAAGAGCAACAAATCAAAACCCCGCGGTTCGATATCCGTAATAAAGCTGGTATACCGGTTCACGACAATCGGTTTCTTATAGTATATCGTCTCCAGGAAGGCGTTGCCGAAGCCTTCATATTGAGAGGGATAACTAACAAGATCGGCCGCCTGATAGATATCACTGATGGTGTATTTCGTGTTCAGCTGCTCCTTCGCCATGAGTCCCGACAACTCATCATTCGGCCCGATCAACCGATCGATCGCCACCAGCCGCACGCCGACCATGTCGGCATACTCGCTGATACGTTCGAAATATTCGGTCCCTTCGTCATCGGCGGCGTGAGAAATAACAAGCGTGGGATGATCACCATCGAGCTGACTGACGAGATCGATGGATCGTTCGATCGCCTTTCTCTGGACGACCCGCGTCGGCTGCAGAACGAGAATGTCACCATCGTCCAACCCCACTTCCGCCCGTAAGCGGCGGGTCGTTTCCGAATTGTGCTTCGGCGGCTCAGTCTCATAATCGTAGACATTGGGAATAATGGTATTCGACACACCGACGCGGTAGTTCAACGTGCGCGAGGCCACCTGATTCAGAACGGCGTGATGAATCGAGTACAGGCCGGGGGGAAAGGCCATCTGCAGAAAATCACCCACGCCGTTGATGAGAAACCGGTCTCGCTCCCAGTAAAAATCGTGGTGATGGGCGACGGCGGGCATGCCCGTTTCTGCCAGGAATTCCGTCAGGGCGACCCCGAGAGGTATGTTCATGGGAATGGTGAGGGCATTTTCGGGAATCAGGCAATCGATGTCGAATTGCTTTACAAAAGTACGAATCGCCTCTTTCAGCGACTGGGCGTGTCGATGAATACGCTGCGTCATTTCGGGCGAACGGGTGTGCACGCCAAAACAGGCATCCGTAATTTCTTCGATCTCGGGATGCTTGAAGTGCGCCGATTCGACGAGCATGCTCCGGTCTTCCTCACGGTCCAGTTCTCCGGCAAGAAAAAAACAGGAATACCGGTTGCGTTCCAAAACATCAGTCCACTTCTTGATCTCGAGGCTGACACCGTCCGTCCCCGCGATGCGCGTTGACACAAATCCGACATTACGTATGACTCTTTTCATGATACCACCTGTCAGTACTTCCTGTCGGTCACGGCCGCAAGGAGAAGTAGCCCGTTTCCTGCGTGGCAAAAATGCTCGTCTTTCCGGTTGATGGCAAGCAGAAACCTCAAAGGGAGCAAGAAAAATGCCAGCACCCATGCCGGGAAAACCGATTTTCCCTTTCTGTAAACGATTTTTCCCGTAATGACAAGCACAAGGTAATAAACCTGAAAAAGGGGTAGGGGTGGCTGCCTTTCGCAGCCACCCCAAGGAGGTTTATGTATGGAAGAAAATGGAATCAGAGAAGTTTAATTTCCATTGGATGTATAATACCGCGAGACCGTATCTCCTGCCATACTAAATATTACCGTGTTCTTTATGGGGAAAATACCGGTAAAATGGCGACACAGTTTTCCTTTCGCAGGACTTTTCCCGACAGGCATAGGGGAAAGACCGAGGTAAACATCATCATTTAGAGGGTAAATTTTCCCGGTCTCCCGATGGCAACCGCTTTTCAGCGGCAGTATAGTCAGATGGATACAGCAGGGACAGACCATCAACCGACACACCAGAAGGAGGCACTCATGGAAGCTCTGTTCGATTATCCGGCCGGCCGTGGAACCTGCGACAGTGACAACACAAGGAATTTATACCATAATCAGTCACCGATAAACACAGACGACAAAGACGGGAAGACGGCATGTGCCGATTCCTCCCTTGCCTACGCATCGAAACTGTCTATCCTGCTGTCCGATCTTCTCAGAAAGGGCAGGCAGAATCGCTAGACGTCCCGTCGAAACCCCGTCACGGGTTTCACGGAGACAACCACGAAAGAGGCATATATGAGCATTCGCCCGGCAGCTTCCGGAGGGAGGCTGTGGTGTGTGCGTGATGCGAAACCCGCTGCAAACCCCGGCATTCATAGTGATAACGACACGCGGCGCGGAATCACCAATCACGGCCTGATGGCACCGCCACATCGTTACGTTTCGGGCTCCCTGTGGAGAACCTCGTGAATGGTCTGCGCCAATCGGCGGCCGATGCCGGGCGTCGCGGCAAGTTCCTCCGCAGAGGCCCGCCTGACACCGTCAACGTCCCGGAATCGCAGGAACAGCTGTTTCTTCCTTTCCTCACCAACACCCGAAATATCATCGAGGCGGGACCGCATGTCCTCCTTGCCTTTCACCGTCCTGTGATAGGTCACGGCGAACCGGTGCGCCTCATCGCGGATGCGCTGGAGAAGGTGGTAATCGTCACCGGAAACGTTCAGATACAAGGGATTTTTCCGCCCGGGCAGATAAAAGCGATCCCGGTCTTTCGCAACCCCGACCCCCCGGCGGCGTGATTCCTTGGCGATGCCGATGACATCGACGCCGGTTATCGCCCGGTCACGCAGGATGGCACAGGCCACCGCCACCTGTCCCTTTCCTCCGTCCACCATGAGGAGATCCGGGTAGTCCTCCCGGTTGTCGAACCGGCGCGCAAGCACCTCGCGCATCATACCGTAATCGTCGGTAGCGTCCCGCGTCTCGATCCGGTAGCGACGGTATCCCTGCGTGTCCTTCTCGCCGTCGACGAACGAGACCAGCGATCCCACCGCGTACCGGCCACCCATGGTGGAGATGTCCACACACTCGATGCGGCGGGGGAGACGGCTCAGGGCGAACCGTTCGCCGATGCGCTCCAGGGTACTCATCCTTCGGGCATCGCCGCTCCGGGCGGCATCGCAGGCATCACGGGCATTGTTCACGGCCGCCGCGAGGATATCGCGCCTTTCCCCCCGTTGAGGCATGACCACCTTTGTGCGCCTGCCCCTTTTATCCGTCAGCCACTCTTCGATAACGGCCCTGTCATCGAGAGGGGTCGGCACAATGATTTCATCGGGAATAAACCGTTCTTCATCGTAATACTGTTTGATAAATGTGGCGAGAATGTCCGGAACTTCTTCCTTCGTGGAAAAGAGAGGAAAGGTCTTCCTGCCGGTGACGTTCCCTCCGCGCACGAAGAGCACGCACAGGCTCACCGTTTCGCCGCTCCGGTACAGCCCGATGACGTCGCGGTCAACGGCGGATTGAGATACGATGCGCTGTTTCTCCAGCGTCTCCTCGATCGCGACGATCCGGTCTCTCAGGAGGGCCGCCGTCTCGAAATCAAGCTCATGGGCGGCATGTTTCATACGCGCCTTCAGATCCCCGACGAGCCGCCGTTCCTTCCCCTCCAGGAAGAGAACGGCGTCATGGAGCAGTTCGCGGTAGTCTTCCTTCGTAATCAAGCCGCAACACGGCGCGAGACACCGCTTGATCTCATATTCCATGCAGGGCCGCCTCCTCAGGGCCAACTCCCGGTCCGTGCAGGTGCGCAGGGGAACGACCTGTTGCAGGAAGTGAAGCGTTTTTTTCACGGCGGCGCTCGATGAATAGGGCCCGAAATAGCGAGCACCGTCCCGTCTGATCCGACGCACCAGTTCAAAACGGGGGAAATCCTTCTCCATATCCACCCTGATGCAGAAATAGTTCTTGTCGTCCCGCAGTGTTACATTATACCGGGGACGGTGTTTCTTTATCAGCGTGTTCTCCAGGATGAGCGCCTCTTTTTCCGTAGCGGTGACAATGTATTCACACCGTGAAATACGGGCCATGAGAAAGGGTATCATGGGGCGCGTATCCGTGCCGCCGGCGTAGTTCCTCAGCCGGGCGCGGAGGTTCTTCGCCTTCCCCACGTAGATAATCCGCTCGCGCCCATCCTTCATCAGATAGACGCCCGGTGACTGCGGCGCCGTCTTCACCGTGCGCGCAACAATACGATGTCCGTAATGAACTTTTTCCTGATTTTTTTCATCCCCGTCTGTCATGCAAAACTACCGTTCCTTCTCGTCCGCCCGCCTATCCCCAGACACCGATTTCCGTTTCTATCCGCTGCAGTTCCCTGATTTCATCGCGGAGCCGGGCGGCGTGTTCGAATTCCAGTTTCTTCGCCGCCGCCTTCATTTCGCGTTCCAACTTCGCAATGGTCGTACGCACATTCCGTTCCGTGGTATATTCCGCCGTATTTTCCCGCACGGAGACGGTGACGTAATCCGCCTCGTAGACGGAGGCAAGGACATCGTCGAGAGACTTTCGAATCGTCTCCGGGGTGATACCCCATTTCTCGTTATAGGCAGCCTGAATTTTCCGCCGCCGTTTCGTCTCCTCACGGCAGGCGGCAATCGCATTGGTCATCGTATCGGCGTACATGATGACCCGGCCGTTCACGTTGCGCGCCGCCCGCCCGCTCGTCTGGATGAGCGCCCTCTCGGAACGGAGAAAACCCTCCTTGTCTGCGTCAAGGATGGCAACCAGGGACACTTCGGGGATATCGAGTCCCTCCCGCAACAGGTTCACCCCGACGATCGCGTCGTATACGCCCTTCCGAAGATCCCGGATCACGGCCACCCGTTCGAGGGTACTGATATCCGAATGGAGGTAGGTCACCTTGATGCCGAGCCCCTGGTAATACTCTGTCAGGTTTTCCGCCATGCGTTTCGTGAGGGTCGTGACCAGCACCCGCTCGCCCCGTGCGACGCACCGGTTGATCTCACCCATCAGGTCGTCCACCTGGTGCTGAACGGGCTTGACGACGACAGAGGGATCCATAAGACCCGTGGGACGAATCACCTGCTCGACGACGACACCGTCCGCCTGCCTCACTTCGTAGGCGGCGGGAGTTGCGGACACGGCAATACGCGGCTGGGGATACCGTTCAAACTCCTCGAACATGAGAGGACGGTTGTCCAGGGCTGACGGCAGCCGGAACCCGTATTGCACCAGTGTTTCCTTCCGCGACCGGTCGCCCCGGTACATGCCGTTCAGCTGCGGTATGGTCACGTGGCTCTCGTCAATGACAAAAAGGGCGTCCTCGGGGAAATAGTCCAGGAGCGTCGGCGGTGGTTCGCCGGGCCGGCGTCCCGTCAGGTACCGCGAATAATTCTCGATACCCTGGCAGTATCCCATCTCCTCCATCATCTCCAGGTCGAAGAGGGTCCTCTGTTCGAGTCTCTGCGCCTCAAGCAGCTTATCCTGTCTCCGGAGCGTTGCCAGCCTCTCGGCCAGTTCCACGCGGATCGCCTCGATGGCATTCTGCAGGACCGTCCGCGTCGTGACATAGTGACTGCCCGGGTAGATAACGGCACGAGCAAGGGGCCGCAGGCGCCTGCCCAAGAGGGGATCGACAACGGTAATCGCCTCAACGGTATCGCCGAAAAACTCCACCCGAACGGCATTCTCTCCCTCATAGGCGGGAAAGACCTCCACGATATCGCCGCGGACACGGAAGGTACCGCGGTGGAAGTCGATGTCGTTCCGATCGTACTGCATCTCTACAAGCCTGCGCAAAACGGCATCACGATTGTATTCTTCGCCCTGTACAAGGGACAACTGCATGCCCGAATAGCTCTCCGGTGAGCCGAGTCCGTAGATGCAGGATACGCTGGCAACGATAATGACGTCCCGCCTCTCCAGCAGTGACCGCGTGGCGGAATGGCGAAGTTTGTCGATATCGTCGTTGATGGAGGAATCCTTTTCGATATAGGTGTCCGTACTGGGGATGTAGGCTTCGGGCTGATAGTAGTCGTAGTAGCTGACGAAATACTCGACGGCGTTTCGCGGAAAAAGCAGGCGGAACTCGTTGAAAAGCTGGGCGGCCAGGGTTTTGTTGGGGGCGATGACGAGGGTGGGTTTCTGCGTCCGCTGAACGACATTGGCCACGGTAAAGGTCTTTCCGGACCCGGTGACACCGAGCAGCACCTGGTATGACCGTCCCGTTTGAACACCCTCTGTCAGTTTTTCAATGGCCTGCGGCTGGTCGCCTTTGGGTGTAAAAGTGGACACGAGTTCGAACCGATTCATAAACGGGGTTTCCTTTCTTCCGTTGGCAGTATACCGTCTTTCGCTTATTTTTGCACTTCACTCATTCCTTGACGGAGATACGGCATGGTGCTAGATAATCGTGACACTGGTTTGAAACTCACCGGCATCAATCACCGCGCGGGAGATTACTATACCACGCAGTTGGTGGAGAGACCGACACCGTAGCGCATACTGTTTGTCCACGAAGGGACGACATTTTTTTCACGACAAGGAATCACATGACACCGGACACGGCAACCCACATCCATTCCCAGGGGAAGAAAATACTCGATAATATATCGCGGGTCATCGTCGGCAAGGAGGCGGTCATTGAACTCGTACTCGCCGCACTGATCGGCGAGGGACATGTGCTCCTGCAGGACGTTCCCGGTGTGGGAAAGACCCTGCTTGCCAAATCCCTGGCCCGCAGTATCGGCGGCACGTTTAAGCGTATCCAGTTCGCCCCCGATCTCCTGCCCGCGGATATTACCGGCTTCAATATCTACGATCAGAAAGCGGGAGAATTCGTCTTTCAACACGGCCCCGTCCTCACCAATATCCTCCTCGCCGATGAAATCAACCGGGCCGTTCCCCGAACGCAGGCAAGCCTCCTGGAAAGCATGGAGGAACGGCACGTCACCATCGACGGGACGACGATGGCACTGCCGCGTCCCTTTTTCGTCCTCGCCACGGAAAATCCCATCGAATTGGAGGGAACCTTTCCCCTGCCCGAGGCGCAGCTGGACCGCTTCGTCATGCAGGTCCGCCTGGGTTATCCGGACCGTAACGAGGAAATCGCCATTCTCGAACGCTTTCAGGGAGACGTTTCCTGTGACACGCTGGAACCCGTCCTGACCACCGAGGAAATTCTCACACTGCAGGAAGAACGACGCGCCGTTATCGTGTCGGCATCCGTCCGCGCATACATCACCGATATCGTGCGCGCCACACGCCGCGACAGCGCACTCGACCTGGGCGCAAGTCCCCGCGCTTCACTCTCCCTGATGCGCGTTTCCCAGGCACGTGCCGCTCTTCAGGGGCGCACCTTCGTTCTGCCCGACGATGTCAAGCATCTGGCATCGTCCGTGCTCCGCCATCGCCTTATCCTCAAGACAAATGAGAGTCTCCGCGGCACGACGACGGATGAAATCGTCGCATCGATTCTCGATACCATTCCCGTCCCCGACAGCAATGACTGAAACACCGCCTCAGCGCACCATACTCATCGTTCTCATTCCCCTTGTCCAGGGGTTTCTCCTTCTGTTCTTTTTCATCGCCCTCATCACCCGCGACGGCACGGCGGCCTTCTTCGTTTTGGTCATCATCTCCGCTCTAGCCGGGGCGAAACTCTGGACAGCACAGAGTGCGCACAGAGTCCACATCCGCCTGTCGATCGACCGGACTCGTCTCTTTCCCGGCGAGTCCGCCACCTTCCGTATCACCGTCTCCAACAGGAAGATACTTCCCGTGCTCGTGACCATAACCGCCGACGACACGCCGGGGCTTATCACTACCGGTAACACGTCACGGTCCTGGTCGGGGTGCCTCCTTTCCTTTCGGGAGAAAACTTTTGAGCGGACCCTCATTGCCGAGAAACGCGGTGTCTACCATACGGGGCACCTCCACATCTCCACGGGCGATCTCTGCGGTCTATTCCACCGGACGCGCCATATCGACGAGAGCAGGGAGATCATCGTCTATCCTCGCCTCCGGCCGCTGCCACCCGCCGCACCGGCGCGGCGGAGCCTCTTTGACCGTCCCGGCGTCAAAAGCCTCCTTCGCGATCCCCTCTATCCCGTCGGCACCAGGGATTATCACCAGTCACAACCGGCCCGGCATATCCACTGGAAGGCGAGCGCCCGTCACAACCGTCTCCAGGAAAAAGTCTTCGACGAATCGGCGGGTGTGGCGGTACTTATCGCCTGCGACGTCGGCGATCCGTCGGTAACGGGTCCTGCCTTTGAATCCGCCCTGGAATACGCCGCATCATTCGCCGCCCTTTTCCATACCCGGGGCGTTCCCGTGGGCTTCATCACCAACGGTCGGCTCACAGGCACCAATGCAACGGGCTTTATGCCCGTAACGGCAGGAAGAACGCACCTGTCGTCGGTTCTGGAAATTCTTGCACGGACGACGGGACAGAGTCTTGATGGGGACACCCTGCCCGCTAACGGCCGTATCCGCCTGAACCGGAGCACATCGTGTCTCTCAATCGGTGACCCCGACAGGACGGCGGAGAATGTCTTTTTCTCCTTCTGCCGCGCACATCGTATCCCCGTCACCACCGTACCGCCCGTCGCGGCGGATACCATCGGCGGGACAGCGGAGAGACACCCATGATAACCACGTTCCCCCGCATCCTCTCCCTCTCACTGGAAACGATCTGGCTGCACGCCTGGACGGCGGTAATCCTCGGTGCCTGCGGACAGTGTACATTCAGCCTCGTCTCAGTCGCTTTCATCTTACTTGCCGGGGCCATGATTTCGCGTCTTGTATCGGGACGGGGATACCGCATGATTACTCTGCTCCTCCTGCACGGAACGGGAAGTGCGCTGGCCGTTCTCGGCGGCGTCTGGACTGTTCTTTACCGCCAGTTCCCTCTCATCAGTCCGAACTGGCTGCACCAGGCCGTCACGGATATGAGGACCCCCGTCACACTGCTGTTTATGATTCTCATTATCAGCATTTCACTGGCGCTCTGGGTACACGGCGCCTGGGTGGGAAGCCGGGATAATCTCCACGAGGCGGTGATGTCCTCCATTGACCGGTGTTTCACGCTCCTTTTCTTTCTTTTTCTCCTCAAACTCATTGTTACGGCGAAAGGCTATACCTTTACCGATACCGTCGACGGACGGTATGCCGTTGCGTTCCTGTGCAGTACCGTGGCTGCCCTGGGCACGATTCGGTGCACGAATATCGGCTCCGGCCGACTCCGGGACACCTGTTTCTTTTTCGGCTGTCTCGGCATATTTGCCTGTGCCTGCCTTTCCGCAGCGACGGCGCTGGCAACGCTTTTCACTCCGTCACTGCACGACGGCGCCGACAAACTGTACGGCGTCATCAAAACGGCATCCTCCCCTCTGGGGATGGTGATACAGCGATTCCTTCGATTCTTTATCGTCGGATTGGGGCACCAGGCCGTGCTACCGCCTACTCCGGAAAGGCAACCTTCTGAAGCGCTCACAAACATGGCCTCGTCCGCCACAAACGGTGTGATGGAAACGGTGCTGACCTGGGTCACCGTATTTCTCGTCATCTCAGGTGGCATCCTCATGGCATTACTGCTTCTGTATTTTCTTTTCTCTTGGCTCCTCTCCCGCGGAGACAAACGAAGGCCCCCTCAAACGGGTATCGGCCTCGGTAAATTTCTTCGCCGCCTCGTGTCATATCTCGGTTACTGTATCTCACTCCTTCGACGGGGTCATCAATCCGACATCGCAGGCATCTATCGCCGTCTTCTGATCTGGGGCAATAGGCGGGGCGTCACGAAACGTCCCAGCGAAACGCCCTGTGAATACGGACTGCGTCTGTCCCGCCGGTTTCCCGCTGCGGGGAACGGCATTGACCTGATCGTCGGAGCATACAACGCGACCGTCTACGGAGGAGACAGCTCCGCCCCCGACAAGACAGGGCACCTGCTCACCGCGCTGAGAAATTGTGGAGGCCACCGTTTCCTTCCCTTCCTCCTCCGGCGGGCACGAGAGCTGTAAGGAGGCATTCGTCACGAATATCGACACGAAGCAACCGCTGTTATATTGACTCGCTTTTTTCCGTCCCCGATGCTACATTCTGTGAAGTGGCAATGCGTATTCTTCACCGGCATTGCTAAAGGAGAATCGATCATGGGTCTTCAGTCGGTGACAGCCTTTTTTGTATGGTGTACCGTCATCAACGCCGTCCTGCTCATTTTTTCGGCTCTCCTCTGCACCTTCGCCCAGGACTGGATCTACCGCTTTCACTCACGATGGTACCCCATGCCGCGGGAGACATTCACCGTCGTTATTTATTCATTCATCGGCCTGTACAAGATTCTCTTCATTGTCTTCAATATCGTTCCGCTCGCCGCGCTTTCCATCATCGGATGAGGAAACGTCCATTGACTGCAAATGTCCCGGCCAATGAGACGAACATCTCCGGCACGAAAGGGACGTAACATCGACCGCCGGCATATCCGGAGGGGATACATATGAATGCGCACCTGTTCCGATTTCTCATCAACCGGTACCCCCCGTACTGGGGTACGGGTATCACGGTAACGCACATATCGCCCGACTACCGGGAGGTCCGCGTTCAAATGAAAATGCGGTGGTACAACCGCAACTATGTGAGGACCCACTTCGGGGGGTCTCTCTATGCCATGACAGACCCCTTCTACATGCTCATGCTGATACATATACTCGGGGATGACTACACCGTCTGGGACAAAGAGGCCGCTATTGACTTCATAAAACCGGCCAGGGGAACGGTGACGGCCGCCTTTCACATAACGGATGAACACATCACCGCCATCCGTAACGCCACCCACGACGGCGGGAAATATCTCCCCCGGTTCCCCGTGGATATTACCGATGAAGGCGGCCACATCGTCGCGCGGGTGATAAAAACCGTGTATATCAGGCGGAAAAAACGCCGGGAGTGACCGGACGGAACAAAAATATCCTTGCCCGACATGCCTCATTCGTCTTATATTGACATAACATGAAAATGCGGATAGCATGTTTGCAAGAACAAACGGAAAGTTACAAATAATCATTGGAAGACGACATACCCTTTAAGCTACTGCTCCTTGCAGTCCTCTTTTTTTTATCGGCTTTTTTTTCAGGGTCGGAGGCTTCTCTTTTTTCCCTGACGAACCTGCATCTGTACAAAATCCGTGAAGACAATCTTCCCACGGGCCGGTATATCGAGCGTCTCCTCTCCTTCCCCCGGCGTCTTCTCATCACGATACTTGTCGGTAATGAGGCGGTTAATATTACGATTTCCGTCATCATCACGTCGGTCTTTATCGTCCTCCTCGGGGCACAGGGCAAGTGGGCGGCCATGGCGGCGGGCAGCATCGGCCTTCTTGTTATCGGCGAGGCCGTCCCTAAGACGATTGCCGTTACCTATCCCATTCGATTCTCCAGTATCGTCGCCGTCCCTCTCCGGTTTTTCTCCTTCCTTATGTATCCCATCGTCCGTCTCCTGGACGGCGTGTCCGCCGTCTTCGTTGCAGTCATGCGCGGTGACCGCGCGATTCGAAGCGCTTCTCTCACGGAAGACGAGTTTATTTCTCTCATCGAGGCGGGACACCGAGAGGGCACCATCGAGCAGTCACAACGCGATCTCATTCACCGCGTCTTCGATCTTGCCGATACGACGGTCGCCGAGATCATGACGCCGCGCGTCGACATGTTCTGCCTTCCCCTCTCTATGCCGCCGGATGAGATGAGACGCAAGATCATCGAGCGGCGATGTTCCCGCGTTCCCATATACCAAACGGACAGGGACGACATTATCGGCATCTTGAACGCGAAGGACCTTCTCTTCCAGGAGACCGGCGACGGGGAAAAAATCGCCATTACGTCCCTTCTCAAGAAACCCTATTTCGTGCCCATGGTGAAACCCGTCGACGATATGCTGAAAAAATTCCAGATAAAAAGAATACAAACGGCGATTGTCGTCGATGAATACGGCGGGGTCGCCGGCATTGTCACGCTCCACGATATTCGCGAACGTCTCCTCGGGTCGCGCACCGTCGCGGAGAACAGCTCGGCACCCCTTTTCCGCGAAGTCGACGCGGAGACGGTGATTGTCTCGGGGATGATGTCCGTCGAGGACTTCAACGCGACCATTGGACGGAACCTGATTTCCGAGGAGTGCGAAACCGTGGGCGGGTTTGTCTTTCATCAGTTCGGGAAACTGCCCGTTATCGGCGACGAGATCACCTGCAAGGGATATCGTTTCACCGTGGAGAAGACCAGCAACACGCGCATACTGTCGATACGCGCCACCAGGGATCACGAGGGAAACGATGATTAACACGGCGGCTCCTTTTATCATTGTGACACTCATCATCTTGGAGGGACTCTTCTCCGGCGGCGAAATCGCCCTCGTCTCGTCGGATATCAACAAAATACGGCAAAAGGCGAACAGCGGATCCCTTTCCGCTCATATCACGCTGAAGCTCCTCAATAAACCCGAGTGGTTCCTGGCAACCACGCTCACGGGCACCAACTTGTGCGTCGTGGTGAATACGGCCTTCGCCACATCCCTCTTTATCGCGGCGTGGGGCCCGGCCCGCGGCGAGCTGCTGTCCGTCGTCACCATGATTCCCCTGCTTCTCGTTTTGGGCGAAATCGTTCCGAAGAGCATCTTCCAGCAGCACTCCGAAGCGGTGGCGCTGAAGCTGTCGTGGTTTATTCTCGTCACGTCGTGGATTTTCTATCCCGTCGTGCTGGTCATATCGAAAATATCGCGCGGCGCCGTCTCCGTGGTGACCAAGCGCGAGGATATCCTCTATTCCCCGTATATTACAAAGTCCGGTCTCTCCTTTCTCCTACAGGACAACGGTGCGGAGGGCGATATCATGCAGTCCGAACGCGACATGATCCAGCGCATATTCTCTTTTCCCGATTCGACGGCCGACAATCTCATGATGCCTCTCTCCACCATAATAGCCCTTCCCGAGGAAGCATCTCTCACCGACGCGGCCGCCGTCTTCAATGAGTCGGGCTTCTCCCGTGTGCCCGTCTACAAAGACAAAATACTCAATATCACCGGCCTCGTTCATTCGTTTGAACTCTTGGAAGCGCTCTCCTCCACCAACCGTGATGCGGATACGATCACCGTCGGCAGCATCGCCCGCAGGGATCCGCTGTACGTGCCCAAATCCAAGCACGCGAGCGAACTCCTCTTTGAGATGCAGCGGCAGAACAGGCTGACGGCCATCGTCGTCGATGAATACGGAGGCGCCGTGGGCATCGTCACCATGGAAGACCTCATCGAGGAAATCGTCGGTGAAATCGACGACGAGGCCCAAAACGGTAACGGGAAACCCTATCGGAAAGTCGGACCAAACAGATACCTCTTTCCCGCCCAGACGAAGATAGATTTCTTCACCGCCCATGTGCCCCTGGACATTTCAGAGAGTAATTTTGAAACACTGGGGGGGTTCCTCCTCCAGCGCATGGGCAGAATCCCCAGGCGAAGAGAAACGTACCGCGAGGGTGGCATCATCTTTATTATCGACGATGCCGATCTGAAATCCATCAAGGACATTGTTGTCGTCCTGCCGCCGGGAACACACCTCGCAGACTGACACACGGAAAAGACGATCACCACCGCTGATGAAAGGAGCCGGCCCATGACCGTCATGAAGGACCACGGACTTGCAACCATCATTCTTGCCGCCGGCAAGGGAACTCGGATGAAATCACGGAAGGCCAAAGTGCTGCACACCGTCGGAGGCAAACCAATGATCGACTATCCTGTCGCCCTGTCTCGGCAGCTCGGCGCTGAACGTACCGTCGTCGTCGTCGGTCATCAGGCCGCGGCGGTCAGGAACGCCGTGTCGGACACAGAGATTGTTTTCGCCGAGCAGACGGAACAGTGGGGAACGGCCCACGCGGTGCTTCAGACGGAAGCGGCCCTGGGCGATTTCTCCGGGGTCGTCCTCATTCTCTGCGGTGACGTTCCCCTTCTCACGGCTGCAACGGTGGGGCAACTGATCACGGTGCACCGAACGACAGCGGCCGTTATCACGATCATGACGGCGCGCCTCGACGACCCGTCAGGCTACGGACGCATCGTCACGGATCATGACGGTCAGGTGATCAAAATCGTGGAAGACAGCGATGCCACACCGGAGGAAAAACAAATTTCAGAAATTAATACCGGTATCTACTGCGTGAACAATCCGTTCCTCTTTTCGGCTATCCATGCAATCGAGAACAGGAACGTTCAGGGTGAGTACTACCTGACGGATATCGTGGAAATCGCCGTCCGCCGGTCGCTGACCGTGAGCTCCTTTGTCATCGAAGACCCCGTCGAGGCCATGGGTATCAACACGGTTGCCGACCTGCGGCACGCCAACGCTGTTTTGAAAAGCCGGCATCCCACCCTGTGATGACCGGAGGTAATCCATTGCTGTGTTTAGACTCCACCGCATCGATTAGATTGAAAAATTGTCGGATGACAGCCGGCGTGTCTCCCGACTTAGTCGTTGACAGTGCCCGGCAAACCTGATAGTTGGAACCGTGGTTGCGACCGCAATCGAGTGTTCCATTACCGTGAATAGTGGGCGAATCTGTTGCAGTTTGTGGAGAGGTACTGTCAACAGTTACGACGTGGCGTGGGGAACCTTTTCGGTATAGGAATGAAAACGAAACAACCAGGGGGAACAATCCATGAATAATGAGAAACTGATACTGTGGTTCGATGACATCAGGCTCAAAGACATTCCCGAAGTCGGAGGAAAGAACGCATCTCTCGGAGAGATGAGACGCGAGCTGACACCGAAGGGCGTCAATGTGCCCGACGGTTTTGCCATCACGGCCAATGCCTACCGCTACCTGCTTGCATCAACAGGTATACAGGACGAAATCGAGCGGCTCCTGTCCGATCTCGATACGCACGATTATACAAATCTGAGCGAGAGGGGAGAAAAGGTACGCTCTTTGATATACAACGCCGCATTCCCCGAAGACCTGAAAAAGGCCGTCATCGACGCCTATGCGACGCTGTGTCGTGAGTACGGGGACAATACGGACGTTGCCGTTCGCAGTTCAGCAACGGCTGAAGACCTCCCCGATGCAAGTTTTGCGGGACAGCAGGAAACCTATCTGAACATCCGCGGCGAAGAGGCGCTTCTCGATGCCTGCCGCCGGTGCTTCGCCTCCCTTTTCACCAACCGTGCCATTTCCTACCGCGTCGATAAGGGCTTCGATCATCTGGACGTGGCCCTGTCCATCGGCGTACAGAAAATGGTACGCTCGGACCTTGCCGCATCCGGTGTCATTTTTTCCATCGATACGGAATCCGGGTTCAAAGACGCCATCCTCGTCACGGGCGCCTACGGGCTGGGTGAAACGGTCGTTCAGGGTGTCGTGACGCCCGACGAATTTTACGTCTTCAAACCCACTCTCAAAGAAGGATACCGTCCCATTTTACAGAAAAAACTCGGCGCGAAAGAAATTAAGATGATTTACGCCGACAGCGACGGGGAAACGACACAGACGGTCTCCGTTGAGGACGATGATCGGAACCGTTTCTGCATCAGCGACGATGAAATCCTGAAGCTTGCTGAATGGACGGTCATCATCGAGGACCACTACTCTCAAGAGGCGGGCTACTTCAAACCCATGGATATCGAGTGGGGAAAAGACGGCAGGACCGGTGAGCTTTTCATCCTGCAGGCGCGCCCGGAAACCGTTCAATCTCAGAGAGACCTGTCCGTACTGGAAACATATCGTCTCCTGGAAAGGGGAACACCTCTGGTGACGGGCACCGCCGTGGGCAGCAAGATCGGCGCCGGCCCCGTCAATCTCATTGAGACCGCCGCGGACATGAAAAATTTCAAGCCGGGCCAGGTTCTCGTGACGACGATGACGGACCCGGACTGGGAACCGATCATGAAGGTGGCCGCCGCCATCGTCACCAACAAGGGCGGGCGAACGTGCCATGCGGCGATTGTCAGCCGCGAACTGGGGGTACCCTGTATCGTGGGCACGGGTGACGGGACGGAAAAACTCGCCTCCGTGAAGGAAGCCACTGTTTCCTGTGTCGAAGGCGAAGAGGGCCGCGTATATGACTCCATTCTCAAATTTGAGGTGGACACGGTAAACCTCAAGGAGCTAAAGCGTCCGAACACGAAAATAATGATGAATATCGGCAATCCCGATATTGCCTTCAACCGCGCCGCCACACCGAACGACGGCGTCGGTCTGGCACGGCTGGAGTTCATCATCAGCAATATCCAGATCCATCCCATGGCACTTGTCCGCTACGACGAACTGGAAGATGCCGAGGTAAAGAAGGAAATCGAAGACCTGACCTGGGGCTATGACACAAAGAGCGATTTCTTTGTGGACCGGCTCGCCCAGGGCGTGGCGAAAATCGGTGCGGCCTTTTATCCGAATGACGTCATCGTGCGCATGAGCGACTTCAAGAGCAATGAGTACGCGAATCTCATCGGCGGACAACTTTTCGAGGAAGAAGAGGAAAATCCCATGATCGGCTTCCGCGGGGCGTCCCGTTACTATAACGAGCGCTACCGTGACGGTTTTGTCCTTGAATGCGCGGCGATGAAGAAGGTGCGCGGTGAAATGGGATTGTCAAACATCAAGCTGATGATCCCCTTCGTCAGAACCGTTGAGGAAGGAAAACGCGTGATCGAGGTCATGGCGGAAAACGGTCTCGTTCAGGGTGAAAACGACCTCGAATTCTACATGATGGTGGAGGTACCGAGCAATGTTGTTCTCATCGAAGAATTCGGGAAAATCTTCGATGGTTTCTCCATCGGTTCCAATGACTTGACCCAGCTCACCCTGGGCCTCGACCGCGATTCGTCTCTTGTGTCTCACATCTTCGACGAACGGAACGACGCCGTCAGGGAACTGGTACGCCAGGCCATTACGAAAGCGAGAGACATGGGACGGAAAATCGGCATCTGCGGACAGGCGCCGAGCGACTACCCTGAATTCGCCCGTTTCCTTGTAGAATGCGGCATCAACAGTATGTCTCTCAATGCCGACACCGTTTTAAAGACAACGATCGACATCCTCGATTTTGAAAAAAGCCTGGGACGTTAGGCACAATGCATTGCCGTGAAGAAAGGGCGCGATCCTGAAAGAACCGCGCCCTTTCTTCACCATAAAATACATCGAAGCACGTCTGTAAGCCGAGTTCTGTACCGTCCGGCGACGAGCGCCGGAGGTGATGGTCATTCATCTGGGACACCGGTTGCCCGGCGCCTCAAGCGACACTACCCGAGAACCTCGAACGGGCCGCTCTCAAACGTTCTCCTATTTGGTCTTGCTCCGGATGGGGTTTACCAAGCTTTCCCGGTCACCCGGGAAACTGGTGAGCTCTTACCTCACCTTTTCACCCTTACCGCAATGGAACACGCCCATCACGGCGGTTTGTTTTCTGCGGCACTTTCCTTAGGGTCACCCCCAGTCGCCGTTAGCGACCATCCTGCCCTGCGGAGCTCGGACTTTCCTCCGATTCATCCGGTGATGAATCGGCGACCATCCGACGTCCTTCGATGTATGTTCAGTATACGCAAACGGGACGGTAAATGCAAATCACGAAGAACCGATTTCGTCATCGATCGCCTCATTGGCAAGGCCGTCGGCGACGGTGTTTTTCTCTCGACGAACGTGACTGATCTCAAAGGATTGAAAAGACGACAGGAGTTCCTTCACCCGCGTGAAAAGCGGTTTCAGGGAGGGGCTCTTGATGCGATAGACGCCCGTTATCTGACGGACGAGCAGTTCTGAATCGAGAAATATGTGCAGCACCTCGCAGGGGTGGTTCCGTGCCTCTTCCAATCCGGCGATCAGGGCGTAATATTCGGCCTCGTTATTCGTCGCGCGTCCGATGTAAGCCTTGCGCGTTGCCGCCATAGTCCCATCACCGTCGTAGAGGACGGCACCGATGCCCGCCTGCCCGGGATTACCGCGACTGGCGCCGTCCGTATAAAGTGTGTAAACGCTACGATTCGTCGGCATCTTTGTCTTTCCAGTAGATTATTCTGTTGCAGTGCGGGCACGTCATCAGCTTTTCGGAGCGGAGCAGTTCATTGTACATCTGCGGCGGTAAGTTCATGTGGCATCCCTCACAGATTTCCCTCCAGACGGAAACAACGGCCACGCCGTTTCGCCGTTCTCTGATGATATCGTATTTCTTCAGCAAGACGGTCTTTATTTCGCCCCGCAGCTTCTCCCTCTTGTCTTCCAGATCTTTCAGGACAGTGCCGAGAGAACTCAGTTCCTCATCGATAAAGGCCCCTTTTCTTTCGTATTCCGCGCGATACACAGCGGTTTTGGCGTTTTGCTCATCGAATGCCGTCCGCGCCGCATCAATCTCTTCAAGCAGAGACAGAATGCCGTCTTCGATCTCCTCGTTCTTCTTCTCCGTATAGTCGATTTCTTTCAAAGCGGCATGATATTCGTTATTGGTTTTTATCGCAAGAAGCCGGCCCTTGATCTTGCTGACATGTTCCTGGTTCGTTTCACATTCCCGTTCCTTCTCCCGGTGCTGTCGCAACAGTTCATTAACCTGTGCTTCTATCGTGCCGGTCTCTTCGGTGAAAGCGGCCATCTCGGCGTCGATTTTCTCTCGCTCTTCGGGAAGTCTCTTTTCCTTTTCTTTCAGTCGCACAATCTCGGAATCAATGGCCTGCAATTCGATGAGCTTGCCGATATCTTCTTTCACAAATCCAACTCCCTTCCTCACGATATTAAGAGGATCATCACCTCCACGCGGTTCTTTCTCGTCGGACGTGTAGAGGACTCGCACCTCCCAGCAGGTGCGCCATTTCCGGGCGCACCAATAAAAAATGCACCACAAAAGTGGTGCATTTTTACTTTACCCGCCCTAAATATGTTCCTTGTATGTCACCGGTCCGATGATCCATTACCGTCTTTCGTGGTGGGCCCACCTGGGTTCGAACCAGGGACCTACCGGTTATGAGCCGGTGGCTCTGCCAATTGAGCTATGGGCCCGAGAAATATTCTTCTTTTATCCCGTCGAAAATAAACAAAGTGGATATCGCTAATTGATGCTTTTGTCAAGAGGTTTGTCTTGTCCGACGCCCTTCTCCTTTATATCGGCGGCATCGCGCCCGTCATGTTTTCATGAAAGAGACTATTGCCCATAACGGTATATCGTATCACCCGTTAAAAAGGATCTCCATCATCTCGCTGACATTCCTCACGTGACAGACATCGAGCGACGCATCACTCACAGCGGTAACGCTCGCCGTTCGCGGAACCACCGCCTGTGTAAATCCCATCCTCGCGGCTTCCCTGATACGGTCGTCGATGTAGCTGATCGCCCTTACCTCGCCGGTGAGCCCGATCTCCCCGCAGACGACGACGCCGGCATCGATGGGTCGATCATAAAAACTCGAAATCAAAGCGGCAACGATACCGAGATCGACGGCGGGTTCGGTAATTTTGACACCGCCCGCCACATTGATAAAAATATCGTGACTCCCCAGATGAACACCGCAAATCTTTTCGAGAACGGCCGCCAGCAGGGCCACACGGTTGTGATCCACACCGATGGTGGTCCTTTGGGGAATTCCGTAATTGCTGTCGCTGACCAGGGCCTGGATTTCCACCAGAATTGTCCGTGTCCCCTCGATACTGGGAACGACAACGGAACCGGCGGCATGGGTAGGTCGTTCTGAGAGGAAAAGTTCCGACGGGTTCGATACTTCGGCAAGGCCGCGATCTCTCATTTCGAACACACCGATCTCGTTCGTCGGTCCGAACCTGTTCTTCACACCGCGCACGATTCGGAAAGTGTGCCGGGAATCACCCTCGAAATAGAGGACCGTATCCACCATGTGCTCCAACACCTTCGGTCCGGCTATCGACCCGTCCTTCGTGACGTGCCCCACGATAAACAGCGGGATGCCCGTTTTTTTCGCAAGCAGTATGAGCTTTTCCGATGATTCCCGCACCTGCCCCACGCTTCCGGGCGCCGAGGTCAACGCGGAGGAATAGACCGTCTGGATGGAATCAATGACGATGACGGCGGGGTGATGCGTGGTTACGGTTCCCATGATGGCGTCAAGCGATATCTCCACAAAAACAAGGAGGTTAGGCGACGCGGCGCCGATCCGGCCACCCCGCAGTTTAATCTGCTTTGCCGATTCCTCGCCCGAGACATAGAGCACCCGCACGCCGCTACAGGCGATTTTCTCCATGGCCTGTAAAAGAAGCGTCGATTTTCCGATGCCGGGTTCTCCCCCGAGGAGGATCGTCGACCCGGGCACGATGCCGCCGCCCAGGACACGATCGAGTTCCGGTATGCCTGTTTTCATTCGCTCCGTCTCGTCGGCTGAGATATCCGCAATCGGCCGGGGCGAATCATGCATATGGTACGCCGCAGGGACATCGCGATGATCATCGTCACGCACGTCTTCTTCTGCAAATGTATTCCATTCGTCACAGGACGGGCACCGTCCCAGCCATTTCGCCGAACGGTGACCGCAATTCTGACAGAAAAACGCCGTTTTCGTCTTCTTCATGGGTTTTGTTTTTAGCGTCGCGACGGCGACTGATCGACTCGAACACCCGCCTTTCCGATTGTCCGTAAGAAATCTCCGTCATCCATCGCAAAAGGTCGTCCTTTCCGGGAAATTACTTGAGGAATACCATCAATTTTGATATTAAATCAAGCTTCGACTCACAACGAGGAAAGGAAAACCCACAGAATATGACTAACCCGTATTTTAGTTCCGGACCGTGCAGTAAAAGGCCCGGCTGGACGATTACCGCGCTGAGCGATGCCGCCGTGGGACGATCCCACCGCAGCACACTCGGCAAGGGAAAAATTGTAGATGCCATTGAACGGAGCAAACGGCTCCTTGAGGTACCCGACGATTATCTCGTGGGGATTCTCCCCGCTTCCGATACAGGCGCCTTTGAGGCCGCCATGTGGACCCTTCTCGGTCCACGCCCCATCACCGCACTCGTATGGGAGAGCTTCAGCAAGGGGTGGGCGACGGACATCGCCGATCAACTGAGATTGAATCCGACGGTCATCACCGCCGCGTATGGAAAACTTCCCGATCTCGATTCCATTGACTGGTCCAATGACGTGGTGTTTGCCGCAAACGGGACAACGAGCGGCGTAAAGGTGCCTCACTGGAAATGGATTCCCGACGACCGTCAGGGCCTCACCCTCTGTGATGCAACCAGTGCCGCCTTCGCCATGCCCCTTGACTGGTCAAAGCTCGATGTTCTCACCTATTCCTGGCAGAAATGTCTGGGCGGCGAAGCGGCCCACGGTGTTCTTATTCTCAGCCCGCGGGCGGTCGCCCGTATGGAGGACTACGACCCACCATGGCCCCTGCCGAAGATATTTCGCATGAAAAAGAAGGGAACCGTGGATAGGGCCATCTTTGAAGGTAGCACTATCAACACACCGTCAATGATCTGCGTCGAGGATTGCCTGGACGCCCTCTCATGGGCGGAGTCCATTGGTCTGGAGGGCTTGTTCCAGCGAACGCGGGACAATTACGCAACCGTCGCAGCCTGGGTGGAAAAGACCGACTGGGTGGACTTCCTCGCGGAAACCGAGGACACGCGGTCGCCGACGTCGGTATGCCTGAAAATCAGTCACGACGCCTTCCAGAACCTGTCGCAGGACGAACAAAAGGCCTTTATCAAAACAGTGGCCAACGAACTGAGTACGGCGGGGACGGCGCACGATATCAGTGCCTATAAGGACGCGCCTCCCGGTTTTCGCCTGTGGTGCGGCCCGACCATCGAAACGGCGGATATCCCGCCGGTCCTCGATGCCCTGGACCGCTCAGTCAGCACAAAACTACAATCACTTTAAAGGGGGATTCCCACATATGTACAAAGTACTGGTCAGCGACTCTCTTGCCCGAGAAGGGGTCGATATATTGGAAGAAATGGAGGGCATCGCTGTCGATGTCAAGACAGGACTGTCCCCGGAAGAGCTGGGGGCGATTATCGGTTCTTACGACGGTCTTATCATCAGAAGCGCGACAAAAGTCACCGCCGATATCATCGAGAAGGCGAAAAACCTCAAGGTTGTCGGACGGGCGGGGATCGGTCTCGACAACGTCGATATTCCCGCGGCAAGCAAACGGGGCATCGTGGTGATGAATACCCCCGGGGGTAATACAACGACGACGGCGGAGCATGCCGTCGCCATGATGATGGCTCTCGCCCGGAAGATTCCCCAGGCGACGTCCTCCATGAAAGAGGGCAAATGGGAAAAGAAGAAATTCATGGGCTCGGAAGTCTGTAACAAAACGCTCGGCGTCATCGGCATCGGACGTATCGGCTCCATCGTGGCGAACAGGGCGCAGGGCCTGAAAATGGACGTCGTCGCCTACGACCCCTACATTGCTCCGGAAGCCGCCGAAAAAATGGGCATAATCCTGGCGGAAACACTTGACGAAGTGCTCGCCCGGGCCGATTTCATTACGCTCCATTCTCCCCTGACGAATGAAACGCGCGAAATCATCAACAAGGACACCATCGCAAAAATGAAGGACGGTGTGTTCATCATCAACTGCGCACGGGGTACGCTTGTCAACGAAGGGGATCTGTACGATGCCCTGACGGCGGGAAAAGTCGCCGGCGCGTCTCTCGACGTCTTCCAGGAAGAACCGACGAAAAACACGGCATTGCTAGCTCTGGAAAACGTCATCGCCACACCGCACCTTGGCGCCTCGACGGATGAGGCACAGAGGAATGTAGCCATCGCCGTTGCGGAGCAGGTCACGGCATACCTGACGAAGGGCGAAATCAAAAATGCCGTCAACATGCCCTCCGTCAGCGCGGATGTCATGGCACACATTAAGCCCTACTTGACACTCGCCGAAAAACTCGGCGCCTTCCAGTCGCAAATTACACTGGGCGGAATCGAAGAAGTGGCCGTGGAATTCAGCGGCGAACTGATCGATTACGATGTGTCGCCCATTACCATCGCTCTCCTCAAGGGTCTTCTGACGCCGATCCTCAACGAGAACGTCAATTACATCAACGCCCCCATCATTGCACGGGAACGGGGCATCAAGGTGGTGGAATCGAAGAGTACCGAGCAGAAGGATTATAAAGGCATGATCGGTCTGTCTCTCACCACGACCAAGGAATCGACGTACACGGCCGGAGCCATCTTCGGTCGCGAAGCACCCCGGATCGTCCGCATCAACAAGTTCACCCTCGATGTGGTCCCCGAAGGTTACATGATCGTTCTGTATAACTCCGACAAACCGGGTGTTATCGGAAATATCGGAACGGCTCTGGGCGAAAACGGCATCAATATCGCGCGCCTCCACCTGGGACGGGAGCAGGTGGACGGGAAGGCCCTGGTCGTTCTCAGCACCGATGGTCCCGTTTCCGACACCGTTGTCGCCCAACTGAAAGCGTTGCCTCACGTTATATCGACCACAACGCTGGAGATGAATTAACGGAGAGACATTATGGCAAACGTAATCGTTGTGGGTTCACAATGGGGAGACGAGGGCAAAGGCAAGGTTGTCGACCTCTACGCGCGTGAAGCGGACGTGATCGTCCGTTTCCAAGGCGGGAACAACGCCGGTCACACGCTGGTGGTCAACGGCAAGAAGACGATTCTTCACCTGGTCCCGTCGGGCATTCTCCATCCCGGGAAGACATGCATAATGGGAAACGGCCTGGTTATCAATCCCCGCGTGTTGCTCGAGGAAATCGATACATTGAACGCAGAGGAGGCAATCTCGGCCGATACTGACCTCTTCATCAGTGAGCGGGCGCACGTCATCATGCCCTATCACATGCGGTATGACCTCGCCCGGGAGAAGTTGAAGGGCAACAAGAAAATTGGGACGACGGGGCGCGGTATCGGACCCGCCTATGAAGACAAAATGGCGCGCACGGGTATTCGCATGTGCGACCTTATGAACGAAACGATGCTCAAAGAACGGATCGCATCAAACCTTGACGAAAAGAACTTCTATCTCACGCAGTACTGCGGCGAGAAACCCCTGGACGCTCAGGAGATATTCGACGAATACTGTGGGTATATCGAGCGGCTGCGCCCGCACATAACGGACACGTCCGTCATTGTTTCCGAAAAAATCGGAGAGGGAAAGTCCGTCCTTTTCGAGGGCGCCCAGGGGGCCCATCTCGACATCGATTACGGCACCTACCCCTTTGTCACCGCGTCGAATACCATCGCCGGCGCGGCCACCACCGGCGCGGCACTGGGACCGACAAGTATCAATGCGGTCATCGGCATCTGCAAGGCCTATACAACCCGCGTCGGTCAGGGACCCTTCGTCACGGAACTGACCGACGACATGGGGAATCGGATCCGTGACATCGGTCAGGAGTATGGTGCGACGACGGGACGTCCGCGACGGTGCGGATGGCTCGATACCGTCGTCGTGCGTCAGGCGATCCGTCTGTCGGGAATCACGGGACTCGCCGTGACCAAGCTGGATGTCCTGACGGGAATCGACCCGCTCAGGATGTGCGTGGGGTATCGGACCGACACGGGTGTTTCGCCGGACTATGTGCCCGCCGACCTGGACATGCTCGAACGGTGCGAGCCCGTCTACGAAGAATTCGACGGATGGACGGAAGACATCTCACGGGCCGCGAAACGGGAAGACCTGCCGCCGCAGGCGGAACGCTATCTCCAGCGGCTGGAAGAACTGACGGGTGTTCCCCTGTGTCTCGTCTCCGTGGGGCCGGGACGGGACGAAACCATTGTCTTTCACAATCCCTTCAAGTAGTATAGGGATCATGTAACACCGATGAACGCGGTTACAATCATCGTTACGGGAGGGTCTAATCAACAGAGATAAAACAGACATGATAGATGTCGAAGAAATGGTGCTCGTGGGTGTCAACGCCGCCTTAGCCAAAAAGGCTCAGGGCCTGGTCATCCTGAAAGTGAAGGAGACCGCATCGTTCGCCGATTATTTTATCATATGCAGCGGAAGTTCCCATCGGCAAGTCCAGGCCATCGCCGAGGCCGTCGAACAGGGCTTCAAAGCGGTAAAGATTCTTCCCCTGGGAATAGAGGGTGCCCGGACCGCCCAGTGGATTCTCATGGACTACGGCGATGTGATCGTCCACGTCTTTTATGAACCTGTCCGCACGTTTTACGATATTGAAAGGTTGTGGTCGGATGTCCCCACAATGGCCGTTGACGACGAAGTGGTCGCCCTCACCTCTCTGGAAGACCTGGCATGAAATCCGGACGGCCTGCGATTGTCTGATCGACCTCATATTTCCACCGGTCTGTCTGCTCTGCGGACAACACGGGGATACCGTGCAATCGCTCGGTATCTGTACGTCATGCCGCAACGCCATGCGCGAAATTCACGCGCCCCTCTGCAGCCGTTGCGGCCGGCCCTTCACGGCATCGGGCTCAAACCACCTCTGCAAGGACTGCCTTATCGGCGAACGACCCTTTCTTCGTGCCCGCGCCTACGGCATGTATGAGGGAACGCTGCTTGAGGCCATCCATCTTTTCAAGTATTCAGGCAATACGGCCGTCGGCTCGATACTGGGACGGATAATGGCGCGCAAGGTATACGACTCCTTTGATTATAATGATTTCGACGTTATCATGCCCGTACCACTCCACATAAAGAAACTGCGGGCGCGGGGATTCAACCAGGCTCTCGTCCTCGCGCGCGTTCTGGCGCGGAAGAAGGGGATACCTCTCGATTGGAAGACGATGAAACGATCGGTCGACACGAGTCCCCAGGTCGGTCTGGGTCAATCGGAGCGATCCCGTAATGTCCGGGGCGCCTTCGCCGTCGATGATGCGGGCCGCCTGCAGGGCACACGGGTGCTTCTCATCGATGATGTCTATACCACGGGGAATACGGTATCCGCGTGTGCCGACCTTCTTATGGAGAGCGGGGCCTCGTCGGTATCCGTACTGACACTCGCCCGCGCGTGATTCGCTGCGGGATTCGTGCTGCGTCACGACGGGCGCATTTTTGACGGGACATTCTATGGGTAAAGTTATGTTTTTCACATCGCTGGCGGAAACGGTCGACTTGCTGAAGGCGTCAGGAAAGACTATTGTCTTTACGAACGGCTGTTTCGATATCCTCCATGCGGGTCACGTTACCTATCTCGCGGAGGCGCGGCGCCTCGGCGATGTTCTGATCGTCGGTGTGAACAGCGACGCGTCGGTCCGCACCCTGAAGGGCCCTCGCCGCCCCATTGTTCCCCAGGAGGAACGTGCCACCGTACTCGCCGCGCTCGAAGCAGTCGACTATGTAGTTGTTTTTGACGAACCGACACCATACACGCTTATCGAGGCTATTCGTCCCCACGTCCTCGTCAAGGGCGGTGACTGGTCAACGGAGTCCGTCGTGGGCCGTGACATCGTCGAAGCTAACGGCGGAAGGGTGGTGATTATCCCGTTTGTACCCGGCCTTTCCACCACAAACATCATCGATAAAATTACGGAAAGTTTCAACACTGGGAAATAATTTTTCTTTACAAATCCATTGACATTGTATATACGGTGATGCACATTGCGATGCAAGGGGGGGTCGGACTGATCACGACATGAAACAAGAAGATCTCGAATATTACCGAACATTACTGAATGAGCAAATCGATCAACTCCTGACGGAGGCGGGGAAAACCGTCGCGGACATGACGGGTGACTATGAAACCTTCCCCGACCTCACCGACAGGGCGTCTCTGGAATCGGACAGAAGTACCGAGCTGAGAATCAGGGACAGGGAGCGGAAACTCATCAATAAAATGAGAGAAGCATTGCAGCGTATCGATGACGGCACGTTCGGCATCTGCGATGTATGCGGCAAGGAGATCGGCTCCAAGCGTCTCATGGCCCGGCCGGTGACCACCCTGTGTATCGAGTGCAAGAAGGCACAGGAAAAGATTGAAAAGCAACGGGGCGAATAGGCCCTCCATATTATCCCATTCCGCCGCCTGACGGCGGTTCCCGCCTGTTGAATTGATCAGTGTTATCTGTTACCTTCTGGCCGTGAGCGCGGACAGAAGGTATCGCGTGTGCGCTGTCATGAATCACACAGCATAAGAGGATACGCCCTATCATGTACGTGAACGTCGCTGTCAATGTGCCCGCGTATGGACTCTTTACCTATGCCGTCCCGGCGGAAACGGTTCACCGCGCGGCGATCGGCAAACGGGTTCTCGTGCCTTTCGGGAGGCGGACGATCACGGGATACATCCTGGAAACAACGGATGAACCCGGTGTCGCCGAAAGCAAAAGCATTATCGACGTTCTCGATGATGAGCCCCTTTTTTCTTCCGCTGACGCCATCTTTTACCGCTGGCTCTCACAGTACTACCTGTACCCCATCGGAAAGACACTGACGGACATCCTTCCCGCCGGCATCACCACGGACAGCGACCGCTTTGTTACCCTTGGTCAAGACTTTGATGATGCACCCTTTACACCGCTCCAGCGTGAAATTGTCTCTCTGTTGAAAGAGCATCCGGAGGGCCTTTCCGCCAGGGTTCTCGCCCGGAAACTGGGCCGGAAGCAGCTCACCCCGACGCTCCGCCGACTCGCGGAACGGGGATGTGTTGCCATCCATGAACGCATCGAGAAGCCCACTGTTGCCGTGCGGCATGAATCCGTCATCACGGCTTGTGGTCCCCTCCCCGCGGACATAAAACTGACGGAAAAGCAGGCGGCCGTCTTTCATGTCATAGAATCGGCGGGCACGATTACTGTGTCCGAACTCAGCCGCCAGATCCCTCACGTCCACTCCGTCCTCAGGAGTCTCGAGAAGAAAGAACTGATCATCCGCGGGAAGCAAGAGCAGTACCGGCGTGCCGAGGCGGGCCCGGAGCCGGGGTCCCCAAAGGGCGCCATCACACTCAACGAAGAGCAGGGTGCGGCACTGTGCACCATCCGGGACGCACTGCGGACGCACACCTTCACATCACTGGTCCTTCACGGTGTCACCGGCAGCGGAAAAACGGAAATCTACCTGAAGGCCATCGAGGAAGCCCTTGCCCTCGGGGGAAGCGCCCTCGTGCTCGTACCCGAAATCGGGCTGACGCCCTTCCTCACCAGTCGCATCGGGGCGTCCTTCGGGACGGACCGGCTCGCGGTCCTTCACAGCGGCGTTACACGTACCGTCCGCTACGATGAATGGCGCCGCATCCAGCGGAAAGAGGCGTTGATCACCATCGGCGCCCGCTCGGCGGTGTTCGCCCCGGCTTCCGATCTCCGGTTGATCATCGTGGATGAAGAATACGATCCTTCGTACAAACAGGATGTGCGCCTCCGCTATCACGCCCGCGATGCGGCGGTTATGAAGGCGAAACTGGCGAAGGCCGTGATCCTGCTCGGTGCCGCCACACCGGACGTTCAAACCTATTTCAATACGCACCACAAGAACTACCGGTGCCTGACACTGTCGCACCGATACCAGGATAGACCGCTGCCCGCGGTCACCGTCGTGGACATGAAAAATGAACCCTCACCCTCTGGTGGACCACCCATCCTGTCGCGGGCATTGCACACGTCACTTGAGGAGACCCTGGCCCAGGGCAAACAGGCGATGCTCTTTCTGAACCGCCGCGGATTTACCACGTTTCTCTTCTGCCGCCGGTGCGGGCACGTCTTCCGGTGCCGCAACTGTTCCGTATCACTCACCTACCACATGACCGACAATATGCTGAGATGTCACTACTGCGACTACGCCGTCAAGTCACCGCCCCTGTGCCCCCACTGCAGCGGCACGGAAATCGGCAGTTACGGTGTGGGCACGGAGAAACTTTATGACACCGTCCGGGAACTGTTCCCCGCGGCGAATATCGCCCGCATGGACAGCGACACGACGACCCAGCGGGGCAGCCACGCCGCCCTGTTGTCACGGCTCGACCGGGGAGAGATCGACATCCTCATCGGCACACAGATGATCACGAAGGGGCACGATTTCCCCAATGTTACCCTGGTGGGCGTCGTATCCGCCGACATGTCGCTCAATGTGCCGGATTTCAGGGCGGCGGAGCGCACATTCCAGCTCCTCACCCAGGTATCGGGGCGCGGAGGACGCGGATCGTCGCCGGGCACGGTGATCATACAAACCATCTCGCCCGACGATTTCTCCATCCGCTATGCCCGGCATCACGACTACGCCGGCTTCTACGGAGAAGAAATCGAGCACCGCCGGGCCCTGACCTATCCCCCCTTCTCCCGCATGATCGCTCTCCACATTACCGGAAGAGATACGGCCACCGCCGCCCGAAGCGCCACCGCTACCGGCCGCCGAGCCCGGGAAATCATTAAAAACAAAAATGTCGCTATCGACGTCCTCGGACCCGCCGAATCACCGCTTTCCAAAATCCGCGGCGCCTACCGCTGGCAGGTCATCCTGAAAAGTGCGGACGTCGGGGCCCTCCACGAAGTCACCCACGAACTCCTGGCATCACATCCGCGGGGCGACGGGACGCTCACCGTCGACGTCGATCCCGTCAACTTCATGTAGACACCGGAAATCGATACCCCTCCCCGTATCTTCGTCATGACGGTATCCCATCTCACGGATAATTGGCAGAACACTCTTTTTGCGGTATAGTAGAAAAAATGCTGGAACACATCACGATAACGCAGGGAGGACAAAAGATGAATGATAAAGACATCGATGCAATCCTCGACTTGGCCATTGCCAAAGAAGAAGAGGCGTACGCCTTTTACCGGGAACTTGAATCGCAGGTAAACGATGACACGATCAAGGAAACCATGGCCTTTCTCGCCGGCGAGGAAGAAAAACACAAGGCCTTTCTCAACGATTACAAGAACGGCAACTACGGCACCATTCAATTCCGGACGACTGATGTGACGGATTACAAGATCGCCGAACACCTCGAAACGCCGGACGTGGTCACGAAAAACGAGGACGCCTATCTCCTGGCCGCCCACCGTGAAATGGAATCGTATCAGTTCTATACCGCCCTTGCCGACATTCACCCCGAAGGAGAGGTAAAAACGATCCTCCGTCAGATCGCCGCCGAGGAACTGAAGCACAAGGAAAAGGTGGAATACCTCTACAGCAATGCAGCCTTCCCCCAGACGGACGGCGGCTGACGGGGCGACCCCCACGGGGTGTGATTTTTTATTCTTCTCCTTGCCATCGCGACCCATTGTGTCTATAATCCGCCCCTGAATCCGGCAGCGAACAAGGATTCGTGGCAGGCCACCGTATCGGTGGAATGATGTGCCGCATCATATCCGGCAACCGGTACCTGATACAAACCAGTACAGAAGGGCAGCACCGTGACAATCGGCTTTGACAACGACCTCTACCTCACGCAGCAGACGGCGGCCATCCTCGAACGGGTGGAACGATTCAACAACAAACTCTACCTGGAATTCGGCGGGAAGCTCCTCTACGATTTCCATGCCGCGCGGGTACTGCCCGGTTACGATCCCAACGTGAAGATGCGGCTCCTCCGCGAGCTGAAGGACAAGGCCCATATCCTCCTCTGCATTTACGCCGGGGACATCGAGCGGAAAAAGATTCGCGCCGATTTCGGCATCACCTACGACTCGGACGCCATGAAACTCATCGACGAACTGCGGCGGTGGGACATCGATGTTTTGGGCGTCGTCATCACCCGCTTTGAAAACCAGCCGTCGGCCGTTCTGTTCAAGAACAAGCTGGAGCGCCGGGGCATCAAAGTCTATACCCATTTCTTTACAAAAGGGTATCCCACGGACGTGGACCTCATCGTCAGCGACGAGGGGTATGGCGTCAACCCCTACATCCCCTCGGAACGTCCCCTGGTCATCGTGACGGGACCCGGCCCGGGAAGCGGCAAACTTGCCACCTGCCTCTCCCAGATGTACCACGACTACAAGAGAGGAAAACAGTCGGGGTACGCGAAGTTCGAGACCTTCCCCATCTGGAACATCCCCCTGAAACATCCTGTCAATGTGGCCTATGAGGCGGCCACGGCCGATATCAGGGACTTCAACCTCATCGATCCCTTCCACATCGAAAGCTACGACATCAAAGCGGTCAACTACAATCGAGACGTGGAGGCCTTCCCTGTCCTTCAGCGCATCCTCGACAAGATCACGGGGGGCAACGCCTTCTACCGCTCTCCCACCGACATGGGCGTCAACTGCGCGGGTTTCGCCATCACCGACGATGACGTCACCGTGGAGGCGGCAAAGCAGGAGGTCATCCGGCGCTTCTTCCGGTACCGCTGCGAATACGCCATGGGGTTCACCGACAAGGAAACGGTGCAACGCGTGGAACTGTTCATCAAAAACTTCAACCTCTCACCGGAATATCGCACCGTCGTCGAACCGGCACGCGAGGCGGCCGAAGAGGCGCGGAGGCTGGAAAAGGGCAACGAGGGTATCTACTGCGGCGCCGCCATCGAGCTGAAAGACGGCACGATCATCACGGGCAACAACTCGCCGCTGATGCACGCCGCATCCAGCCTCATCATTCACGCCGTGAAGCACCTCGCCGGCATACCGGAACAGATCAAGCTGTTGCCGCCGACGATCACCGATTCCATCAGGAACCTGAAAACATCCGTCCTCAACGAAACGGCCGTCAGCATGGACCTGAACGAGGCCCTCATCGCCCTCAGCATCAGTGCCACAGCCAACCCGGCGGCACAACTCGCCGTGGACAAGCTCACGGACCTCCACGGTTGTGAAGTCCACATGACATACATCCCCACCCCCGGCGACGAGGCGGGACTGCGCCGCATCGGCGTCAACCTCACGAGCGATCCCAATTTCTCCTCCAAGAATCTCTATATCACGTAGCGATGGCTCCTTCGTACACACATCTTAATGTTCCGTTATTCTAATTATAATTATGCATTTTTCTCTTGATCCCTGTTTTTTCATCAGAGCGACCTAATTCACCAAGAATCAATCAATCCCCTGATATTTTCTTAAAGTCATCTTAGGAGAAAATCGATCATTCCTCAGAAAAAGACTCGGTTTGATATTGACAAGCAATAACAAGAGAGTTAGTGAATTAGCGTAGTCTTTTTTCCTCATCCGAATCACAAGTACTTTTGAATATGGCAAACGATGTGGATTATAGCCTGATCGCCAACGTTTTGATGTTGTATTAAAGAGAAACTCGATAATACGCCAAAACAATAAGAACGGTAGAAATATATATCAAAATTACAGGTATATATGGTTATTTTCGTCACACAACAAATCTGTATTACGAAGCTGTATCAGCTCTGTGAAGGATTTATCAAGAAACCATATAAACACTGTTGGGCTCGTAATCTGCCCGATGCGATAGAAGGCTGGTTGGATAAGAAATATATCAATAATGCCATAAGATCTTTATTTTAATTAGGTTCGTGGATAATGGACGAATCCCGACTCTCATCAATGTTTTTTTTACCCGATCCACTAATAATTCATAGTATGATTAGCGGAGCCGTATTGTTGTATTTCGATGGTCCATTTATCGCAACGGCCCCTCCTGGAGTGGTGACATCCGAATCCTTTTCTATGTTAGATTTGGTTTCTAAGCGAAAGCCACATTGGTCAGATAAGATTTTTAGTATTGCAAGTTCATTAAGGGCTGTTAATGAAACAACAAAAAATACTTGGGAGAGCATAAAAAGCGTCGAACCAGGAAATTTTACATTGGCTTACATGGCGTTTCCGGCAAACCGCGATGCATACATGCGGGTAGACAACTGGGTCGCTATGTCCGGGTTTAAATACGAAGAGTTGAAATCCATTGTAATCCCGCCCTTAGGGGCCGCAGAGCTTGCGAGGCACATTTTCCTCGAACAATATCTTGAATTCAATCGTGATCTGGAATTGCTCTATGGATATTGTGAAAAGATTCTTAGTTCAGACTCAATTGAGTCGCTGGTAACTGCGTCTTACCTTTTACGCTTACAGGTATTATTGAGTATTCCGGATGATGGTCCTGTACTGTTTACCAACGAGGCGCTTGTACCATTTTTTGAAAAGCTTATTGCGGCCACCCAATCAGATAAAAGCGTTTCTACGGATTCGACTGGTGTAGATTCTGATGTTGTATCATGGGAGTTCTTTCGGGTGCTTGTTTCTCGGATTATCGACCCTCTTGATGTTGATCGTTTAGCTCTAATTACACGTATCAGAAAGAAATGTTACGATCAGGTTCTGCGTCTTCGTTCGGAATGCAAAGAGCTTTCGGTCGAACTTGCAGAGGTGACATCAATCGTTGGCCTTGGTGATAGAGCCTTAAACATAATTGAATCTAAACTAAGGAAAGACCTCAGAGATATATTTGAGTTAGACGAAAAGACGTGGAGAACCTTTAAGAATAGTCTGGCATCGGACAAAGTCGTTTGGACATCCCTTGCGAGCCTAATGGCAGGGCTGACTGGCTCGGGTCCAATGTTCACGGCAGCGGGTATAATAACTACATTAGCAACAGTGGGAAGCACGGCAATGAAGGTTCGAGCTGCGAGGGAATCAGAACTTAAAGAAAATGATTTTGCATTGCTGCGGGTACTTAAACAGAGCATTTAAGCATCGCACAGCCCAACCATTCACTGGTGCGGACGCAAAGGGATGAGTTTGAAGGCCATTGATGTATCTGTTCCATCAAAAGATCACAAATCTCTTCCTCAAACTCATAAAGATGTAGTGCCGTTTTATCGTGACCCAATATCAATATTTAAAGGAATATCCGCATTAGTAGTGTTGATAGCAGGCCTTCTGACAATTTATCATATAATTAAAACCTTATGGCCTTGAAATAACACATAACAGGCGGGTAAACTTGATCGGTCAAAACGACGCGCCCGGCAAATTACCCGCAATGTTCAGTTAACTGCAAAAAGCAACGGCAACTGAACTTAATTTTATACCTAAAATACTTAACCCAATATCTCTTCGTTTTATTATACTATCCTGTCACCCCTTTTCCCCATGAAAGCTATCCTTCAACGACACCAATTCCGCTGTCACCCTGTCGAGGGTGGTACTCACATCGTCCAAGGCGGCGCGGGATGCCTCTTTCACCGCCTGTTCCTTGTCGAGGAGCGTCATGAGCTGGGACATGTCCGTATCGAAGAGGGCGAATCGGTCGTCGAGCATGTCGGCGAGGTAGTTCATGGCACAGGCATTGAGCTTAAAGAGATACTGGAACTTGAGGTTCTGGCGGTAGTCGTTCAGCCCAAACATCAATCGCTGTCGTGTTTCTTCCTTGATCCTGGTAATACCGTTTTTCAGGGCGGGCACGTGTCCTTCCAGGCCCTCGCGGCGGTCCTTTTTGATCGCCTTCCTGACGAGTGATACCGCCCGGTACACACCCCACTTCAGCATTGATTCCGTCCGGACACGGCTCGTGTAGTGCAGGGTGGACGACAGTGACGGCGTCGTAAGGCCGGCCGTCCTTTTAATACGCCCGATATCGATGCTCTCCATATCGCCGAGGCCGTCGCCCCGTCGCGTCACTCCCGATGCCGCGATGGCGTCATTATACCGGTTCACGGCATCCGTGATCACCGTATTGTACGATCCGGCGACACGGGTGAGCGTCCCCTGGATTTTCTCTTCCTCGTCCCGGATGAATCGGAAGAGCCGCGGCGTCACGTTTTCCGCCATATAGCCGTCCACGGCCCTCTTGAATTTCTGGAACAGGCTGTAGAGCGCCCCCGAGAAGCCCCGTTTGTCGTATTCCCGCTCATATTCCTCGGCGGTTATGGTGTATGCTGCGATGAATTCCGTCACATCGCGGCCGATTTCGCCGAAGGTCCCGTCGAGATACCGGTCAGTATCGGTTTCCAGTTCCCGCCGGAGCGCCTCCCTCGTCCCGCTCAAGGTATCCCTCACCATGGCGGTCAGTTCCTTCATCTTGTCCCGTGCGTCCACGATATCGCGGCACCGTTCCTCGTCCTCCTCCGTCCTCTCCCTGAGGAAGATGCGGCGCAGTTCCGTCCAGTCGGCCAGACTGTTTACCAGGAGGTGGAGCCGCTCCACCTGATTGCGGTAGAGCAGGGTGATGGTGTTCCGCTCCAGGATTTCCGCGAGCGTTTCGAGAAACCGTCCGCGTTCCTCCGCATGGAGAGCGACCATTTCTTTGTCCAGCTTCCACTGCTCCAGGCGCAGGCGGTCCTTGGGCGAGAGCGTTTTCTCCTGCACGGTGAAAAGGCCGTACAGGGCGGAGAACGTGAAGATCCGTGGCTCATCCCTGATGACGCTCACATCCTCGCGGGTCTTGTCGATGAGCCGCCGCAGGTCCACGGCGGACTCGTGCTCGCTCATGTCGCAGTTGAGGACGAAAAGCAGGTTTTCCGCCAGCCCCATCTTTTTGATGATGTCGAGGAAGCGGATATCCGCCTCCCGGAGCCCCGTCCGGCTGCTGATGACGTACACGATCAGGTGGGCGCCGGTAAGATAGTCCTGGATCATGGTAAGATGGCGGGGATTCGGCGAGTCGCTCCCCTGGCAGTCGGCGATTTCCATGGCACCGTCCCGAAACATGCCGGACGGCGGGACACAGACCTCCACATCCCGGAGATAGACGGCGAGGCTGTCGTCGCCGACGAAGTCCTTGTATTTGTGGAAATCGCTTCCCGCGATGGTCTTTGTCCGATGGTCGGCCGAGACCATGCGGTGCAGACGGGGATAGCCTTTCAGGTATGAAGAAAGGAGAAGGCTGTTCACATCGAGGGCCCCGTCGATCACCCGGCGGTCGGCGTTGAGTGAGTGAAGGAGTTCATCCAGCCGCTGCCGGTCCCGCTCACGCCGGATATCGAAATCATCATGCCCCGTGTCGTCATCACCGTCGGGAAACAGCACGAGGGCCTGCCTCATATCCTCGTTAACGTCGTCCCAGGATTTGAGGAAGAGACGGGCCGCGGTCTTCCGGTGCGGCCGGACGCGGGTAACGATGGACGTGACCACACCGGCCCCCCGTTTCAGATAATCGCCGCCGACGAGATCGTTGACGACGGTGCTCTTCCCCGACTTGATGGCACCCACAACGGCAATGCGGACATGATCACCCGCCATCTCCCGTTCCATGCGGTCCTTCTCATCCCGCCAGCCATCGAAGGGGGTCGGTGACGGATCGGCCACGGCTTGTATCGTCTCCGTCACGGACACCAGATCGTTCGCGATACGGCCGATACGCTGTTTTATGTCGTTACTCGTCAATGTCTCCCCGCGTGATACCGTCATTCTTGATGTTCTCCGTCCTTTCAGATACCGCGACCGTGTGAAAATAGCACCGTGCGGTCATGGTGAAAATCCCGCATCGCCCGTCTGACTTTTGCAACTACCTCACCATGGGCTTTATGAGGAATCACGGGCATCGGCGGGAGCGGCAGCGCTTTTTCCTCCGCCCCGGTGAGGTCGCGGATCATGGTGTTGTGGACCACGACCATCAACTGTTCGAGCGTCACCGTGTCCATCGCATTATACGCGAGAAGCGTCTCGAGGACGTCTTCGTCGCCGGTGCGCTCATACTCCCGCCAGAGCAGGACGGCGTCATACCCGTCCACACCATCCAGGTCCCCCCGTTCGATGCCGCACTGCCATTCGCAGGACTTCAAACCACCCCGCATACCCATCCGTTTGAGGAGAAACCTGAGATCGATGTGGGGATGGTCCAAGGCGATGCGCCACTTCCGCCGGATAAAGGGCAGATCGAAGCAGGCACCGTTGAAGGTAACGATGACCGCATAGTCTTCGATGTCGGACACGAAGTCATCGATCGTTCGTCCCCTCACGTATGTCCGCACCTGCTGCCCGTCGAAGAGGGCGATGGTGGTAATATCGTCACCGTCGCGTGACAGGCCCGTGGTCTCGATATCGACGAAGGCGACACGGTCTCGAAAGTGACCGAAGAGGCGCCATCGTTCACCCGGCGGCAGGTGCCGGGCAAAATAGCGCGCATCGCCCGCGCGAAGACGGGTCTCCGATTCCTCGGTGGCGGCTCGAAGCGTGTCCCGTCGCCGCGGCGACAGTACGGAGGGACCGGCGCTGTCCACATCGTCCCATGAGCGGATGCCCGCCGACCAGAGGCGCCGTTCGGTGGCAAGACCGATACCCGGTATGTGGCAGAAGGTCTGTCTCAGCATGTGATCGCCTTGCGTCTCAGAACCGGTCGATGTCGAGACGCCACTCCTCCGTCAATTCATCGAAGTTCTGTATCTCCGTAATAAAGCGCGACGGCTGGCAGAAGGCACTTGTGGACAGAGCGTAATAGGAACGCCCCGTGAACTCCACCTCCGGCTTGACGAGATAGAGGTTTTTCTCGGCGCGCGTCGCCGCCACGTAAAAGAGACGCCGTTCTTCTTCAAGGTCCTCATCCTTGAAGAGAGAATAGGACGACGGCAGATATCCGTCAACGAGACCGATGAGAAAAACGGAGTGCCATTCCAGGCCCTTCGCCGAGTGAATCGTGGAAAGCACCAGCTTCTCGTCTTCGCCGTCCTGGCGGTACACGCCCACCTGGCTGTGCTCGGGTGGTTCGATGGTCAGGTCGGTGAGAAAGGGTTCCATAGTCCCGTACCGCTCGGCGATACGGACGAGTGACTCGAGATCGTTCACCCGGCGGTGGAAATCATCGTACTTCCGTTCCATGAGGGGCGTGTAATAATCGAGGATGAGGCGCATTTCACGGGCGGGATCAACATGGCCGGCGCTAATCGTCGTGATGACCTCGTGGAGGTCCTTCAGGGCCGGGCTGTACTTTTTCCCTTTGGTCACATCGCCTAGCAGGCCGTCGAAGCGCTTCTTTTCATCGACGATCTCACGGATCACCGACTGAGCCCCCTTCGGCCCGAGCCCCTCGTGGAGCAGGAGAAAACGGTACCAGGCGACGGCATCGAGGGGATTGAAAATCGCCCGCGCCAGGGACATGACATCCTTCACATGGGCCGCCTCGGCAAATTTGAGACCACCGTACTTCACATAGGGGATGTTGAAATTATTCAGTTCGATCTCCAGCTCGTTGGAATGCCACCCCGACCGGAAGAGCACGGCCATATCGTCGAGGGCCACGCCCTCCTCTCTCAGTTCGAGGACACGCTGGCAGACGAAGAGGGCCTGTTCGTTCTCGTCCCGCGCCTGAATGTATACCGGCTTCTGCTCACCGACGATGCTGGAAAAGAGCCGTTTGCTGTACTTCTCCCGGGCACGGTCGATGATGGAGTTTGTCAGCGACAGGATGGGCATGGTGCTCCGGTAATTCTGTTCCAGGGTAATGACGCGGCACTCGGGATAGACACGGGGAAAGTCCATGATGTTCTTGAAACGGGCGCCGCGAAAGGCGTAAATGCTCTGCGAATCGTCACCCACCACCATGAGGTTCCGGTGCTCGCCGGCGAGGAGATAGGCGATCTCCGCCTGCATCTTGTTCGTATCCTGATACTCATCGATCATGATGTAGCGGTACGTCTCGGAGAGGTGACGGCAGATGTCTTCGTTGTCGCTGAGAAGCTGCTTGAGGTTGACGAGCAGGTCGTCGTAATCCATGATGGACTTCTCGCGTTTATACTCGTCGTAGCGCCGGGCGACCCGCCACAGCGTTTCTTCGACTTCCATGAATTGCGGATAATCCTCGAGGAGCACATTCCCGAAGGACCGCTCCGTATTCACGGTTTTCGAGATGATATCGAGGATGGTTTTCGCCCGGGGAAACCGCCTTTTCGTGCCGCGGTCACCCGTTTCCGCCAGAACGAGTTTGATGATGTCTTCTCCGTCGCCGCGGTCGATGATGGAGTAGTTCCGGTTGTAGCCGATCCGTTCCCCGTACCGCCGCAGTACCATGGAGGCAAAGGAATGAAAGGTGCCGCCGGCGACACGCATGCACCGCTCGTCCAGTATGGCCGTGGAGCGGCGCATCATCTCCTGCGCCGCCTTGCGGGTAAACGTGAGCAGGAGTATCGACTGGGGATGGATACCGTGTTCCACGAGGTAAGCGACACGATAGACGAGGGTCCGTGTCTTCCCGCTTCCCGCCCCGGCGATGACGAGCAGGGGTCCGTCACGGTGCTTCACCGTCTCCAGCTGGCTCTCGTTCAGTTCCTCCGCGTAGTCGATGACGGTGGGAATGGCGTCGAATTTGTCACCTGTCTTTAATGTATATTTTTTCATTATACTCCGAACCGGGTGTCACGGGATGTCTGTTCCTACCATACTCTCTCCGTTAGTTCAAAAAAATGCGGCCTCCGTAATGGGAAAACGCTGGGCGGTGTTCCGGGGAAAGGGTGAAGACGTATATCCGTCTGTACCCGATGATGCGAGAGGCGACACGCGCACGGCGGCCGTCCCCCGCCATCGGCGGACAGTGGATTGCGTATCACATTATAAGAGTATCACATCGTCCAGCGACCGTTTGGGGACGTGGTGGACACCTTTTTCGTCGCGCCAGTACTTGATGTCACCGTCCGGCCCCACGGTCTCGATGACGACTTCTTCCTTCGGCTTGCCGAGGGCGATGACAAGGAGTATCTCGCAGTATTCGGGGATGGAAAGAATTTCGCGCAGCCGTTCCTTGTCGATGGTTGCGATCATGCAGCCGCCGAACCCCTTTTCCACGGCCCCGAGGAGAATGCTCTGGGCGGCGATTCCGCAGTCATGTTTGAAGCCGATTGTCGTTCTCGTATCATCGAGAATGATGACGTAGGCCGCCGGTCGTTCTTCGTCGGCGGGACCGCCCCAGTCCTTGAGATACGCCGCCCATCCCAGCGTGGAAAAGACTTTTTTATTCTTTTCCCTATCGCAGGAATACATGAAACGCAGTGTTTGCTTGTTCGCCGCGTTGCCGCTCAGGCGCGCGTGATCGATCAGTTCCCGCATAGTCGAATCGTCAATATTCTCGTCCTGATAAAAGCGACGATAGCTTCTGTTCTTTACGATGAGATCCTTCACCATGTACCTGTCTCCTTTCACGAAAAAACGATGACTCTTGTTCCCTCTCTGACGCTTTTGATATCACTCAACCTGCGGCGATCATGACCGTAACGGTCTTTTTACCCGTACAGCCGCTACTCGGCCGACGCCGCGCGGCTTCCCGTTATCGCTTCAATGTCTTCCCAAACGGCACGGAGCTGTTCGATATCACCTTCCGTTAATGTCCCCGCGCGTTGCTTCTCCTGCACATACGTCTTCAGGCGATTCAGTTCCTGCTCCATTCCAGCAATGGTGTCAGCGACGGCGGCATCAACGTCAGCGGCGGCATCGACGTCGGCGGCAGCATCCACAGCCTGGGTCTCCACGGAGACATCCTTTCGCGGCTTGAGGATCAATGTTTCCCGCCACCGGGGCGGACGGGCATCCAGTTTATGCCGCTGCTTGATTTCTTTCGCAAGTGTCTCGCTGGCGGTTTTTTCGCCGTGGACGACAAACACGCGGGGTTGCGATTCATTGACGAAATTCCCCACCCACCCAAGAAGACCTGTCTGATCGGCGTGAGCGGAAAATCCGCCGATGGTAAACACCTTCGCCCGGACGGCCACGTTTTCTCCGAATATCCTCACATGATCGGCGCCGTCGACGATCTGCCGACCCGTCGTCCCCGCCGCCTGATAACCGACGATAATAATACTCGCTCCATCACGCCAGAGATTGTGTTTCAAGTGGTGCTTGATCCGTCCCGCCGTACACATCCCGCTGGCGGCGACGATGATCGCCGATCCCGGTTTTTTGTTTATCGCCATCGATTCCTCCGTCGCCGCCGTGAAATGAAGATTCGGCATGTCAAAGGGATCGAATCCCTTGTTGACGATGGCGCGGGCTTCTCTGTCGTAATAGTCCTTGTGACGCCGGAAGATCTCCGTTGCCTTGATCGCCAGCGGGCTATCCAGATAGATGGGTATATCGGGAAGCAGGGATTCGCGGGAAAACTCACCCAGCAAATAGAGTATCTCCTGCGTGCGTTCGAGGGCGAAAGCGGGAATAATCACTTTCTCCTCATGGGACAGGGCATAGCGGATCGCCTCAAGCAGTTCCTGTTTACTGTCTTCAAAGGTCTTGTGCAGGCGGTCGCCGTATGTCGACTCGACAAAGAGATAATCGGCGTGTCCCACATCGGCAGGATCCTTCACGATGAGCTGATTTTCCCTACCCAGATCGCCGGAAAAGACGATCTTGATTTCACTGTCCCCCTCGGTAATCCACAACTCAATAATCGAGGAACCGAGAATGTGACCCGCGTCCCGCAACCGGAAACGCACCTCGTCGTTCAGCGAAATAACGGTATTCTCATTCACCGGTGCAAGGTAGGAGAGGCTTTCCTCCGCGTCTGCCATGGTGTAGAGGGGCTGAATCGCCTGTTTTCCCTTTCTCTGGTTCTTCCGCGTCTGCCACTCCGCATCCATTTCCTGAACATGGGCCGAATCGCGGAGCATGATGTTACAGAGGTCCGCCGTTGCCCGGGATGTAATGATCTGCCCGCGGAAGCCGTCCTTAACGAGTTTCGGAATACGCCCGCTGTGATCGATATGGGCATGCGTGAGAATGAGCGTTTCGATCTGTGACGGATCAAAATCCCATTCAAGCCAGTTGCGCGTCTCGATCCGTTTACTTCCCTGAAACATACCGCAGTCCACGAGAAATCTCCGTCCGCTCGCCGTTTCTATCAGATAATTCGATCCCGTTACCGTCCCTGCTGCACCTAAACACACGACTGTGGCCATCTAATTTTCTCCTTTGCGATAATATCCGCTTCTCCGATTAAATCATGAAGACGCGGTTGCCTGTCAGTTTATCGTTACCCTTCATCCCCGCCGTGGGAATTCTTTATAATCTGCAGGATGAACCGGCTCTCCTCCGTTCCATACAGGGGATTTACGGCATACCGCTCCAGCGGGGTGAGTTCTATGGCGATCCTCAATGTTTGACACCCCTCATAGAGATAGGCGTGGATCCGTTTTACAAAGGACCCACTCAGAGGTATCAACGGAGGTCCGCACCACCGGTCCACACCCGTCAGTTCGGCGATGACACACGGTGTTTCCCTTTCTATGGCGGCGATTTGCGGCCGGGAGAAGGGGCTGAGCGTAACGGAAACGCCTTCGGCACGAACGGGTATGTCGGTGACAACACCGGCGATGTGTCTAACGGCAATTCCAGTCCCCGGTTCTGCCGCCCAGCGGACACTAGCACCGTTAGTGACAGAGGGTAGCCGGGAATCCTCACTGATGATCTTCCACGAACTCTGTTCCCGCGTCCATAGGAGGGTCTTTTCCCGTGCGTCACACAGTGACGGCGAATAATAGCGCTCAAGAAACGTCACCGCGACATTATCGTCCCTGCTGGAAAGGCAGGGCGACAGGACCTCCACGGAAAAGGGCTCACCCGTGGTAAAGACCGCGCGTTTCGCGTCTTCCCATCCGTGCCGATCATGTTCGTCACCGGTAAAATCACGACTGTAAAAGAACAGGTACCGCTCAATGTTTCTTTCCTGCCACGCATCGCGCCACGCACCAACCAACTCAATCACCGTATCAAAGTCGGTGACGTCGGCGGCCCTCACCGTTTCGGGGAAAGCGGTGGGACCGATCACACCCGCCGATAAACCGACAATCACCGTGATGCCGATGGTGTTAAGAACATATTTTCTCAGAAACATCATCATAATCAAGAAATTCGTCTTTACATCCGCCGGGCAACAATAGTCCGTCCGCACATGCATCCGTATGCGCCTCATAATACCGGGGAATCGGCAGTCGGGAAATATATGCGGAAACTCACATCCGTCAACCCTCTTCTCAGCGCGTTAACTATATGATATTCGGTGGGGAAAGAAAAGTATTAATCAAGTGCGGTAAAGGCTGCCGGAAAAAGACGGCGCCCGCGGCATGCCGCGGGAGGGACTCACATCGTTCACTTCGGCTTTGACAGAAATCCCCATTTCTGTCAGATAATACCGTCACGACGAGGCGCACCACGCCGGTGAAACGCATCAGGCGAAACATGGGTAATTGTTTCACCGCACCTCGCGCGATACCACCGCACGAGAAAGAGGAAACTATGACACCGGGAGCGCCATTCTGGAAAAGAAAAAAATTACAGGATATGACCACGGCGGAATGGGATTCCCTCTGCGACGGGTGCGGCCGGTGCTGTCTCATAAAGATCGAGGATGAGGAGACGGGAGCGATCCTGGTAACATGCGTCGCCTGCCGTTATCTCGACAGCGATACATGCCGGTGCCGACATTATGAAAAGCGACGTGATTACGCTCCCCAGTGCCTTGTGCTGACTCCCGACACGGTACACGACTATTCCTGGCTCCCTGAGACATGCGCCTACCGCCTGTTGTCGGAAGGGAAGGAACTACCCTGGTGGCATCACCTCGTGTCAGGTGATCCGCAGAGCGTCCACGATGCCGGCATCTCCGTCAGACACAAAATCATCAGTGAACGGTACGTCCACCCCGGCGATTTCGATGCCTACATTACCGACGTCTTCGGCGACCCGTCTCACGCACCCTGAGATGTGACATGGCCGATTCGGGCACAATTAAACCCGTTCCGAACTGTTATCGCCGATACCCATTCGTTCCCGGTAGTGGTCGCGATACCGGAACACCTTGTCGATGTAGGCGCGCGTCGCACGAAAGGGTGGGACGCCGTCGTATTCCCTGACCTTTGTGATGCCCGCGTTATACGCCGCCAGGGCGAGTACGGCATCATCATCGAAGTAATTCAGCAGTTTTTTCAAATATCGCACCCCGGCATCAATGTTCGACACGGGGTCGAAAATGTCTTTCACCCCCAGCGATTCCGCCGTTCGGGGCATCAATTGCATGAGACCCCGCGCGCCGCGCCGCGATACCGCCCGCGGATTGTAGCTTGACTCCGCCATAATAACCGCTTTTACGAGACAGGCTTCAACGCCGTAGCGCATGGCTGCCGCCGCGATGATGCCGTGATACCGATCCTTGACATTGATCGCCTTCGTATTCGGTTTGCTTGCTGATGTCGTTTCCCGAGAAATTTCCCCCGTAACCCGTGACGACATCGTATCCGTCGCGGCCGATGTGAAAAATTCGGAGATGGTCTGTCTTTGATGATAGAAAGCGGGTATAAGCATAATCGCTATCACACCGACAGTAAAGGCTGTCCAGACATGAGATGCCGGTCGTTTCAGCGATTGCATAAAGGTTTCCATTAATTAAGACTCCTGACATTTAATTTGTATATTGTAGCATTTTTTGTGCCGGGGACCATATGAAAAAAAAGTCCCTTTGTCAAGTCAAAAGGGACCGGGGACTAGCCGTTGTCCATGGTAACCCGCACCGTTCCGGCGATACCGTCATGAGGATTGGGAGATTTAACACACGTAATAACAAGACCGGATATCCGGCCTTGTTATTACGTCATATCAAACAATTAACAGCGATAACGAGTCTTCGTCATTATCGCCGCACGAGAAGAGGTTAAATGGTTTTCCCGGCACTTTCGCCTCTTACGTGCCTACTTCCTATCCTGGTAATGTTTCGGAATGACGGAGTTTGCAATTTTCTCTTCAGTCAGGTTGGAATACACCTCCAGCATGGTCAGCCGTGACCGTATCTGGCTAATTTTCGACTCACACAATTTAATGTTCTGTTTGAACTTTTTCCTCAACGACAGCGGGAGAAACGGTTTTTCCTCCAACGTTTGTTCCAGTTTGTTTTTCGTTGCACAGACCTCCTGCAACGACTTTCGTAACTGCACAATCTCGTTCTGATCAACGTTAACTGCCTGAAGTTTCCGCTCCTTTGTCATCCCCGATCTCCCTCATTTTTTTGATATCCAGTTCTGCCCAAAAACCAGTGGTGCAAAAGGCAGCGATACGATGTCACCTCCATTCCGACCAATACATACATCGCACCCATGTTCTCCGTCAACGGGGTGTATTGACGCTTTGTCAGTACATCGGACGAAACCTCGAAAATCTTTAGAGAAAATTTATTGCAGACCCCGCGGCGAACCATCCGGTATCTTCAAAAATCTACCGGTCGTTCTCCGGAAAAATCGACCCCAGGGGAATTTCCGACCATTCCTGAACTGCCGGTATCTTCAACCATATCGTCAAATCATCGGGTACGGCGATGGCCTGATATACGGTCTGTATCCTCTCGCCCGGGGGCCATGTCGCTCCCCGCGGCAGGGGAAGATCGAGGAGTTCTTTCATCTTCGAGAGGGAGAATGCTCCGAGGCTCTGCCGGGCGCAGCGGATAAGATTCTCCCGCCGGGTGATCGTTTTGAAATTGGTATCCCTCTCCCGCATGGTACCCCATGAATGGTGAACGAAATGATTCGTCGCCACCAGGAGCCCCCGGGGATCGCCCGTCAGACGCATGATATCGTATGTAGAACATTCGTACGAATAGGCGCCATCACGATCAGCCACATTGATAATATAGGCATAATTTGCCCGCGTCGAGTTCAACGCGGCATCCAGTTGTTTCATCGTGCTATGGTCCTGAAGAAACGTCAACAGTTTAATGATAATGGGAACGCGATTCGAGTAATTACTGTCACCGCTGACCGGCATGCCGTTATTGAGCTCCAGGAAGAGACCACACTCATTAAGACCCGTGGTCGCGTAGATGACGCCCGCAAACATGATAATAGCCGAGGCGTAACTCGACTCGGGATGCAGAACGGTTACCGTCAAGTACGACGCGAATTCACGATAATGCGAGTACCAATCGTAATTGCGGCCGAAGAGAAGGGGACCGCCGCTGGTAAATTCGTTCCATACGGCGATACCCGAACAACCGAAGAGGAGGCCGTAATACTCGAGACCGTTCAGGATGATGTGTTTCCCCACACTCATGTCCGATGTCTCGGCCATCCCATATATCATCGTCTTGAATCGCCGGGGGTAGAGATCGAAAATGTCGATGCCGATACGCTTCAGGCGCTCATAGGGAATGTTCTGAGCGCCGATGAAGTAGTCCTCAACGGCGGTACGATACAGTCCATGGAGATGATCCTTCAAGAGATATCCGTACTGGCGTCCCATCGCGTGATATGACCCGTGGAGGTCGAGAACGGGGATACGGCCCACGCGAAAAAGCCGTCCTCCCTCGAATTCATCAATCAATTTCATCCTGCCGTCCTCAGCGATACCGATCTCCCCAAGAATAAGCTAATCATCCCGCCGCCGTCTCCACCGAGAGAGAAGTGGCTGAGCGCCGCCTTATGTCTATTCTCCGCTGCCCTGAGCGCCTCATCAAGAAAGCGGTGCGGATCATCGAATCCGCCCACGTGTGAAAGCACCACGGTCAGCGTTTTCCCTGTCCCGGCAAGCACGAAGAAATGGGGTGTTCTCACGACACCGAGTGATGCCGACAGGCGGGCGTCTTCATCCGGAAAGAGGGGAAAGGGAACATCATACTTGTCGCGAAAAATGCTCGTCTCGAGCACCGAATTCCCTCCTGCGATACCGATCAACTTCATCGATGTGCCCGCTTCTTCCGCGGCTTTCATAATATGATACAGTTCGTTTACCGCAGGGGCCATGCGCTGGCAGTGGGGACAGTACATGCTGAATACCTGAACAATGATCGTATCCGCCGTTACCTCATGAAGCATGAATTCCGTCCGTCCCCGGGGGAGACCCAAATAGTCACGCTGATGAGAGTCCCCGGGTGCGGGAAGAGAAATACCGGGGAAAGGCTGTCCCGGCTCAATGGGCGAACCCGCGAGGGCAAGGGCATGAAAAAGACACAGACATACTATAATGATCCATGGCTTCATTGCGTTATCCCCCTTTCTTACAGGAACGTAATTCCCTTCCGACGCCCGGACACAGCCATCGCCCACCCGAGGATACGGATGAACACCACGGCATGACGGTCCGCGGAGCATTCATTCGTCGGTACATGCTGGCCCCGTCATCCCTCTCCGCGTGTTCTTACATCCAGGCAATGCACAATACGGATATCGGCATCACGCGGACGGTGATGACGATGCATGCTTTGCCTGGAGCACCGTCCTGACGGCGTGGGAAAGTTCATGAATGGTAACGGGCTTCTGGATAAAGGCGCCGCCGGTCGTGAGGATCTCGGCAGCCACCTGGTCCTCGCTGTAACCGCTTATCAAGACGACGGGCAGGTCCGGATTGATGGTATGCAGACGTTCATATACCTCTTTGCCGCTCATGCCGGGCATGATCATATCAAGCACAACGCCGTCTATATCATCGGCCCGCGTCCGATAGATATCAATCGCCTTCTTCCCCTCGCGGGCGACAATGGTCCGATAGCCAAGGCGTTCCAACATCTTCTGCATGATATCGGCAATGGCTTCTTCATCGTCGACAATGAGAATCGTCTCGTTGCCCGTTTCGACATCACTGTCATACGATTCATCAACGACGGCTGACGCTTGCGATACGGGAAGGAATATCTCAAATTTGTTCCCCACGCCCCGTTCAGAAAATACGTCAACAAAACCGCCGTGATTCTTTACGATCCCGTATACGGAGGCCATACCCAAACCGGCATCCTGTCCCCGCCATTCCTTTGTGGTAAAGAAGGGATTGAAAATCTGTTCCCGCGTTTCATCGTCCATCCCCATCCCCGTATCGGCGATGGATATTTTGATATACCGGCCCGGTGCGAGATCGAACGGGGCAACACGGTCCGCACCCAACACCTCGTTTGCCGTCTGTATAAACAATGTACCGCCCTGGGGCATGGCACGCCACGCATTAACGAAAAGATTGAGGATGACCTGTTCCATCTGTACCCGATCGACATCGGCCATCCAGAGCTCAGGGTCGTAGTCTTCGCTGATCTCTACTTCCTTTTTTGTCCGGCTGAAGACGGATACGTTGTAACTGATCAGCGCATTGATGTCCGTGGGCTTCACGTCATATTTTCCCGTCTGGGCAAATCCCAGAAGCTGCCGCGTCAATGCCGCCCCTTCCCTGACGGACCGTTCGATCTCTTTCAATTTATCCGCGAGCGGTGAATCGGAGGGACTCTCCATCAGTGCCAGAGATGCGTTACCCTGAATGCCCATGAGAAGATTATTGAAGCCGTGGGCGATGCCCCCGGCCAGAGTCCCGATGGCCTCCATCCTCTTCGCCAGCGCCAGCCTCTCTTCCATCGCCCTGATGTTCGAGAGATCGTCCAGGACGGCGAATTTGTCCCCTCCCTCAAGGATGACGCGTCTGAAATAAATTTCCTTATTCGTTCCGTCCCGACAGGTAACGGCAAAACTCTTCTGAGCGGCCTTTCCCCCGATCTTTAATACATCGCCTGTCTTTGAACGGTACCATGCCGTCTTTACCTTTTCCCGGTAGGCGGGATCCGGATATGCCCGCTCAAACCAGGTATCGAGATCCGGAATATCGGCAATGGTGTATCCCAGGAGCCGGGTACATGTCTGATTAACATACTTCATCACACCGTCCTCGCCGATAATGGCGACACCGACAGGGAGGCTCTCCACCATGATGCGGAACCGCTCTTTTTCACGGAGAAGCACGGCTTCGCCGTGTCGACGCGTCAGAATCACGACACCGAGCAGGGCGATAATGAGAGACAGGACGACGAAAGCGGCCACCGCCCCCCAGACGTAATACCGGTATCGCGAATAAAATGTCACCGGTTTGTTTATAAAAATACTGCCGGCGGGCAGACGTGGCAGGGGAATATTGAAACGCTTCACCTGCCGGTAATCGAACATGTACCTGTTGGGACTCTCGGCGACGATGGGAATATCATCGACATTTTCTCCCCGGAGAATGCGCAGGGCAAGCCGTGCCGCCGTCTCGCCCTGGAAGTATCCGCTCGTCAGCATACCCCCCACGATGCCGTAACCCAGGGAAAAATCCCAGGTGCCGTACATGGGAACCGCCGCTGTATCAGCAATAAGAGAAACACTTTCATCGTATTCGTAGAACTGACCCATGCCGTCCTTCAGAAACAATGCGTAAAATATGATCTCACCCTCATGGAGATGCGCCACGAGGTCGCGGACATCGGCCATGTTCATTTCTTCTATGATGACGAAGGCGGCGTCATTGCGAAACCGGTCGATCACCTTCAGCAGTTCGCCGTGAACCTTGTTTCCCGTCGTCGTCGTATCGTTGATGAAATAGATTTTTTTCGTTCCCGGGTGAAGTGACAGGACAAGTTCCACACCTTTTCCGATGTCCGCCGATTCGTTGACGCCGGTAATGCCCTTCGTCTTCACATCATCCGGCAGATCGAAATAGTTCACGCCGCAAAAGACGATAGGCACGCCGGGAAATAATTCGTCACGGTTTTGAAGCAGAAAATTGAAGGCATTGTCATCGGAGGAAATGATCACGTCCAGTGACACGTTCCGGTACCGGAACTCATAGATTTCGAAGAGCTTCTCCAGGTACCAGTCGGAAAAGTGACGCTTCGTATCCATAAATTCAATATAGACATTGGCACCGGGATAGGCTTCAGCAAGGGTGGACCGGATACCGCGGGTGATATCGTCCGTCCATTTATAGCCCTGATGGTAGGAGTTCAGTACGAGGACGTTTTTCTGGCTGTCGTCCTCGGCACACGCCGGAAACGAAACAATGCTGGCCATGGAAACAACCACGGCCATGAGCAGAACCCGGCCCAAAACGGCCGCAATAAATTGTCGCTGTATACCGGCGGTATGCAGCGGCACCCGTGGGGTATGGTGTTTACACAATGCCCTGTCAGCGCGAATCAGTCTCCATACCGCTCCGAACAACATGCCCTCCTCTCGCCGCCTGCCGATTGCAGACAGGACGTCCGGAGACTATCTGCTCGCTTATCACCCCGGAACAACTCGCCCCGCAACATTCTCTTTTAGAAAAGACATTGATGCGATTTTTTGTCAAGAAAAAAAGGGCATATTCCGGCACTGTTTCGATACTCCCGCATCGGAAAACCCCTTCGTACCATCCGGGACAAAAGGTTCTCCGTAACCTCCCACCCACTGAAAATCTCCGCACCACGTCGCGGTATATCTCCCGTTGTGAAGGAAAGAAACCACTGATAACCGACTCCTCGCTCATTTCGCCGCACGCAGCTGAACCAGCGGGTACCGTGTAATTCATAATTCGCTGTCGATGTGCTGTAAAAGGAAAGAAGCTGAGGCCGGTCTTTAACGCGATAAATGATAATGTCCGAGGAACAGAGAGGTTTGCATGTCTGTCATTCGCGTCAAAGCCCGGCCCCACACTACTATGGCCTGAAAGGAGGGAACTCGCCGGCTTAATCGCCGAGGAGATTGGTACGCTTTCTCATTGCTTCGCATCACCCCGTTATCTCTGAAACCGCGAGGATGACGCCGTCTTCCGGTTCATTGCACTCTTGAAAAAATCCTTGAAGGATGATCCCACCCCGTAGATCATCCTTCAAGGAACACCTCGTAACAAGGAGGCTTACACAGAACACTGCCTGTTAAGGGGTATAGGAGTGAAAATGGGAATAAACGGGGGTGGTACTGTACATTCTTATTAACAATCATCACGCATTTCCCCAGGCGTGAGGACCTCAAAGCACCTTCCGTTTAATGCCACTTCCTCGCAACCGGTTACTGTCTACCCCAGAAACGCAACCGGCACCATCGGTTATGTCCCTATTTGATGTATGATGAATTCTTATTTTATGTTCAGGATATGTATTAGATTGATATAAGGAATTTACTGATGCTGGGTAGCGGCCCCAGCGCACAGCAGAAAAAGTAGTGGTCCCTGTCGTTCGGCCGCCCCACCGCACTCAATGGAAAAGTGGCTGATTCTCGATTCATCCTTCCAGTGTCGTCAATCCTTCTCGAATGGCGTACTTTACCAGCTCCGTCATATTATGTATGCATAGTTTTTCCATGATGTTGGCGCGGTGCGTTTCCACCGTTTTTCGGCTGATATGGAGACGCTCGGCGATTTCACGCGTGGAAACGCCTTCCGCGATCAGTTGCAGTATTTCTCTTTCACGCGGTGTGAGCCTGGTAAAAACGGACGATTCCTCCGTCGACGCCTTGTTCACGTACCGTTCAACGACAATGTCCGCAATTTCGGGGCTCAGATAGGTGTGGTTCGACCGCACCGCCTTGATTGCCCGGGCCACTTCCTCGAAAGCACAATCCTTTAGAAGATAGGCCGACGCACCCGCCTCGAGCATGCCGGAAACCAATCGCCGGTCGGCATGCATGGACAGCGCGATCACACGGGCCGAGGGCACCTGGTCGCGGATCTGATGGGTTGCATCAATGCCGTTCATATCAGGCATGGTAATATCCATAATAACGATGTCGGGTTTTAGTTTTTTTGTTATTTCAACGGCGGACCGCCCGTTATCCGCCTCCCCGATGACTTCGATGCCCGCTTCTCTGTCAATCAACGTCCTCAGGCCGTCTCGAACAATCTTATGGTCATCAACCAGCAATATCTTTACAGTCATAGCGCCGTTCCTGTTTCTTTTTCTTTCATCTCCTTGGCCGGTATCCCCATGGTGATGGATGTGCCCATACCCGGCTTTGAAGAAATACGAAACGTACCTCCCAGATAACTGAGGCGTTCCCGAATACTGAATAGTCCGTATCCACTTGACAATCCTTCCCACGTATCGATGCGCGAGGGATTGAATCCGACACCGTCATCCTTCACGGAGATGCTGACTTTCATACCCTTATTGATGACCGCAATGCTGACTTTCTCCGCGAAGGCATGTTTTACGATATTCATCAGCAATTCCTGCACGCCCCGGAAAAGCAGGAAGGCAATATCCTTGTCGATATCAAAGGGAATCCCGTCCGATGAGAAGTTCACGTCGAAATCGTATTTCTCCTGGAACTGCTCGGCAAGCCACTCCAGCGCCGGTTCCAGCCCGAGAATGTGAAGGATGGGTGGACTGAGATCAAGAGTTAATGACCGTGTATCCCGGATCAGTGCCTCTATCAATGCAATGATTTCTCCCAGTGGTTTTGAACATTCGTTGTCCTGGACATCCTTTAAGAGACTCTTCAATCGAATCTTCGTCACGGCCATTGTTTGGCTGATGCCGTCGTGAAGGGCAGTGGCAATACGCTGTCGCTCTCGCTGTTCAGCGATGGCAAGCTCCGAAGCAAGGTTTCGCAGTTTTTCGTGATAATCCGATAGCTTCTCCTCAGCGTTTTTCCGCGCAGTAATATCTTCATAGACAACAACCACACGTCTGTCACGAATATCACCAATCTTGGACGTACTGATGCGGCAAATTATTTCACTTCCATCCCGTTTGATACAGGGAAACTCCTCAATCAGTGTTTTCGCCTCTCTGTAAATAGGATAGAAAACTTTGCCGATTCTCCGGTAATCCTCCTCATTGCGATAAAACAAACGTGTCTTCCGGCCGATAATCTCCTCTGGTCGCCACCCGAAAACGCTCTCCACACCGTCATTGGCGAAAATGATACGCCGGTGATCCTGACCGATGACGGCATGAGGAATGGCATCGAGGATGGATTTCTCCATCTCCTCCAGTTCCTCCAGGCGTTCACGGGCGTTGACAATCTCCGTGATGTCCATGGTATTTGCCAGGATCGCCCGTTTCCCCTCATAGGTAATGGAAGAAACCCTTTCCAGCATCCACTTGATACGTTTATCCTTGGTTATAATACGGTACATGTGGGGCTGGCTACCGCCTTCTTTGAGCATCTTGCTGGCACTTCTCGTCGCGCTCGCTCGATCTTCCGGATGGACGATGCTTACCGAGTATTTGCCGATAAGTTCCTCGCGGGAATAGCCCGTATACATTTCCGTCGAATGATTGAGATAGCGGAACATGCCTTCCTCAATGATGTAGACACCCACCTGCGATCTGTCAGCCATGGCTCGATACAGGTCTTCCACCTGCTTCCGGTCCGTAATATCGCGAAATGTGGAAATACGCAGCTGACGTTCGCGGAAGGTCAAATTCTTCCCCTGCACATCGACGGAAAGCAAGCTGCCGTTTTTCTTCTTGAGAATTGCTTCGTAGCACCGCTCATAGCGCTGAGAAATATTGTCCGCCGCACGGTCACGGTACTCTTCGGGGAAAAGATCGAGGATGTTCAGGTGAAGGAGTTCATTATGGGTGTATCCCGTCATTGCCTCGAGAATATCGTTTGCATAAATGATGCACTGATCCTCATTGACGGCGATTCCCTCTGACGAGGCATTCAGAACCATCGTCAAGTACTCGTTCTCCGCTATCAGTGTGTCCAAAACATGTGTATCTCCCCGCATGTCTCTTTGCAAAATGTCAAGGTTCTTTTTCATTACGTTTATCTCATGCTTTTATATATCTCGTACCGTACACTGATTGTGCCGGCTTCCCCGGCACGTCTTTACGGCATCATCGCACCGTCAGTCCCCCTCTGCGGCGTGAGGCATTCTACCTCTATTAATCTCATAATTCAAAGAATTACTGCGTTGCCGCCGCATATTTGTTCCGCTGCCGACAGGAAGGGCCGAAATCTCCCACACCCGGACCGATAAGACAAAAAAGATGAAGATTTCATGACAACCGACGCTATCCGGTTTTTCGTAATGCAAAAGGGAGGTAAATCTTCTATAATGCTTTGTTATGAAAATAAATATACCACCACAGAAAACAAAGATGGTCTGCACCATCGGACCGGCGTCGCGCGCGGAACAAACCCTTGTCTCTCTGCTCGAAAGCGGCATGAGCATCGCCCGTCTCAATTTTTCGCACGGCACCTTTACAGAACACAGCGCGGACATACGCCTCATCCGCTCGGTGGCCCGGCGAATGGAAAGACCGGTACCCATCCTCGTGGACCTGCCCGGGCCGAAGATCCGTGTGGGCCGCCTGGAAAGGGAACCCGTTATCCTGGAAAGGGGTGCTACTGTCACATTGACAACGGACACTGTCCCCGGAACGGCGATGCGCATACCCGTCACCTATTCCCGCCTGCCCGACAGCGTCGGACCGGGGCGTTCGATCTACCTCAATGACGGATTTATCGAGCTTACCGTTCTGGCGGTCCGCGCTACGGAGGTGGACTGCCGCATCGAAGTCGGCGGCCCCCTGCTCTCCGGCAAGGGTTTGAATCTCCCCGGCGCAACGATGTTCGTTGATGCACTCTCAGATCGTGATTACGAGATGATGGACTTCGCCCTGGACGAGGGAATCACCATCTTCGGCATCTCCTTTGTCGAATCGGCCGAAGATATCACAAAGGCAAAGGAACACGCCCGGAAGCAGGGGAAAACCATTTACACCGTAGCAAAAATCGAACGGGCGGCGGCCGTGGAAAATATCGATGACATACTCACAGTGACGGACGCCGTTATGATCGCCCGGGGCGATCTGGGCGTTGAACTTCCCATCGAGGATGTCCCCCTTCTCCAGAAAGAATTGATACTGAAGGCAAATCTCGCCTGCCGGCCCGTTATTACGGCGACGCAGATGCTTGAATCGATGGTCTCCACGACACGCCCCACACGGGCCGAGGCGACGGATGTGGCCAACGCCATCCTCGACGGGACGGATGCCGTCATGCTCTCCGAGGAAACGGCCATCGGTGATTATCCCGTGGAGACGGCAAAGACCATGGCGAGAATTGCGATATCGACGGAAACACGGCGCACAACCATCCGGTCGTCGTCTTTTCTCAAAAACCTCCTTCACGAAGAACTGAGGCGCGGGGCCATAACCGTGCCCGACGTTATTTCACTGAACGTTGCGGAGACGGCACGGTCACTGCCGGCACAGATGATAATCGCTCCCACGGAAACGGGCATGACACCCCGGCGAATTGCCCGTTTCAAACCGGAGGGATGGATTATAGCTCCCAATCCTTCCGAGATGGTCCGGGATTTCCTCTTCTTATCCTACGGGGTCTATCCGCTCGATGAAAGCGGTGACCGGGACGGGTGGTTCGATACGGTCTTCACCTCCCTGAAGGCCGCACGATTGATTAATGAAAGAGACCATGTCATTATTACTGAAGGTAAATTTTCCCGCGGTGAGGGCGGTACTGATTCACTAGCCGTCATTACAGTATAGGTACACACTCTCAGGAGATGTGATCGTGAAAACCTTCCGCGCATACCTTACACGGCTGAGGCATTTCTTCACCACCGGCGTCTGGTCCATTCCCCTTGATGCAACATCGTGGCACCGTTCCATTGCCGTCAGATACGCGCGCATTTTCGTCCTGTCCCTGCGCGGGTTCATGGAAGATAAATGTAACTTACGGGCATCGGCTCTCACCTTTTACTCACTGCTTTCCATTGTTCCCGTGGCGGCACTTGCCTTCGCCATCGCCAAGGGTTTCGGCTTCGAGACGATGCTCGAGAATCAAATTATGGCGCGGCTGCCCGGCCAGGCGGCGGTTGTGGAGAAAATCGTCGTCTTCTCCCGTGCCCTCCTGCAAAGCACGAGAGGCGGTCTCCTGGCAGGGCTCGGCATTGTTTTGCTTTTGTGGACGGTTCTGAAAGTATTGAGTCACATTGAAGCATCCTTCAATGAAATATGGGGTGTCCATGAATCCCGATCACTCGTCCGGAAAATAAGCGACTACCTCGCCATCCTCTTTATCAGCCCGATTCTGATCATCGTTTCCGGCAGCGTGACCGTTTTCGTCATGACGCAGGTCACGACAATCGTGGAACGGATCAGCCTGCTCGGGTTTATCAGCCCGCTCATTTTTATCGCTCTCAAGCTGCTCCCCTACATCCTCATATGGATTCTCCTGACCTTCGTCTACATTATCATTCCCAATACCACTGTTCATTTCATTTCCGCCCTGACAGGTGGTATCATCGCGGGGACAACCTACGAGATTGTCCAGCGTTTTTATATACTCTTTCAGGTGGGAACGGCAAAATACAACGCCATCTATGGCAGTTTCGCCGCTCTTCCCCTTTTTCTCATCTGGCTGCAGATAAGCTGGTTGATTATTCTCTTCGGTGCGGAGATAGCCTTCGCCCACCAAAACGTGGATACCTATGAAATGGAACCGGAAGACCTGCACATCAGCGCGGCCATGAAGCGGCGACTGCTTCTGTACATAGCTCACCTCGTCGTCGGCACCTTCGCCCGGGGCGAAAAGCCGCTTACGGCACCTCTGATTGCATGCCGTCTCGAGATCCCCATCCGTCTCACCCGATCGATCATCCATGATCTCACCGAAAGCGGTATCTTTTCTCAAATTAAGACGGAAAACGATAAGGAATTCGCCTACCAACCGGCACGGGACATCGGCACGCTCACTGTCCGGTCCGTCATCGACGCCGTGGAGAAAAACGGTGACGACGAGATCAACCTCGCGCCATCGGAAACACTGGGAAACATATCTGGAACGCTCGCGTCTTTCGACGATGTAATGGCGGCATCACCGGCAAACCGCCTGATAGGAAACCTCTAGGAACTCAGAAAATCATAATCTTACGGGTGCCTTTTCTTTTTCACGAGCGGCATCAGAAACACGATACAGGCCACGAGGAAGATAACACTTCCCAGACACATCACGATATCGTCGCTTCTGATGCTTGCGGCGATAAAAAAGAGGGCGCAAACGATGAAAAGCACCCACCCTGCGATGTGATACGCTCGTTCAGTCTTCTCTTCTTTGTTCATACCATTTCCTCAAAACACCGTCGGTATCCGTTACCGGTTTTGATCTGCTCCTATGCGCTCATTAAAACGTACCTGAGGAATACCTTTACAATAAAGAACTTATTCACCTGCGTCATCATCGGAGCAGATAAACACAACGCTCCCTCAATACGATCTATAGGTAGCTGTGCAGGCCGGACAGGTAGTTGACACCCAGAAAAGTGAAGAGGATGCTGGCAAGTCCCACGAGGGTCATGGCGGCAATGCCCTGTTCGGTCCACCGTCGCATGAGACGGACATGCAGTGTCCCGGCATAGATCAGCCAGGTAATCAGCGCCCACGTCTCCTTCGGGTCCCATCCCCAGTATCGCCCCCAGGCATAGTGGGCCCAGACCGAACCCGTCATAATCCCGATGGTGAAAAAGAGAAATCCGATGACCATGCACTGGTATATCCGTTCCTCAAGTTGCAGTCTCTGTTCATCCGTGCCGGACCGCTTGATGAGGAGAAACGCGCCCATGACAGCGGCAATCACGAAGGCCCCGTAACCGAGGAGACAGGTAACCACGTGACTGATGAGCCAGTTGCTCTTCAAGGCCGGAATGAGCGGCTGAATCTGTGAATCGATACCGGGTGAGAACGAGGCAAAGGCAATGAGAATGAAGGCGGTCAGAAGAATAAAACTGTCCAGGGGTTCACTCTTTTTAAAAAAACCGAGGACCAGATAGAAAAAAACGACGGCCCAGGAAAAAAACACCAGTGATTCGTAGAAATTCGACAGCGGGGCGTGCCCGATACCGAGAGTGTACGATTCCAGCCATCGATACAGGAGACCCACGGTATGAACGGCAAAGCCCGTCACCCAGCACGGGGTCGCGATTCGTTTCAGTCGGGCAATACCCGTGACACCGGAAAAGACGGAAAAGGCGAACGCGCCGAGATACAGGAAGGGAACAGTGTTGAGCAACGTAACATTCATATCACATCCCCCGTCCGCGGTGACCCGTTCTGTACCGACCGTCGCGTCCCCATGGAAGGCACACAGTACAGGGCGAACAATCCCACCAGCAGGAGCACACTGCCGGCGATAACGACGACGATGCCCGGATCGTAGCTGATCGAGAGCCCCGTCGCGAACATCGCTTTCCGTTCCTGAAAGGAAAAACGGTAGCTCTCAAAACGGTCGGGGTCGAACTGGGGAAAACGGGAAAAGAACGCAGGGAATCGCCGGAGAATATCGTCACGCTGCAGGAAAACCCAGACATATCCCTGTTCATTCTGCGAGACAAAGTCAATCCGCACGGCGGGACCCAGGTTCATAAAGTTGTCTTCAATGCGCGCAACCCGTATCGCCGCCTCTTCTCCGAGCTCGAACACATCACCGGCATAGGCGTCAAGAGTCATCGTTGTTCCGTCATGGTCAACCGCTATCACCGCAAGGGGTAGCGTGTTGTAATGTGCCTGATAATACCGTATTCCGTCAACAATCAGGGGCTGGTTGACACGCAGGATACCGCGTCTGACGACGTTACCACCCGTGATAAGCGACACCGTTGACCGGTACTCACTGGGCATGCCCGACTCGTAGTAATCAATGCTGAAATCATCGCAGCGCACGGCCCGGTGCGCATCACCGCCCTGCCCCGGCGGGATAACGGAATTGAGGGAAATCGTCCGGCCTTCCGGAATCTCCACATAGCTGGCAAAACCGGCGAATTGCCCGTAGAGAAATCCGGCGATAATGATCGCCACGCCCAGGTGAATACAGACGGCAGCCAGCGGCGAAAAAGTCCGTTTATCGCCGGAGCGGACGCGTTTCCGGACAAGAAGCCTGCCCGCGGCACGCACGCGCCGCCCTGAACAGGCAAGAAGACTCACGAAAAGAATGACGCCGAGAATGCAAATCCAGCGGGAATGAAAAATATCGTCAAGCTCCAGGAGGGAGATGATCCGCGGCAGCCATGACCCCGCGCCCATGGACGGGGGAACGACCAGCGACAGAAGCGGCATGAACACGGTTCCCACCACTGACAGAGCCGCGATGGCGAAGAGTATCACCGTGGCAAACCGAAGAGAGGACAGGAGTCGAAGGGATGCCGATACGATATTCCTGACACCCATTTTTCTCCTCTTCCTTTCACCCATAAAACTCGTTACACTCCCGGCGTCAGGCGCCAGGGGTGCTTACTCTTTCCACACACGTCGCGGTGCAGCCGGGATAATGCCGCTATCAGAACGGTGGCGGCATTATCCCAGGAAAACGTTATTGTTCGATTTCCTCCCGGCCGGTAATCATGGCCATGATGTACGCAAACACCGTCTCACCCGTCGTTGCCATATAAATATGCACGATGACAAAGGCCACTGTCAAGAAGGCAACGGCCGTGTGCACGAGAGCAATCACCTCCAGGCTCGTGCCGAAGAAATCCGCCCCCCACTGCGGATAGAAGTATGCCACACCGCTGATTACCTGAAGGGGGAGAAGCACACAGAGGAAAACCAGGTAGGAAAGCTGCTGGAGCGGATTCAGTTTGTGCTCGCGGGACTTCTTGAAAGGATGGGTATCTCCTTTGAAGATCCCGATGAGGTAGAAGTAGGCCACGCCCGTTATGTTGGTCAACCGGGGGATATACTGCCGCCACTCGCCCGTTACGATGTGCCAGAAAAGGGCGAAAACCGTCAGAGTAACTACGGCCCAGCCAAGGTAATTATGGTACAGACAGGCCTTCTCGAAACCGACGATATGGTACGATCCGTGTACCTCGAACCCGGTGACGACAAGTAAGATAATCAAGAGCGCCTGCACCCAGTGCCAGAGGCGCTCAAAACCTGCATAGAGAAGAACTGATTTTTTCATGACTTACCTCTCTTTGCCGACGTCAAAAGGATACGTAATGCACCGTGTCCGACGACACCGATCAGTGACAGTATGACGAGGACCCACCCGATCGTATCGATAAGCGGCGACGCGTCACGGCCGGGCAGATAGACTCCCGCCAGGCTCGCCAGGCGGCCGTCCCGGGCGTGACAGGCCGAACAGTTCAGTGCCTCCTCCTTCGGTGCCACCATGTGCGTCACCGGCCAGTACGATTCCGTTGACACAAAATCGAACTTTCCGCTGAAGGACCAGTCTACCTCCGCCATACCTGCCCGGGCGGCCGTGTCCCAGTCGAAGTTCGTCCAGTAGGCACCTGTTTCCTTCGCCCCGAAGAGCTTCGGCACGATGAGCTTCTTTGTTTCGGGATCGTATATCTGTTTTCCCCTGAGCACCTTGAAGGGAAATATCTTCGCCCCGTCGTCACCGTAGGCACCCCGAGGTTTATTCAGCGGAACAACGCCCGTGTCATCGAGGGGATCGGTGGGACAGTGATAGTCCATAACACCCGTGTACCAATGATATTCGGGGACAAAAGATTGGTTCCACGTGAGGTCACCTTTCTTGGTGTGGTAGCTGACATTGCCGGTGTCATCTTTTTTCACGATAAACTGATGGTTGTCGTCAAACTGTCCGGCACTGCTCCAGTCCCAACCGACGAGGGTCGATTTACCGCCCCGGCCGATCATCGGGATATGGCAGGCCTGACAGGACACCGTCGCGCCATGATCGTTCAGCGTCGCGGATTCCTTGTGGGGAGCACTACCGTGGCAGGTCTCGCACCCGATCCGGTTGTCCTCGTCGCAGGGCATGGACCGTTCGTGGGTGTTCTGTGCCGGAAACGAATAGTAGCGTCCCGCGATATCATGATCGCTCGTTTTATGACAGGTGGTGCACGTGTAGTTCAGCCCGTCGGCATCCATGTGCACATCGATTGCTTTCTCCGGTTCTATCAGCAGCGTATTCAAATCGCCGTGTTTGACACCGTCTCCGCCCCCGCCGAAGAAGTGACAGGCACCGCATGTCTGTCTGCTTGTCTTGCCCACGTTCCGGGCGACATCGGTCAGATCGACAGGGGGAAATGTTGTTCCACCGAAGCTTTTTTCCTCATAGGCCGGATGACCGCAGGCCGTGGGGAATTTCTTGTAGGTTCCCGTCATGTCATGGCACACGAGACAGTCGACTCGCTCTTCCGCATTGTGGTCGAACGTGTCATCCGCCCACCCGTAACCGGCGTGACAGCTGGTGCACCTGCACCAGTTCGATTGCGGGCTGATTCAGAGGTTGTTGAGATACCGGGCCTTTCCGAGGCATTCATTATCCGACTCCACCGGTGCCCATGTCCAGTGGAAGGTATGCTGAACCTGTGAAGCCGCTTCGGTATGGCAGGACAGGCACGCCGCCGTGACCTCCGGGGCGGTCTCGAAGTCCCGCTGCAACGCCTCAAACTTCGAGTGATCGGCCGTTGGTGAACCTGTTGTTCCGCACTCTGTCGGCATGGAATGAACACGATCGGCCATACCGATAATAAAGCCACACATACCCAGGAAAAAAAGCGCACCTATCAGTAATCGAGATACGCCGTTATGTTTTCCCACAACCATGACGATGATTCCTCCTCTCGATTGTGTCTGCACGCGATCATAGACCGTTCCTCCTCATACGCGATCGTTGTTTCGCGTGCGGAAGAAACAGCTCTGAAACACCGCGCCATGGTGACACGATTATGTGGTCTCACGATATGGGGTGGTTTGGGTGAAACAAAAAACGCTGTGTACTGCCGTCCTTCACCCGTCAGGCGTTCAGCGGACAAACAGGAGGCTCGAGCGGGACCATCAACCCGGACACGTTCCCTGCCCTCTCCCGCTCAATTTACGTATAGAATTTCCTCATATGAAAGGGTGTCTTATATCACCCCAAACCATGCTCGTCAAGAAAAAGTGTGCTTCAATACACTGGGGGATGACCAGCTCTTTCACCGCCAATTATCCGTTACCCCCATGACAACGGTATGTTAACCTCGCCCTGGTAAACGCCGCTTCACACACCTTCTCCGGCCATATGGCGGGCAAGGTCGGCGACGCGGCAGGCATACCCCCATTCATTGTCGTACCAGGTCACTACCTTCACCATGTCGTCACGGAGCACCTGGGTAAACTCCATGTCCACAATAGACGACCGGCTGTCCCCTTTGAAATCCGCGGAAACGAGGGGCGCATCCTCACACCCCATAATGCCCGCCAGCACTCCGTCCGCCGCCTCTTTCAAAACCTGTCGCACCTCCTCTGTCGTGGTCGTTTTTTCCGTTTGGACGACGAAATCGACGATGGATACGGTGGGCGTGGGCACGCGGAGGGCATACCCGTCGAAGCGGCCGGCGAGTTCCGGAAGGACGAGCGCCAGTGCCCGGGCGGCGCCTGTCGTGGTGGGTATGATGTTCTGGGGGGCGGCACGGGCCCGTCGCAGGTCACGGTGCGGCAGGTCCAGGATACGCTGGTCGTTTGTATAGGAATGGATAGTCGTCATCATGCCCTTCACGATACCGAAGGCGTTATGGATCACCATTGCCGGCGGCGCGAGACAGTTCGTCGTGCACGAGGCGTTTGACAGGATCGTGTGTTTTTCTGGCACATAGTCGCCGTGGTTCACCCCCATGACCACCGTCAGGTCCTCGTCCGTTGCCGGGGCGGTGATGATGACCTTCTTCGCCCCCGCATCGATATGTGCGGCGGCCGCCTCTTTCTTCCGAAAGAGCCCCGTACTTTCAATGACAATATCCACACCCGCTTCATCCCAGGGGATGTCCGCCGGATTTCGCTCGGAGAAGCTGCGAACGCGGCGACCGTTGATGAAAAAGGCGTCTTCCTCCACGGTAAGCGTGCCGGGAAATCGTCCGTAATTCGTATCATACTGGAAGAGATGGGCGTTTGTTTCCACGTCGAAGAGGTCGTTCACGGCCGTGACGGACAGGTCCTGAGGATACCGGTCATAAACGGCCTTCAATACCTGGCGCCCGATGCGTCCAAAACCATTGATACCGAGGTGAATCATGGTGTCCTCCTTAATTGTCGTCGATGCGATATTTATAGGCCGCCATCAGATCGAGCCGCTGTTGCAGCGCCTCATGGAGTCGCGCGTTGTCGACGGCAATGGCGCTCAGGTGGGCCGCCGCCTCGAGAAACCGGCGTTCCCGACCGCCAAAGGCACGCACCGCATCACTGTAAACACGGAGGACGCCGATGACGGCATCGCCGTGCATCATCGGTATCACCAGGACGGATACGATCCCTTCCTCCTTCGCCTTGTCATTGTACTGAAAGCGGGGATCGGTCTGGGCGTTTTCAACCCACACGGTCGTCCCGTCGAGCACCTTCCGGTCGAGACCGCTTTCGGATACGAGCACCGGTCCCTTATCGATGTACCGATCGGACAAACCATAGACCGCACCCAGGATAAGTCGTTGACGCCGGTGATCAAAAAGCCGGAGGCTGCAGGCCTTCACCGATACCGCACGGGCGACGCACTCCACAATCGTATTGAGGACCTGATTCGTATCGAGCGACGCGTTGACAACACGGGCCACCTCGTACAGTGCGGAAAAATAATCTTTTCCCCCGCTGTCCATCTCATCACCTCCTATGGTCACGCATTACACTGCCGGATTGTACCATGTCGTGAGGAAAATTTCGAGGACCGCCCGGCATCGGTCTCGGTGACGTGCGCCGCCGGGCGGAGGAAACGTGTCACCCGCACGGAGCGTGCGGGCGGTTAACGGGCCTACAGTACCTTCGCCCGGACGTAATCGTAGGCGTTTCTGAAGAGCGCAAGCCCCATGCCCTCTTCGGGCACATCTTCCCGGGTCCACCGGGGATGATTGGTACGGTGGAGATACGCCTCGGGATGGGGCATCAGGCCGAAGAGTCGACCTGTCTCGTCGCAAATGCCCGCGACGGCGTCAGGAGAACCGTTGGGATTGAGCGGGTAATCCATCACCGGTCCATTGAAGGCCGCGTCCGAGTACTGCATGACAATCTGGTTCGATTCGCGAAGCCGGACACCCACAGCCTCATTTTCCGTTACGAATTTTCCCTCCCCGTGCCGGACGGGCAGATACATCTGCGACACCCCCCGGGTAAACACGCAGGGCGATTTCTCATTGACCGTCAGATAGGTCCACCGATCTTCGAATCGGGCGGAATCGTTGAAGGTGATGGTGGCCGTCTGCCGCCTGTATTCCCCGTCGAAAGCAGGTAACAGACCGAGCTTCACCATCAGTTGAAAACCGTTGCAGACACCGAGAACCAGTTTCCCGTCGCCGATAAAACGGAGAAGTTGGTCGGAGAGTTTTTCGTCCGTCCCCATAACATTCGCGTGAAGGATCCTGTTCGCACCGGCCTTGGCGGCCCCGAGGTCGTCGCCGTCGAGAAAACCGCCGGGCAGATTGAGAAAATGGTAGTCATCAAGGCTCTTTTCGCCGACAATGAGCTCGCTGATATGAACAATCTCCACATGATCGAATCCCGCCAGGCGGCAGGCATGGGCCATCTCCACCTCGCAATTCGTGCCGTTCCCGGTGATAACGATTGATCGCGTCTTCTTTTTCATATGTTTGCTCTGTCCTTGTCTAAAACGCCAGCGTGCGCTGCCACGCCGCTTTCAAAAGGGCAATCGATTCATCGATGAGCGATTGACCGTTCATACCGATGACAACGAAGAATTCGTCCTTCCGTACCGTTCCGATGCGCGCCACGATGTCTGCCGCCATGCGCGATTCAAAAACAGGAGCCTGATCCGGTTGAACCGTGACAACGAAACGACTCTGCGATTCCGAAAAGAGGAGGTGGTCGTCCCGTGAAACACCCTCCCGGGGAACCCGGCCGAGTTCGACCTCCATCCCGAGACCGCCGGCAAAGGCCGTTTCGGCGAGAGCGACGCCGAGACCGCCGTCGGAGCAGTCGTGACATGAGGCGATAATGCCTTCCTCTATTAGTTCGCTCACTATTCGGTACCGCCGCATGGCTGTGCCGGCGTGCACGCGGGGAACCGTGTTCCCCACGACACCGTGCTGGGCGAACCATTCCGAGCCGCCCAGTTCATCATACGTCATCCCGACGACGTAGACACAATCGCCGGGGCTCTTCGCATCCATGGTGACGGACCGCCTCACGTCGTCCATATAGCCCATCACCGAAAAAAGGATCGTCGGTGGGATGGAAATTTTTGTGTCACCGATGATGTAGTCGTTTTTCATACTGTCCTTGCCGGAAATGCAGGGTACGCCGTATGCCGTGGTATAATCGAAGAGGGCCATGTTCGCCCGCACCAGCTGGGCCAGCTTGTAACGGCCGTCCGGCGTCTTTTCCGATTCAACGGGGTCGCACCAGCAGAAGTTGTCCAGTCCCGCCAGGCGGTCGACCCGCGCCCCCACGGCGATGGCATTCCGCACGGCCTCGTCGATGGCGCAGGCCGTCATATGATAGGTGTCGATATCGCTGTAGCGCGGACAGATCCCGTTCGCCACGACGACCCCCTCAAATGATTCAAGAATCGGTCTGATGACCGCCGCATCGCTCGGACCGTCGTTCGCAACACCGACAAGGGGTTTGACGATACTGCCACCCTGAACTTCGTGATCGTACTGCCTCACCACCGATTCCTTGCTGCAGATATTCAATCTCTCCAGCATTGCGGTGAGCGACGCCCCGTAGTCGTCCGGCTCGGGCACATCCTCGGTCTCGTACCGTGGCGGGTGCCACTGCGCCTCCAGTTCCATCTGCGGCAGTCCATCATGGAGAAAATCCATATCGAGATAGGCAACGGTGCGGTCGTGATAGCGCACGTGGAAAACGCCCGTATCGGTGAACCGGCCGAGAACCGTCGCCTCAACATCCATCGTGCGGGCGAGGGCAAGGAAGTCGTCGACCGTGCGCGGATCGACGGCGAGGGTCATCCGCTCCTGCGCCTCCGAAATCAATATCTCCCAGGGATCGAGACCGGCGTACTTCAGGGGCGCCGCCGTCAGATCCAGATCGCACCCGCCGCTGAGACGCGCCATTTCCCCCACGGAGGAGGAAAGACCGCCCGCGCCGTTGTCGGTGATGGCCCGATACAAACCCCGATCCCGGGCAATGAGGAGAAAATCAGTCATCTTCTTCTGGGTGATGGGATCGCCGATCTGCACGGCCGTCACCGGCGACCCTTCGTGCAGTTCCTCCGATGAAAAGGTCGCACCGTGAATGCCGTCCTTGCCGATACGGCCGCCCGTCATGACGATCAGATCGCCGGGAACGATGGTCTTCGTGTGCGTGGGTTCGCCGTTGATCCGTGCCGGCATGATGCCGCCCGTCCCGCAGTAGACGAGAGGTTTCCCGAGGTAGCGTTCATCGAAGACGATGCATCCGTTGACCGTGGGAATGCCGCTCTTATTGCCGCCGTGTTCCACCCCTTCGCGCACGCCCTCGAAGATGCGCCGGGGATGAAGAATGCGTTTCGGCAATGACTTGTCGTGGAAGGGCGATGCGAAGCAGAAGACATCCGTATTGAAGATGAGCCGTGCCCCCTTACCCGTGCCGAAGGGATCGCGGTTCACACCGACGATGCCCGTGAGCGCTCCGCCGTAGGGATCCAAAGCGGACGGCGAATTATGCGTCTCCACCTTGAAAACGAGATTATAGTCCTCGTTGAATTGGATGACGCCCGCGTTATCGACAAAGACGGAACGGCACCAGTCATCCGCACCGAGACGCTCCCGGATGATCCGCGTCGATTCCATAATATAGCTCTTGAACAGGGAATCCACGACAATGGCGGCGCCGTCGTTGTCGGTGTATCGAATGAGGGCGTTGAATATCTTGTGCTTGCAGTGTTCAGACCATGTCTGGGCGAGGCATTCCAGTTCCACGTCGGTGGCCGCGGCACCGAGGCCGACCCTTTCCCGTCGTGCGACGACTGCGGCATCGGCGAAATAGGCCTGCAGGGTCTTCATTTCCTCGAGCGTCAGGGCCAGGACACCCTCACGACTGATACGGAGAAGTGCGTCATCGGACACGGCCAGGTCGATATCACGGACACACGGCGTTTCGTCGCCCGTCACCCGGGGCACGGAGGGCGTAATCGCTTCACGCCGTTCCGCCTGAATGCCCGCCACGATTTCAAAGCGTTCGATGAGATCGTTCGCCAGGATGCCGGAGGCGATTCGCTCCACGTCGGACCGGGTCAGGGTACCGTCAATACAGTACTGGCGCGCGGTGTAAACGGCGATTTCCCCCCTTTTTTCCCCGAAGAGGAACAGTTCGATCGATTCCCGCGCCGTTTTTCCCACGTTATCCGTAACGCCGGGCCGAAATCCCACCTCGACAAGCCATTCGAATGTTTCAACGTATCCTGCATCGACGGCAAACCGCTGGACAACGGGATCAGACAGCGGTTCTCCCGCAATGGCTGTGAGTTGATCATGGGTCAGTGCTCCTTCAATCGTAAAGACATCCACGGTACGGACACGCGCGACCTCAATACTGAAGCGATCACGGATCATCTTCTGTACTTTTTCACCGCGCACATCCCTGACGCCGTCTGCAAAACCTACCTCAATACGATGAATCATTCTCCGTTTCCTTTTCCCGTCCGTTGTCTTTCCCGAATCCGCACAATCCCCTACGACGCCTTGTCACGAAGATCATACTTGATCATTTTCAGCTGCAGTCCCTTCCGGCTGAGCCCCAGTTCGGCCGCCGCCCTGCTGACGTTTCCCCCGCAGTCGTCGAGTGTCTGCTTGATCATGGCCCGTTCAAACTCCGCCGTTTTCGACTTGATAATCTCCTTGAATGATTTCTCTCCCTGTTCCCGGTCGTCCACCGCCGACGGCAGTGCGGCATGACGAACCTCTTCCGGAAGATCACGCATGCCCACCGTGTCACTTTCTTTCAGCAGGACAAGCCGCTCAATGAGGTTTTCCAGTTCCCGGATATTACCCGGCCAGGGATATGCCGCCAGGCGTTCCCTGGCGGCGGGGTCGACGTCACGTACATTCTTGCCCAGTTTCTCATTGAATTTTTTCAGGAAATAATCGGTGAGCGCGGGGATGTCCTCCGACCTCTCCCTCAAAGGCGGCAGGTGAATCGGCATGACGTTGAGACGGTAGTAGAGATCTTCCCGGAAGGAACCACGCCGCACTTCGTCGAGAAGATTTTTGTTCGTCGCCGCGACGAGCCTCACATCGACCTTGATCGTCTTCAGCCCGCCCACCCGCTCGAACTCCTGGTCCTGAATGACGCGAAGCAGTTTCGCCTGCATGTCCGTGGACAATTCCCCGATCTCATCCAGGAAGAGCGTGCCCCGATGGGCCAGTTCGAACCGACCCGGCTTCCGGTGAACGGCGCCGGTAAACGCCCCCTTTTCGAAACCGAAAAGTTCACTCTCCACGAGATTTTCGGCGATGGCGGCACAGTTGATCTTGATAAAGGGATGGTCCCGGCGGTCACTCGTCCGATGGACGGCGCCGGCGATGAGTTCCTTGCCCGTTCCTGTTTCCCCCGTAATAAGTACGGTGGTGGTTGTGGGCGCCACCTTCCTAACCAGGCCGTACACGCGCCGCATGGCATCCCCGTCACCGATGATGTCGTAATGGTCCACCTCGTCCGGTGTGGGCACCACCTCATCCTCGTTGTACGCCCGGGTCTTGAAAGCCTTGCGAACGACGTTCTTCAGGTCTTCCTGATCGAAGGGCTTCGTGATATAGTCGAAGGCACCCTGTTTGATCGCCTCCACGGCCGTGGCAACGGTCCCGTGGGCGGTGATCATGATGACGGGGAGTGAGGGAAATTGCTTTTCAATCCTATTCAACAGACCGAGGCCGTCAAGGCGCGGCATTTTCAAGTCCGTCACCACGACGGCCACATCCTCCGCCTTCAGAAGATCGAACGCAGCAATACCGTCAGGGGCGGTCACGACATCATACCCCTCCTGTTTCAACATTGCCTCGAGGATGAAGAGCATATTTATTTCGTCATCGACGACGAGTACTTTATTCATGGTAATCTCTGTTTTATGATGTATTCCCTGTGTGAAAATATCACCGACGCGATTTCCCCTTTCCTACGATGGCCCGGTGGGAAAGTCAAGTCCCCCGACTGATGTATCATATCTTGATCGAAAAAACCGTCCCCGCACCGGGAGTTGATGCCACATCGATGACGCCACCGTGCCGTTTGACGATTTTCTCGCTGATCGAGAGGCCGAGACCCGTGCCTTTTTTCTTGCCGGTGTAAAAAGGTTTGAATATCTGCCTGATCTCCTCCGGTTCCATCCCCCGTCCCGTATCGGCGATTGAAACGGCAACGGTCTTGGCTCCATCGTCACCGAGGCACTGCGTGGTAAAACTCAACACACCGCCCTCCGGCATGGCTTCGACAGCGTTCAGTGCAATATTGAGGATCACCTGCATGAACTGTTCCCCGTCGATATTGAGCGGCGGGATATCCGGGTCCAGTGTCTTGGTGATGGAGACACCTCCGGACACCTGTTCAGTTTTCAACAGCGTAATCACCTTATCAATGATTCGGTTAACATCTTCCTCCGCCACACTGAGCGACGAGGGACGGGCATAGTTGAGGAATTGGGACACGACGCGGTTCAGGCGGTCCACTTCGTCGATGATCACGCTCAGAAGCTTCTCCCTGTTTTCCGGTGCGTTGCTTGATTTCAAATACTGTGCGGCGCCCTTGATGGATCCCAGGGGATTACGGATTTCATGAGCAAAGCCCGTCGCCATTTCCTCCAGAAAGTGCATTTTCTCCCTCTCGATCTTCTCGTCGATGGGATAAAGAGATACGGATATCTCTTTTTTATCAAAGAAGAAATGACTGAAGATCCGCTGAAGAATAATCTTCACCGGATCGATAAAAATAACGATAATAAATGATGCGAAGATAACGCTGGTGAAGGGCAGCACCGTCACGTCTCCGAAAAAACCGATGATGAGATAAAAGACAATGGTGGTAAAGACGATAATACAAAAGATGATCACCGCTTTAAGCAACATCTCATACAATTCGGGCAACTCGGGATAACTGATGACAATCATAACAAAGTAGAGCAGCAGGGCCACGGCGATATCCGCCAGGAACGGAGAGGGCACACCGCTGTGATGTAGAAGATCCGAAAGCGACAAAACGGCGGCGGCGGCACAGGCGATCACCACATAGAGGATACGCGTTCGCTCCACACCTGACGTCGTAATCCGGACATAGTAGACAAACGCCGCGTATGTGAAAACGATGGACGCCCCCACGTAGAGGATAATAATGGTCGCCATGAATGATTCCGCGGCGAGAGGAGTAAAGAGCACGATGAGTATGACAAGACTCAACAGGCCGAGGAAGGTGATCACATGACGGGAAAGGAAGGTGGTCCGGTGCAGGAGATAGCGTCCGAATGACACAAGCAGGGGCGGCACAAACAGCAAACCGATAAATTCGCCGTAATCCCAGAAGGAAGAGTGGACAATCGTGGAGAAGAAAGCACTAGCCCTGGCAACAAAAAGGGCAAAACACAGAAATGCGTAGGCAATGATAAGTTTGCTTTTTCTCTTCCTGATAACAAGCGCAAGGGCAATACTGAGACTGATTGCCGCGAGAGCAAATTGTTCCATTCCGCCATTCATCACATCACCGGGAACCCGTGCTGACACCGAATAGAGAGCAACAGATCATACCGAATACCCTGTGTCTCACGCCACCATTTCATGAAACGGATCCATCTCATCATCGTGCGTCATGACACCCTGTCGCGGGAACAGATAGAAACAGAGAGAACACCGTGAACCATCAACTGGGAAGATACTGAGGAAACATGTTCTCCCGCACGGAGCACAACGGAAAACAGCCGAAACTATTATATTATGCGGCGCACGAATGCAACCGGAAAAATGTGTGACACGGAGAGTCTTCCCCCTCTTCCACCATCCGCCACGGCACAGACTATCGGAGGGGCAAAAAACACCGCCATACCCTCTTCACCCACGGGTGCTCTTCAAGACCGCCATGAGGGCCGGTGCGGCATGCGAAAGCCCCTTCACACTGCATAGCGTATTACGCAGGAAACAGCGCGAATACGATCAATCCCCATGAGTGAAAGATACCTCGATAGGCTTGAAATATCAAGCAGATAGTTACAATCAGACCGCAACCAGCGCCCATGGCACACATCCTGCGTATAGGCAAGGGGAGTGAATGAAAAAGGAGCGGAGGAAAAGAGACTATGTCCACGGAAAACATCACCGTCGTATTCCCGGGTCAGGGCTCACAGAGACAGGGTATGGGGAAGGATTTTTACGATACCGTTCCCGTGGCACGCGAGACCTTTGAAGAGGCCTCGGACATCCTGGGATGGAGTGTGCCGGCGATGTGTTTCGGCGACGATGATCGCCTCAATCTCACGGAATTTGCACAACCATGCATCCTGACGACGGAGATCGCCATGCTCCGTGCGATACGGTCGCTCTACGGCTTCAACCCGTACCATTTCGGCGGTCACAGTCTCGGTGAATACACGGCCCTCGTCGCCGCCGGCGCCTTTCCCCTGGGAGAGGCGCTTCGCATTGCCCAGGAGCGGGGACGCCTCATGCAGCAGGCCGTGCCCGTGGGTGAAGGAAGTATGGCGGCAATCATATCAGACGATCTGGACCCCACGTTTCTTGCGGGCGTTCTTGCAGATCTCCCCCTCGATGTGGCGAATATCAACTCGCCCCATCAGATCGTCATCAGCGGCAAGTCCTCAGCTATTCCCGAAGCGCAACGGCGGCTGGAGCAGCATATCGCCGACAATCAAAGTTTTCGATTCGTTCCCCTGAACGTCAGTGCACCCTTTCACAGTCGCTTCATGGGCACGATCACCGATACATTCAAGAATCTGCTCATCTCCGTGTCGGAACATATCACGCCGGGACAGGCGCGCCGGGTTACATCGAATGTGAGCGGTCTGTTCCATTCTGATAATCGGAGAGAAATTATCGAGCACCTGACGAAGCAGATAAGCGGAACGGTCCAGTGGACAAAAAACATGCGCGTCCTCGCCGCAACGACGGACAGCATATTTGAGATCGGGCCGGGACGTCCCCTCCGAGAATTCTTTAAAACAATCGGCGTTGCCTGTTCATCGATTACCACCTTATCAGCCGCACGGCGCATCTTCGAACCGGTCGGAACGGAGTAGTAAACGCGGTCGCTCCGCATGTATCGCATCAACGGCATGACAAGGTGCGTCCGCAGACGACCGAAAAAGACGTAAGGAGTCAGTTAATGGATTTTACCCTTTCCGAAGACCAACGTATGTACTGTGATCTTGTCCAGAAATTTGTCACCACGGATATCCTCCCAACTATTCTAAAACGGGAAGAAAAACACGCCTTTCCCGAAGACCTCATCCAGACGGCCTGGGAAATGGGGCTGATGAACCTGTGCATTCCCGAATCGATTTCGGGATACGAAATCGACGCCACCACGACGGCACTCATCATCAAGGATCTGTCGTATGGCGACTCCGGCCTCTCCACATCGACGATGTGTAACGATCTGGCGAACATCGTGATCGCCCAGCACGGAACGGAGGAACAGCAGAAAGCCTTTTTGCAGCCTTTCGTCGAGTCGCCGCGTATTGCATCGTTCTGTCTCACGGAACCGGACGCCGGTTCCGACAATCTGGCCATGAAGACCTTTATGAAAAAGCGCGACGACGGCAAGTATGTGCTGAACGGCGAGAAATGCTTTATTACGAACGCCTCCTATGCCACTCAGTTTACGGTCTTCTGCAAGATCGGCAAACCCGGCGGCATGATGATGGCCTGTGTCGTCATACCGGCAAGCGCTGTCGAAAGGGCCGAAATCGTCGAGCAATCCTCGGGGGGACGGGAGATACATCTTCCCGAGGGCGGCACGATCATGACGGGCAAGCCCGAAGATAAACTCGGTCAACGGTTGTCCAACACGGCCACCGTCAAATTCGAGGACGTGGTCATCGACGATTTTCAGATCATCGGCAACCGCCGTCTCGGATTCCGGTATATAATCGACGTTCTCGACTATGCCCGTCCCATGGTCGCCGCCATCGGTCTCGGCCTGGCGCGACGTGCCTTTGATGTAACACGCAGTTATGCCATGGAGCGCAAACAGTTCGGACAGCGGATTTGCGACATGCCCGTCGCCCGCGACACACTCGTCGCCATGTGGAAAAAAGTCGAGCTCGCAGAGCTGGCATTGATGAGCGCCACCTGCAAGATCGAGAACGGATCGGAAGACAGCGGACGGTACGCCTCCCTGGCAAAGAACGCGGCGGCGGAAGCGGCTCTTTTCTGCGCCACGCAAGGCCTTCACCTGCACGGCGGATACGGTTTTATGAACGAATATGAAATTTCGAAACTGGCCCGTGACGCCCATATTATCGATATCTATGAAGGCGTGCGCGAGGTGCAGGACATGATTATCGGACGGGAGTTGGTATAGGCAATGCTGTACCTTCACGGTCTGGGACATTTTCACCCGGAGAACGTCATCACGAATCGCTTTCTTGCTGAACTCGATATCGGCAGCAGCGAAGAATGGATTCTGGAACGCGTGGGCATAAAAACGCGCCGAACGACTCTTTCTCTGGATTACATCCGGGAGACGAAAAATCGCGATATACGGGCAGCACAGGCGGCCAGTGTATATACCAGCGCCGATATGGCCGCCAAGGCCGCGCACATGGCCCTGGAACGGGCGAATCTGACGGCCGAGGATATCGGGCTTGTCGTCTCCGGCAGTACGGCGGCGGAACATGTCTGTCCCGCCGAAGCGGCCGCCGTGGCGGGCCGTCTGGGCATTACCGCGCCCTGCTTCGACATCAACTCGGCATGCAGTACCTTCGGCATGCAGATCAACATCCTCTCGAGTATGAAACCCGATGCGCTTCCGCCCTTCGTCCTCGTGGTGACCCCGGAGAACATGACCCGTGTCATCGATTATTCGGACCGTCGGTCGGCTCCCCTCTTCGGAGACGGCGCCGCCGCCTCCGTCGTATCATCGCAGGTACCGTCGCGGATGGAATTTCTGTCCGGTTATTACGCATCAAACACCCTGTCATGGGACAAGGTGAGCGTCCCGCGTACCGGCTATTTCTCCCAAGACGGCAACGCCGTTCAGGGATTCGCCATCCGGAAGACAACGGATATGGTGAAGGAACTGCAGGGAATATACGCCGTTAATGGAAACCGGTTCTTTTTCGTGGGACACCAGGCTAATTTCGGCATGCTCACGACCGTCTGCGAACGGTGCGGCATTACCGATGAACATCACTGGTTCAATGTCGATACCTACGGTAATACGGGAGGCGCGGGGGCGCCCTGTGTCCTCAGCCAGCACTGGAACGATATAGGCCCCGGCGATTACATCGGCATCGTCGTTGTCGGCGCCGGTTTGACGTGGGCGCGCGTGATGCTGAAAGTTTCTGACCAACGGTGAAAAAATGATGAATTATTCAACATTCCTCAATAAAGAGTCTTTTGATAAATCGGAGCTGCTTGCTTTCGCCTACGGACGCCTCGTCGACGATCCCCCACATGATTTCGATGCCCGGCTGCCGGCACCGCCCTTTCTGATGGTGGACCGTATCACGTCCATCACACGGGAAAAGCGGGGAGGTTCCATCGTCGCCGAGCAGGATATCGCCCTTGATGCATGGTATTTTCAGTGCCACATGCCGGGAGATCCCGTTCAACCGGGCTGTCTCTGTGTGGACGCCGTCTGGCAGCTTCTCGGCTTTTACTGCGTGTGGCATGGGGCCTGCGGCGCGGGCAGGGCTCTGGGCTGTGAAAATGTTGTCTTCAACGGACAGATTCGTCCCTACAACAAGGTTGTTCGCTATGAAATCACCGTCCGGCGCTACTCCGAACTCAAGGACGCCGGGGCATCTATCGTCCTCGGTGACGGTACCGTTTTCGTCGATGATGAACCGATCATGACGATCGAGCGGGCCCGCACGGGTGTCTTCAAAGGCATTGCCTACGCGGACTACCCCCGCCCCTCGCGAAATTCACGGGGCGGCACCATCACCGAGAATGAAGAAAGGGCGTAAGAAATGCGTATGACGAACGATAGGAGCGGATCACAACATGATACCGAAAAGCCCGTCGCCCTCGTCACCGGAGCAGGACGGGGTATCGGGGCGGCCTGTGCCCGGGCGCTGGCCGCTGACGGATTCCGCGTGGGCATTCACTACCGCACGAGTGAGGCTGATGCCCTCACGGTCAAAGAGGAAATCGGCGATGCCTTCACCATCCGGGCGGACCTGAATGATATCGACGATATCGACGCCATGGTGAAGACCATCAAGGCTGATGAGGGTCGAGTGGACGTCCTTGTCAATAACGCGGGCATGTCGATCAACGCCGATATCATCTCCATGAAGATCGACGAATTCGATGCCCAGCGCCGGCCGCTCCGCGGCGTCTGGTACCTCACGAAACGGATACTGCGGCTCTTCATGCTGCGGGCGAACCGCGGACGCATCATCAATATTTCAAGTGTCGTGGGTCACACAGGCAACGCCGGCCAGATGCCCTATACCATGGAAAAGGCCGCTCTCGACGCGATGACGCGATCCCTCACGAAGGAGCTGGCGGGCAGAAATATCCTTATCAATTCCGTCGCGCCGGGCTTCATCAAGACGGCCATGACGGCGGAACTGCCCCCGGAGGTAACGGAAAAATATCTCGCGGCTATACCGCTGGGACGCATGGGGCGCCCCGAGGAAATCGCCTCCGTCGTCGCATTTCTTTCCGGGGCGGGCGGCAGCTACATCAACGGTACGGTCATCCACGTGAACGGAGGTCTCTATGGCGGCTGATGCGGACACACGGAACACTGTTCTGGACCTGATTCCACAGAAACGGCCCTTTCGCTTCATCGACGAAATCACCGCTCTCGATAAGGACCGCATCACGGGCCGGTACCGGTTTCGTGAGGACGAGTTTTTTTACCGGGGACACTTCCCCGACCGGCCGATCACGCCCGGTGTTATTCTCATCGAAGCGATGGCCCAGACGGGTGTTGTCGGTCTCGGCCTGTATCTCCTCTTACATCAGGGAAACACGATCGACGACATCAGGAAATACGTCACGCTATTTGCCATGGTGGACAATGTGGACTTCGCCGGTATCGTCTCTCCCGGGGAAGAGATCATCATACAAGGAGAAAAGATATATTTCAGAAGAGGAAATCTGAAAACGCAGGTGAGTATCGAGCGGGCAAACGGCGACCACGTGTGCGCGGGTATACTGACCGGCAGAGGAGTTGTTCTACATGAATAAGAAAAGAGTTGTCATTACCGGAATGGGTATCGTGGCACCGAATGCACACGGATTGGATAACTTTGAAAGAGCCCTTCGGGAAGGGAAATCAGGCATCCATTTTTTCCCCCGACTCAAGGAGCTGAATTTCGGCTGCCAGGTGGGCGGTCTGCTGGAGGGATTCGAGGATGTCCGCAAGAGTTATTTCGATCACGAAAAACTCATGTCCTTAAACGACAATATCGGCTATGCCTCAGTGGCCGCCGTCGACGCCTGGCAGGACGCGGGTTTCCCCCTGCCGGAGGATGACGGTCCCGTCGACTGGGACACGGGCGCCGTTATCGGGTGCGGTATCGGCGGCATGGACACAATCGCCGAGAAAGTCGTTCCCATGATCGGCGAAGGACGTGTGCGCCGCATGGGAAGCCGCATCGTAGAACAGGTCATGAACAGCGGCCCGAGCGCACGGGTGGGCGGTCTTCTTGGTCTCGGCGGTCAGGTGACCTCCAATTCAGCCGCCTGCAGCACGGGCACCGAAGCCATCGCCGACGCCGTGAGGATGATACGGAACGGATACGCGAAGCGCATGGTGGCCGGCGGTTCCGAAGGCGCGTCGCCGCATATCTGGGGGGGATTTGACGCCATGCGCGTCATCGCCCGGAAATACAATGACGAACCGGAACGGGCGTCACGTCCCATGAGCGCCTCCGCCAATGGATTTGTTCCCGGTGCGGGCAGCGGCATCCTCGTTATTGAAGATCTGGAAACGGCACTCGAACGGAACGCGCGGATCTACGCGGAGATCACCGGCGTCGCGCTTAATTCGGGAGGTCAGAGGAACGGCGGTTCCATGACGGCACCCAATCCCGAAGGCGTTCAGCGCTGCATCACGGCGGCCATGGACGATGCGGGCATTACGGCACGCGATATCGACGCGATCAACGGCCATCTCACGGCAACGTTTGCCGATCCGTACGAGATCGAAAACTGGCGTCGCGCCCTTGACGTTACACCCGAAGAATTTCCCTACATCAATTCAACAAAATCGATGGTCGGCCATTGTCTGGGGGCAGCGGGCGCTATTGAAGCCGTGGCCACGACGCTTCAGGTATACAAGGGATTCCTGCATCCGTCGATGAACTGTGAGGATATCCATCCTGATATCGCATCGTATGACAAACGTATCCCTCGTACTGTTATGGAGTTTCCGTCATTAAATGTCATCATCAAGGCGTGTTTCGGTTTCGGTGATGTGAACAGTTGTATTGTCTTTAAGCGGTGGAACGAAACGGCGGCATCATAAAAGACCGACGGTCGATGAGATGCGCCGTTACGAAACGCAAAAAATGAGAAAATAATACATAAGGAGCAACACAATGGATGAAAATGCAATTTTCAAGGAAATGATCACGATTCTGGAACCCTATGTCAAGGATGCAAGTCTCCTAGAAAAAGCAACGATGGAGACGCACATCCTCGAGGATCTAAAGGTAAATTCGGCGCGCCTCGTCGACGTCATCATCAAGTGCGAAGACACCTTTGACATCGAAATCGATGACGACGAAGCGGATAACATACGCACCATCGGCGACGCCGTCACGGCGATCAAGCAGAAGGTCGCGTAACGACGACAAGGGGCGGGGATACATTTCTGGATTGTCTGCCCGCCCCTTCCGGCTGACACCATCGACACGTCATGAATAGCAGTCACCGCATGAAAAGAAAGACTTTGATATTTCTGTATATACAATATTACTCGGGGCGTCTGTGTAGTCTTGTTCTCGCCCCTGCGATTTTTCTCGTTCTGAAACTGATGCGCTACCGCATTCATGAACTCAAAGGGGTGCGCAAACGAATTCGGCAGACCATGAGGGAACATCGGGGACCGTGGATCGTCTGCGCCAATCACCTGACCATGATCGATTCCGTCCTTTTGATCTATGCCATGGCACCCATGCACGACTACATCCGGCACTACCGGTCATTGGCCTGGAACCTGCCGGAAAAGGCCAATTTCTATTCAAATATTATGCTTCGCGTTCTCTGTTATCTAAGCAAGTGCATACCCATCATCCGCGGGGGCGACCGCAATGAAATGAAGGAAACGTTGAATGTGTGCATCCACCTCCTGAAGAGAGGCGAACCGATGATGATTTTCCCGGAGGGGACGCGCTCCCGCACGGGATGCGTCAACGTGAATGGTTTTTCCTACGGTGTGGGTCGCTTTATCGCCGAGGTGCCGGACAGTCGTGTCCTGTGCCTGTATATGCGCGGCGACGGGCAGAAATCGTACAGCTCGATTCCCCGCTACAGGGAATGGTTCACCGTGCTCGTGGATTCACTGAAACCGGAGACCCATCTCACCGGCCTCAAGGCCCACCGGGAGTGCGCACGACAGATCGTCGAACGTCTCGCACATCTGGAGAGACATTATTTTGACACTTATTGGAAACGACATCGTCGATCTCACAACCCCTCATGCAACGGGGAAGAGCCGAGACTCGCGCTTTCTTGACCGGGTTCTGTGCCGTCACGAACGAGACACACTTACGGGCAAGCCCGTCGATGACGACCGACGCCTCTGGACGTTCTGGGCGGCGAAAGAAGCCGCCTATAAAGTCGCCGTCAAAAAAGACGGTGCCGTGCCCGCCGCACCGTTGCGCTACGAGGTTCACCTGAAGGGGCGAAGGGGAAGTACGCAGAATGGCGTCGTCCACACCCCGCGCGGCAGCGTTGCCGTCGCGATCGAGGCGACTCCGTTTTTTATTCACTGCATCGCCGGCAATGGGGAAACGGTGGCCATGACCTCGTGCGCCGTGGAAATGATAACCGATATCGACCCGTCAACGGCGGTACGCGACCTCCTGATACGTCACTGCGCGGCTGTCCTTTGCATCAATGGAGATCGATGTCGGATCATCCGTAAAAAGGGGGCGCGAGGACTGCGTCCTCCCGCCCTCCTGATCGACGGCTGTCGGGCACCGTGCGACATCACTCTCAGTCACGATGGGCGTTTTATCGCGTGTGCTTTCTCCATTCGCCAATGACATGAGGGTAACCCCTTCCTCCAGTGTATCACGCGACTAAGCCCTCTTTATCTCAGAACTTTCGTTTCAATAATTCACACAACTTTTTTGCTTTTTTATTTGATTTCTCATTTGAATATGGTAATAAACCGGGATAATTGTGCAGCGTGGCCTGTGCGCACGCACATGTATCCAAATAAAATCAGTAACATAGGGGGTTTATATGGGAACTGCTGAATGGACATGGGGACAAGCTTTTTTAGTATTCGGCATCGGCTTCGGTGGCGTATTCATCGGCTTGATTCTCCTGATGGTTTCGACGATGCTCTACTCGTTAATATCGCGAAATGTCATGAAAGCTATTGAAAAACCGAAAGAAGAACAAAAAGCGTAACAAATTAGAGGAGTGAAAATGGACGTTTTACAACTATTATTTAATGGTATGGGTTTTGTGAACCTGACCTTCGGCAATATCATCATGTGGATAATTGGCCTGACGTTTATCACCCTGGCAATTACGAAAAACTATGAGCCTCTTCTCCTCGTGCCGATCGGTTTTGGTATTCTTTTAACAAATCTGCCCCTGGCGAACCTGATGGAGGAGAACCATTTTCTCTGGGTCTTCTATCATTTCTCCATCGACAAGTGGGACCTGATTCCGCCGATCATCTTTATGGGTGTCGGCGCCATGACGGACTTCGCGCCGCTTATTTCGAACCCGAAAACACTGCTTCTCGGCGCGGCAGCTCAGTTCGGCGTATATGTCACGTTCTTCGGCTCGCTGCTTCTCGGCTTCAACATGCAGGAAGCCGCATCGATCGGCATCATCGGCGGCGCCGACGGCCCGACGACGATCTTCCTGACATCACAACTGGCGCCGCATCTCCTCGGCGCGACGGCCGTTGCGGCTTATTCGTACATGGCTCTCGTGCCGATCATCCAGCCGCCGATCATGAGGCTGCTCACCTCCGAAGCGGAACGGAAGATCAAAATGAAGTCACTGCGGACACCCTCGAGACTGGAAAAGATCGGATTCCCGCTGGTGGCAACGATCGTTATCGTCTTGCTCGTGCCCGACTCAGCACCGCTTGTGGGCATGATCATGGTGGGAAATCTCTTCAAGGAGTGCGGCGTCGTCGAGCGGCTCAATGACGTTGCACAGAACGCACTCATCAATATCGTCACGATCTTCCTGGGACTCTGTGTCGGTGCGACCATGCCCGCCCACGTCTTCCTGAAAAAGGAATCCCTCTTCATCTTCTTCCTGGGATGCGTCGCCTTCATGTTCAGCACGGCGGCCGGTCTTATCCTGGCGAAGATCATGAATCTGTTTCTGTCCGAGGATAAGAAGATCAACCCGCTCATCGGTTCCGCGGGCGTGTCGGCGGTGCCCATGGCCTCGCGCGTCGCCCAGACGGTGGCCCGCGAAGCGGACAAACGGAACTTCATCCTCATGCATGCTATGGGACCCAACGTGGCCGGCACTATCGGAACGGCCACCGCAGCCGGTCTGTTCCTGACCATGCTTCGATGATCGAAGTATCTCAGTAAAACAGCGGCACCGGTTTTAGGGAAAAATGAGCCCCGGAGCGACAAGCTCCGGGGCTTTTTTGTAACAGGAATTGAAATGAGCCTTATTCTGGCGTGTTGTCGCCTGAGCCAACGCCACCGAACCGGGATCGCCTGCTGAATATTACATAGATTGTAATGTCAGTGAGCCCGCTTCAAGACTCAGAACCGGATTTCATTGCGGCGACAACGTCTGCACCAATGGACGCCATTTTTTTCTCCGAAAGAAGTCCCCGTTCCCGCATTGCGGCAACGGAATCGACGGGTTTTTCCGACAGATCGATCATTTCCGTGTCGGACAGAATCATAAACAGGGCCCGGTTCGTCTGTTCCGCATGTCGAAAACGCCAGGCGTACAGGCGCGACAGGCGTTCACGCCCCTCTTTGTCGAGGCGGTTGATACCCTTGACACGGAGATACCCGCGTGCATCGAATCGTTTCGGCTGCCACCGCGCTTCGGCGACAAGACGGAATGCGTGTTGCGCCTCTTCCTCACGATTCTCCTGTCGTAATTCCGCTCTGAGACGGCGGGACAGCTCAATAAGGTAACGTGTGTCGCTGACGGCATAGCTGATTTGTTCATTACTCAAGGGGCGACAATCCCAGCATGATCGCTGAAGCTTCTTCGGCTTCGGGACGGATACGCCCAGATAGGTTTCGATAACCGTCGCGAGGGCAAGCCGGGGACACCCGAGGACCTCCGCCGCCCGGTGTGTATCGAACACGTTGTTAAAGGTGAACCCGTAATCACGGTGCAGCAGCCTCACGTCATTGTCGCCCGCATGAAGGACCGTTTGAATACCGTCATCACTGAAATATTTTTTCAAGGGTGGAAGATACGACGCGCATTCGAAGGGATCGAAAAGGTACGTCATGTCCTCTGTGCTGAGTTGGACAAGGCAAAGCTTGCCGTGAAAGTACCGGAATGAGTCGTATTCCGTATCGAGAGCGACACATCGTGACCGCTCGATATCCGTGCACACCGCATCGCACACCTCAGTGCTGTCAACCCACATCCACGGCTGTGTCATATGCCGCACCATTCAAGCCGTTGGATTGTACTCCGTTCCATATTTTTCCTCTCCACTCCATCGTCCGCGACCGGCGAAGCTGCCGGCAAAAAGCAAGAACGCCGAGACGGGCAATGTTACCAACAGCAGATCATTGTGACCCGTCAGTTTCAACGCCAGTGCCAAACCGCCGCCACCGATGATCGACGCAACGGCCCCTACCGTGTTCAGACGGAATCTCTCCCGGTAGAACCCGAATATCACGGGTATCACCAATCCGCCCGAGTACACGGTATATCCGAGAAGCAGCGATGCAATGACACCCCGCAGTGACAGAGCGATCACCAGCGACAGCAGACCGATGACTATCACACCAGCTCGGGAAACGGCAAGCATTGATCTGTCACTGAGCCGTGATTTGAACAGGGGATTGATGATATCCGTGGTGACGATGGTGCTCGTCGTCAAAAGACAGGTGTCGGCGGACGACATGACGGCGGCGAGAAGCGTGGCAATCATGAGCCCGTTTACGCCCGCCGGCAGGATGTTCATGACAAGTGCGGGAAAGGAACTTTCCGGCTGAATATCAGGCAGAAGCACCCGTGCGGCAATACCGATGAAAGTAACGAGGAAGGCCAGGGGAATCATGGTGAGCGCCGCAATGATAACCGACCGTTTTGCCACCTGCGGGCTTTCCGCGCAGAGGATGCGCGAATAGATGTCAGGTCCCACGAGAAATGTGGCCCCGACAAAAAAGAGAAAGAGCAGGAAATCAGTTATGGTGAAGGCGGCCGAAAAGGGAAAGGCGCGATGACCTTCCGGCAGCTGGCTCATGAGGTTTGCCACCCCGCCCGTCGCCGAAATACTGATCCAGACACAGGCGACTATACCCAGCACAATGCATAAAGCCTGTATAAAATCCGTCCTCAGGATCGAATACTGCCCCCCGAGAACGGTGTATCCGATAAAGATGGCGGCGGCAAGGACCATGAACGCGTTCAGATGTCCCGGCCAGATGATGGACATGATCTTCCCCGCGGCGATGATCTGTGCCGCCACGATACCCAACCACGCCATGGAAATCAGGAGAGCGGCGATGATCCGCGTCGTATTCCCGCCATACTGCCTAACAAGCAGCTCCGGCAGTGTAAAGACCGCCGTTTTCCGCACTTTACCGGCAAGCCAGAACGCAAGAATGAGAAGTCCGATAACACCAACGAGCATCCACCAGGCCCCGACGAGCCCCTTACTGTATCCCAAACCGGCAAGACCCATCGTCATGGACCCGCCCACCATCGTCGCAAGGAGCGATCCGGCTATAACCGCCGTATTGCCCTTGCGATCGGCAACAAAATAGCTCATGGAACCCTTTATCCTCTTGATGCTCATCATGCCGATGAAAATCATCCCCGTAAAAAAGGTTCCCACGATAATTCCATTCATGTTACGCTCCTGTTATTATTATTTTTATCGATATACTCGAGATCGCCTGACATGATGCGATGCCGCGTGCGATGCCCGTCCTCGATAATCAGGGCACCTTTGTCATCGATTTCGATTACCCGTCCTTCACAACTGTCCATCACCATATCCACCCGGACCCGGCGTCCGACGACGTTCTCAAAACGCCGCCACCGTGTCGTGAGGACCGAGAAGTCACGTTCCGCCACGTGTGCGTAATACAAATCGAAGCTCTCCAGAAAATTCCGTGCCAGGCTCACCCGAGACTGAGTCCGCCCTGTTTCCATGTAAAGAGATGTGGCCGTATCACGCACATCTGCGGGGAGGTCACCCGGTTCATGATTGACATTGACGCCGCATCCCACGATGACATAGTCCACCGTATCCATATCCGCGCTGACCTCCGTGAGAATGCCGCCCACCTTTTTCCGGCCGATCATGATGTCGTTCGGCCATTTGATGGATACGGAAAGACCCGATACGGCTTCCACGGACTCGGCGAGGGCGAGGGCGGACAGCATAAACATGACGGTAATGTCTGCGGGCGGTATGTGGGGCCGCACAAGGAGGGAAAGGTACAGTCCTTTCATTGGAACCGAGTGCCAGGACCGCCGCCGCCGGCCCCGGCCCGCCGTCTGCATCTCCGCGATGACGACTGTCCCCTCATCAGCGCCCTCGAGGGCAAGTTCCTTGGCGCGATTGTTTGTGGAATCGAGCCGTTCATAATGGTAGATCGCCCGTTTCCCCATCACCGCCGTGGGCAAGCCGTCGGCGATTTCCTGTGCCGTCGGTCTGTCGGGCGTTTCATCAAGACGATATCCCTTCCGCGGTGATGAGCGGATAATATACCCTTCTCCACGGAGTGCGGTGATGTGTTTCCAGATCGCCGTCCGGCTTACGGTCATCCTGGTACTGATCTCTTCACCGGACACCCACCGATCCGCTGATGTCTTGAGGACAGACAGTATTTCTTCTCGTCGTGTCATTTACTCCCTCGCTCACATGCACGTGCCCGACTACCACCCTTTTCTTAATATGTCAACCACCACATAAAAACAAGTTGACAATGTACGCTCGTCACAATTAAACACATACTTTTCACGTATGCCAATAATGACGATGTGCCGTGGTCGCACATCATGAGCGCGAGGGCGATCCTGCACCTTCCCATCGAGGTGGCGCGGTTGACGATTATTGGGCAAAGAAGGAACGAAAATAAAAGGGAAACAGTTTTTTCAGAAAACTCCCGTAGTTGCTCTTCATGCTGTGTGCGGCGAGCATCATATCGAAAAATCCGTTCCGTGACGCGGCAAACCGGAAGCTCCGTTCCGGCACTGGGTACAGCAGATTGGCGGCGATACGGGAGCACCACAGTTTACGCGTAAAGCGGCGTCTCGTCAGGGTCACGTAGGATGCGATGCCGTCTTTTTCGCCGTTACCGTCAAGGACGGACGTAATGACATCGGCCGCCGTCCGGCCGGAATAGACGGCATAATAGATGCCTTCACCCGTCAGGGGGTCGACGAATCCCGCGGCATCGCCCGCGAGTAGCAGTCGGGAGGAAACAATGCGCCGGCGGAGACCTCCCTGTGGTATGGCATGGCCGCGCATACGCGCATTGCCCGGGAACCCGGAGTGTTCGAGATAACGTCTTAGTATCGGTTTCGGTTCCCTCAAAATCCCCGGCCGGAAAACCCCGATGCCGACAGAGAAAAAGCCCTTATGGGGGAAAACCCACCCATAGCCGTGGGGAACCACCCCGAGCGTAATGGCGACCAGATCGCGGAAGCGGTCCGCCATTCCGGAGCAGGATGCATCCACCTCCGCCACCAGGCATAATCCATTTATGTCACGGGATCGCGCACCATCATCGACCCGCCTCTTCAGCACGCCCTGCGACCCCTCGGCAATGACGGCGAACCGTCCCCGGTACGTGCTTTTATTCGTGCGAACCGTCACTGACCGACCGTCATCCACGACGTCTGCAACCCGTTCTTCACAATGAACCCCCGCACCGGCCGCCTCCGCCTGCTGCAGAAGGTAATCGTCGAAGTCCGCCCGTGAAATGAGCACGCCGATCCGCCTGTCACACCGTCGTTCGAACGATTCTTTTCCCCACTCGAGGTGCACCCCGTAAATATCTTTTTCACACAGCGACGGCGGTATGGGGCAATCACAGATATCAAATATCCGCTCGGGAAGTCCTCCGCCGCAGGGTTTGTAGCGGGGGAACCGCTCTTTCTCGACAAGAAGTGTGGACAACCCGTTCCGGGCCGAAACGCGAGCCGCCGTTGAACCCGACGGTCCTCCACCGATGACAATTACATCATACATCTCATCACCACATCACGCCTGGAAATAAGACTGTTGACAGAGATCCCCGGCTGTCGTCTCCTCGGGGCACACTACTTCACCCCCTCCGTATGGCGATGGCCGCCTTCCCTTCAGGTTTTTTTAATAGAAAATATGCCGACATTCAAGGGAATAATACCAGTTCGTGTTGAACTGGGCGACCGGGTCTGTGAAAAGTCCGCTTAATGAAAAAGTATCGTTCGTCGTTCTTTCAGATACCGGGCGGCACGGACCCCGGCAACGCGGTGACGCCCGTGGACTCACCATCCCCGGCGCGAGAAGGCGGGACGAAAAAAACCAGTACGCCAAAATCGTTGACAAAATCTTCCGTCCTATACTAGAGTAAATGGTAGGAGAAAAAAGAATCGCTATCCCTCTGCCGTATCACTCGCGGGGTATCGAGCGATAAGGAGGCATAATGAAGAAACCGTCCACAGCACCGGGAACCACGAAATCGAAAGAAAAGATCATCGAAGAACAGATTCAGAAGTGGCAGCAGGCACATGAGCGACGGAGGAAGCAGGAACAACCGAAGCCGATCATAACCATATCACGGCAGATGGGAAGCAACGGGAGAACACTGGCGGAGGCAATCGCCGAGGAACTGGAAATGGACCTCTTCGACCGCGAAATCATTCAGGCGGTCGCGGATAGCATCCATATGAGTGAACGGGTGGTTGCCACTCTCGATGAACGTATGCGGAGTTCACTGGAAAATTGGATTCAGATCCTGAAAACCACTCGATACCTGTGGCCCGACAAGTACCGCACACATCTTACGAAGGTCATCGGCACCATTGTGGAACACGGAAACGCCGTTATTATCGGCCGCGGTGCTCAGCACTTGATCCCCGCCGATGAAGTGCTGCGAATCCGTTTTGTCGCCCCAATGCCCTTCCGCATCGAGACGATCGTCGAGCAGGAAAATGTTTCACCTGAAGAGGCGGAACATATGATCACGAAGCGTGAAGCAGACAGCCGGGCGTATATCAGAGAGCATTTTCACGTGGACATCGATGATCCAACCTACTACGATCTCATTATCAATACACAGTATATCAACCAGGAATCGATCCTGGACATGGTCAAACTGTCCTTAAAATACAAACAATATCCTTCCCGCCGCCGGTTCGACGCGGCGGAAGCTGCAAAGGAGTCATAAATGGTTGTTCAGCATTTCCAAAACGTAGAACCGGTCCAACTGATGGACGGCGTGAAACGGCGGATCGTTATCGGCGAAAAGGAAGGCGCACCGAATTTCATCATGCGTATTTTCGACGTGGATCAGGGACATTCCACACCGTATCATGAACATCCCTGGGAACACGAGGTGTTCGTTCTCGAAGGAAAAGCGGCGGTAAAAGATGTGAAGGGCAATGAGAAACCCCTTTCGGCGGGCGATACGGTGTTCATACCGCCGAATGAAAAGCACTGTCTGATCAACAAGGGGGACGGACTGTTTCGGTTCATGTGCCTGATTCCCACCGGCGCGGAATAGCGTTTCCGCGACGGGCACCGAATCGATTGTTTTTTGGTCCTTAAAAGAAAGCGCACGTTCAAGTCACCGATTGTTCCCGGGCATGGAATGTTCGCGAGAAGAGGCGGATCACGTGTTCCGGAACAGGTAAATCTGCCCGGCGCAGGCGTGGCATGACATCTCTTTCGAAAACATGGTGAGGTGTATGAAAACCATCCTCGTTGCAACAGACGGATCTGAAAACAGCGGTATAGCGCTCGACTACGGTATTTTTCTGGCTGATACGTTGTCGGCGTCCCTGATCGGCCTCTATGTCATCGACATAAAAATCATCGAGGGACCTCTCTTCGATGATATATCCGGCTTCATGGGTCTCGCGCCATCGCAGGAATTTCTCACGCTGATCGAAAAGGGCATCGATGAACGTGCCGATGCTATTCTTCACGATTTCGACAAGCGGTGCCGCGCCGCGGGCATCACGCCGACACTGAAGAAAGTCACCGGTATCGTCGATTCGATGATCGTTGCGGAAGGGGAAAAGGCGGACATCATCATCCTTGCCCAGAAGGGTGAACACTATCCTCTCACGGGCGGCGGATTGATGGGGTCCACCTCCGAAGCAGTGGTGCGCAAATCGACACAACCCGTCTGCGTGACACCGCGTCACTACCGTCCCATATCGCATGTCGGTCTTGGCTACGACGGAAGCGCACCTGCTGAAAAGGCGTTGGCAACGGCGGCCTCTCTCTGTCAGGAGGGGAAATGGCCGTTGACGGTCCTCTTCGTCACCGACGCGTCCCCGGCGCCGCCGCATCTTAAAGATCGTGTCGATTCGTACCTCACACCCCTCGATATCAACTATGAAATACGGGAAAGAATCGGAAAAGATGAGGAAGAGATCCTGTCGTTTGTCGAGGAAGACATGATCGATCTCCTGGTTATGGGCGCCTATGGACACAGCCGGATCAGGGAAATGATTTTGGGCAGTACGACGTCCTATGTCATCCGGCGGAGTCCCGTCCCCGTGATTCTCGGCCGCTAAAAATCAATCGTGTCACAACGCTGTTTCAGCATCTCCATGTCACTGTATCGCGTCAGGTCGTAGTGGAGCGGCGTTATCGATATATAGCCGGCCTTCACCGCCGCGGCGTCGGTACTCGTATCATCTCCGTCGGGGACCCGCGTTTCACCGGCAAGCCAATAGTAAATGTTCTCTCGGGGATCAATGCGTTTATCAAACGTCTCTTCGAGCCGTGCCGTTCCCTGCCGGGTCAGCAACAGACCCTTGATATCACGAGAGGGGAGATCGGGCACATTCACATTCAGGGTAAATCCACTGACAAAGCCCCTTGTGACCACTTCATCGGCAAGGCGGGCGGCGATCCGCGCCGCGGTGGAATAGTCCGCATCCCGTTCATGGGAGTCAAGGGAAACGGCAATCGAGGGAATCCCCAGAATGGTCCCTTCCGTCGCCGCGGAAACGGTGCCGGAATAAATAACATTTATCCCCACATTGCCGCCGCGATTGATCCCGGAGACAATGCAATCGAAGGGTGTCTCGGATAATTCACCGACACCGATCTTGACGCAGTCCGCCGGTGTCCCCTCGACGGCATATCCCCAGAATTTACCGCCTTTCCGCGCCTTCTTGACCATCAAGGGGCGCGCCAGGGTAATGGCATGACCGACGGCACTTTGTTCCCGTTCGGGTGCCACGATGGTACAGTCACCGACCAGTGACACCTCACGGTACAACGCCGCCAGTCCACGGGCATAAATACCGTCATCATTTGTGAGGAGAAATCGTTTCGTTTTTTTATCCATCAGTTGATCTGTACTATGCTGTTATCCTGAACCATGAGGACGGTAAGCTCTTTCTGAGCATCTCCACTGGTGGCGAATGTCGTCTCTCCCGTCACCCCCCAGTAATCCGACAGGAAAAAGAGCCCGTCCGTCAGGTCATCACGGAATTCGACACCCCCTTCAATCAGTGTAAAGATGATGCGTGCGGCGTCGTAGGCCAGTGCCTCCATGTCGGCGGGGGACCGCCCGAAATTCAAATAGAAACGATCGACAAACGTCCGGACGTGGGGATAAAAGCTGTCCTGGAAAAATCCGTCCACAAAGATCGTCCCTTCCACATACTCGTTTTCTTCGGCCACGAGATCGGGCGTATTGAGCAGCCGGGTCCCCAGTAGCTGAACATCCGTCACATTGTAGAAAGCCAGCTGAGGAGCAATCATGCTGAAACGGGCATATCCGTCGGGAATAAAAACCGCGTCGAAGTCGACGGTCGGCTGCAGCTCTTCCGATGACGTGTCGGCGGTGCCGTCGCGGCCGATGCCGGCCAGCGCCTTGATCTCCCGCCCGAAATCCGTCTGTTCCGCGCGGTACGGTTCGACGCCGAGAATGTCCCCTCCCTGCAGGGTAATCTCGTCCCAGAAATGGCTCATCATTTCCGTTCCGTAGCTATTCTTCGGATAGAGGATGGCGAAGGTTTTCATGCCGAGGTTTTCACGGGCGTATCTGACGAGAGTCTTCACCTCCATCCGGGGATCGATGAAATGGCGGAAGACATACCGACCCGCATTCGTAACCCCCGCCCGCGGCGTTACCGTCATGAGAGGGACACCTCGTTCCTGAGCCTCCACGGCCGCCTCTGTCGCGGCATCGCCGCTCAGCGGACCGATGATGGCCATGACTTTTTCCTCTTCCGCCAGTCGCCGGACGGATTCACGGACCGTCCCCGATTCACTCTTCGTATCTTCGATGATCAACGTAAACGGGCTGTCAGAAGACGGCTCAAAAATACGGCTTGCCAGGATGATCGCTTCCAGGACACGGTTGCCGTATGAGGCAAAGTGGCCCGTCAGGGGGAGCAGACAGCCTATAGCATAGCGGTCCACGCGTTCCCTTTCCGTAATCTGCCGATAGATATCCCGGGCATCCCCGCTTCGCCGATGGTCGGGAAACCGCGTGAGAAAATCATTCATAAGCGCCGCTGCCGTGTCGGTGTCACCGCTCTCGTAATGGGAACGCGCCAGGGAGAAAGCGATATATCCGGCGGGATATCCCTCCCGGTAGTGATCCGCCATGTCCGCCAATTCATCGACGGACATGTCATTTTCAATCACTTTCTCCAGGTGTTCCCGAGCCGTGAGGATCATGGCCTTATCGTCGCTCTGATCAATCGCCGTCATGTACCGCGAGACTGCATCACGCCTGTTACCCTCTCGGGCCAAGACATCGCCCATGATGATGGACAGTTCCGCCTGGAGACGGGGAGAGATGTTCTGCCCCGCCAAATCCTCGACAACTGATACCGCCACGTCATCCATTTCCAGACCCGCATAGACACGGGCCAGTTTCGTCCTCACCTCGTAATAGAGCCGGTCCGATCGTTTTAATTCGGGGATCAGGGCAAATTCCTTGAGTGCTTCGGAATAATTCTTTTCGGTGAGACGGATCTCTCCCCGCCTGAGGCGCGCCCACATCAATGCCCTGCCGTCCCGGGGTGAAAGAGAAATGATGTCGCCATAAAGAGAAAGAGCCTCCTCATACAACCTGTTTTGGAAGGCCTCTTCCGCCTCCTCGAAAAGGGGACGAAGATGAACGGGAATATCTTTCTCCTCTTCAAGCGGTGCCACCTCGCGGGTGACAACGGGGGCGACCGCGCAACCAGCGAGGAAAAGAATCAGACAGACGATTACGAATAATGTATATTTCCTTCTCTTATTCATGCCTCAGGGCACCTCGTGATTTAATGAGCCAATATATGCAAGTACCTCACCGGCAAGCAACGGACTGTCGATCAGGACGGACAGTTCGTGATTATACTTCAGCGCGGAATTTGTCAAATTATGGCTTCCGACAAAGACATATCGACCGTCAATCACGACGACCTTGCTGTGATTGGTCCTCCGCCGTCCATCGTATCGGATCTTCGCTCCCGCCCGGCTCAGTCGAGCCGCCGTTGAACGGTTGCTCCTGTCAACACCGGAATCGCCGTTCACGCTTCTTTCCAGAATGACCGTTACGTCAACACCCCGTCCGACGGCCGTGCCCAAAGACGCGACGATACGATCGGGGCGGTTGGACGGGTAGCCGTTCGTTTTAAAAAGAAAATATGACATCACGATGTCTTGCCGGGCACTGCCGATGGCATCGAGCAGGGTATCGAAATAATCCCCTTCCTCCAGAAGTATGACGGCATGCCGCTCGCGTGTTTCGTCACCGCCGGAAAACCATCGCGACTCTGCACAGGTCGGCCACGACCACAGACATACCCACCCCGTACAGGCACAGGCAACAATTGTGACAATCCGTCGATGCATAGGAGCGATACTATCTAATTTGGAAGGGGAAGTCGAACGAAAAAACGCCCGGGGCACCCCGTCCCCGGGCGTATCTCTTCATTTATGCTGGCGATTCTCTATTATTTTACCTCTTCAAAATCCGCATCGACCACGTCATCATCGTCTTTTGACGATGCTGACTCCTGCGTGGCTTCTCCAGCCGTTCCACCGCCGGCGGCGGCCTCCTGTTCCGCACCTTTCGCCGAGGCCTTTGCATACATAGCCTCGGCAAGCTTGTGCGACGCCTGAGTCAGTTCTTCCTGACTGGATTTGATCGCCTCGAGATTATCACCTTCGATGGCCTTTTTTACCTTCTCCAGTGCGTCTTCGATATTCTTCTTTTCCTCAGCACTGATCTGATCACCGCTTTCCCGCATGTTTTTTTCCACACTGTAAACGAGCGAATCGGCCTGATTCCGCGCTTCGATAAGTTCCTTTTTCTTTTTATCCTCGTCCGCATGCGATTCGGCATCCTTGACGAGATTATCTATTTCTTCTTCGGACAAACCGCTGGACGAGGTAATACGGATGCTCTGTTCCTTTCCCGTACCGAGGTCCTTCGCCGAGACGTGCACAATACCATTAGCATCGATGTCGAAGGTGACCTCGACCTGGGGAACACCACGGGGTGCGGGCGGAATGCCTGTCAGCTCAAATCGTCCCAGCGTCCTGTTATCCGCCGCCATGGGGCGTTCTCCCTGGAGAACATGAATGCTCACGGCAGGCTGATTGTCGGCCGCTGTTGAGAATATCTGACTTTTCTTCGTGGGAATCGTCGTATTCTTTTCGATAAGCTTCGTCATGACGCTGCCAAGCGTCTCAATACCCAGTGACAGGGGCGTCACATCGAGAAGCAGGACGTCCTTCACATCACCGGCGAGGACACCCGCCTGTATGGCCGCACCGATGGCCACCACCTCGTCAGGATTGACACCTTTATGGGGATCTTTCCCAAAGATTTCCTTGACCTTTTCCTGCACACGGGGCATGCGGGTCATGCCGCCGACGAGAACGACCTCATTGATATCCGCTGCTGCCAATCCCGCATCCTTCATTGCCGTTTTGCAGGGCCCGACAAGCTTGTCAATGAGGTCGGAAACGAGCATTTCCAGTTTCGCCCGCGTTATCTTCATGTTCAAGTGCTTCGGGCCGGAAGCATCGGCGGTGACAAAGGGCAGATTGATGTCTGTCTCCATGGATGTGGACAGCTCCATCTTCGCCTTCTCCGCCGCTTCTTTGATACGCTGCAGGGCCATCTTGTCGCCGCGCAGATCGATGCCCTGGTCCTTTTTAAACTCATCACAGATGTAATCGATCAGTTTCTGGTCGAAGTCCTCGCCACCGAGGTGGGTATCACCGTTGGTCGACTTAACCTCGAATACCCCGTCACCCAGCTCGAGAATGGAAATGTCGAATGTCCCGCCGCCCAGGTCGAAAACGGCGATTTTCTCATCCGCCTTTTTGTCAAGGCCGTAGGAAAGGGCCGCAGCCGTCGGTTCATTGATGATTCTCAGAACGTTCAACCCGGCGATCTTACCCGCGTCCTTTGTCGCCTGGCGCTGTGAGTCGTTGAAATACGCCGGCACGGTGATTACGGCATCGGTCACCTTCTCACCGAGGTAATCTTCAGCGGTCTGCTTCATCTTTCCGAGCACCATCGACGATATCTCCGTTGGATGGTAATCCTTCCCCCGTACCGTCACCTGGGCGTCACCGTTGGACGCCTTGGAAATCTTGAAGGGGCTGATCGTCATGTCGTACTGGACCTCTTTCGAATCAAACTTTCTCCCGATCAATCGCTTGATCGCGTAGACCGTATTCTCCGAGTTCGTCACCGCCTGTCTTTTTGCCGTCTGTCCGACCAAACGCTCGCCATTATCCGTAAAGGCAACCATGGAAGGTGTCGTTCGGTTTCCCTCCTGATTCGGGATGACCTTCGCGTCCTTCCCCTCCATGATGGCAACACAGGAATTGGTCGTACCCAAGTCAATCCCTATTATCTTCGCCATTGTAATAAATCCTCCTTATGTCTCATCTGTTTCATTATCCTCTGTATTCTGTAACGTTTTCGCAACGGACACCTTTGATGGTCTCAGCAGGCGGCCATTTAACAGATACCCTTTTTCATATTCATCAACGACCGTATTCGACGGGTATTGACCCGTTTCCACCGTCATCATGGCTTCATGATAATGGGGATCAAACGTTTCACCCTGTGCCGTGATGTGCTCCACACCGTTTTTCTTTAAAGCGGCCAGGAGGTTCCCGTGAATCAGTTTCAGGCCTTCCACAAAGGTGGTAAAGTCACCGGATTTTTCCGAATGATCGACGGCACGTTCAAGTCCGTCAAGCGTGGGCAGAATATCCCTGATAAGGGATTCGGTGCCGTAGTTCAGAAGGTCCGTACGTTCCCTCTGAGCACGCTTCTTGTAATTCTCGAATTCCGCCGCCAGTCGCAGGTATTTGTCGTAATTTTCCGCCGCTTCCTGTCGGGCTTTATCGAGTTCCGCCGCACCAGCGTCACCGGTGGAAACCTCTGTTTCCTTCACGGCGTCTGCCGCCAATGAGAGCTCAACGGTATCCTGCTTTGTTCCGTCTGCGTGCTTTTTCTTCACTTTATGTTCTTTTCCCATCGTTACTACTCTCCCGACCCTGTGAAAGTCCGCCGTACATGAGCCTGATATGTCTCATTCTTCCGGTCTTTTGAACAGGCGATAGTCGACCATCTCGCAGATCGCGTGTGCAATGGTAATGTGAATCTCCTGGATTCTCGGCGTACTCGTCGAGGCAACACCCAGATTGAAATCCGTCATCTGTGCCATCTCGCTGCTGTTGCCGCCGGTCATGGATACGGTCACCATACCGATTTTCTTCGCCGCGTCCAACCCGTTGATAACGTTCTGCGATGACCCGCTGGTGCTGATGCCCCAGGCGATATCACCGGCACGGCCGATGGCGCGTATCTGCTTTGAAAACACTTCGTTATATCCGTAGTCATTGGCAATACTCGTTATCACCGAAGAATCCGTTGTCAACGCAATGGCAGGAAGCGGCGGTCGCTCAATGAGAAACCTGTTAACGAATTCGGCCGCTATATGCTGTGCATCCGCGGCACTGCCGCCGTTTCCGAAGAGAACAACCTTGTTCCCGCATTTTAGTGTATCCGTCACGGCATCGACAACCTTCACCATCACCGCGATATTGTCGTTGATGAAGCTTTCCGTCAGACGCGCACTTTCCTGAAATATTCGAATGATTATATCTTCAATATCCGCCATGTATCCGTTACGTCTCTTTTACTTTGAAAGTAAATTATTCATCACCCCGCGGGATGTCAAGCTGCAACAGTTGATTCATCATGTCTATTCAATTTGTTGCGGAAAAGAAGCCTTGAATTGTGGTGCCGTTCGTGTACAATAATTGTGACATATTTCATATGGTCGGCTGTTTGGTCCTGAGAAGAAGCGCGCAACCGCATTAATATCGAGTGGCGGGGCGTGCCGCCATTCCACTTGCCCATGAGAGAAAAATAATAACGACAACAAGAAAGGAGATTATTAACAATGAAAAAAACTCTTATTTTTATCATCTCCGTCCTTTTCCTGCTTGGCGTGTACGGCTGTTGCGGTAATAATCCGGCGGTCTTCAAAAACTGGGACCACTTGAAATACAGCTGCTGCGGATATAAAAAACCCGCCTCCCCGGAAACCGGCAAGCAGGCCCAGAATGAAGGCTGGTGGGGTAAGACGGTGGTGGAGCCCGGCGTCGTAGTGGGACCCTGTAAATAAAACTCTTTCACTGTCAATAGTGCGGGTATGCCGGGATGGTGCGCCCGTTTTTCTTCGACAGCACTGATGGGCGGACTATCGTTTTCGAATCACGGATCGTGATCTCCTGGAGGCATGAAAAATAGCGGATCATGGATCGTTCTTTGACGCGTTTGGTCCCCTTGCCACGCACTCAATATGAGACAAGGATAGGCGGTCTCTCCCTCTCTCACTGCGTCTGTACTGCGGACGGGTCATTCCACCGTCGTCGATTGGCAAGTTCGGCGAGTTTTCCCCTGTTCCAGCGCGAGACGGTTGAATAGTACCCGGTGATGCGCGCGACGCCCTCCACCGATTCGCCACACCGGGAACACTGTGCGGGGAGACCCCGGGTCACGCGGCCGCAGGAGCGGCAAAAGCTGAAATCGGGCGAAAAGACTACATGTTGATTCTTCGTCTCACGGAATACCTTTTCAACAAAGTCAGCCAGAAACTCCGGCGCAGGGTGCGATTCTCCCAGCCACATAAGCGTCATGATTTCGCCCTCGATAAACTGATGGAAAGCCCCTTCAAGACGGACCCGCTCCATCGGTTCAACAGGCGCACTGCTGTTGAAATGCGTTGAATTGGTATAATACACCTCGCCGCGGGCGAGATTGCCTTTCACGAAGCGGCCTGCCATGGGGGAATAATGTTTCAGGTCGAGCCGTGCGAACCGGTAGGGTGTACTTTCCGCAGGAGTCTGCTGGAGGACACATCTTATTTGATGTTTTCTGCTTTCCTCTTCCACCATGGTCCTCATCGACGCGACAACGTCCAGACCGTACTGCCACGCGGAGACGGATTGATGGAGCTCGGTTCCATGGTGGGCGGCGACAAGTTCATTCAGACCGACCATGCCTACGAGGAAAACCTCGTGATCGATCGCATAAAAAGGCTTGCCGTCGTTATTCACGACCATAAGAGAAAGGGGACCATCCTCGCCATAGGACATGAGCCTCTCGATAAACTGCTTCTTTTCGATATGCGCCTGAACGGCCCGTTTAACCGACTCGCCCAGCAACGAAAAGAGGGCCTTATCGTCTCCCTCGGCCTTATAGGCGATCCGGGGAAGATTAATAGACACATTCTGTACGCCCACGGAGCGCAGTTTCCATGGTTGTTTATATTCCTCCACAAACTGTGGGTGCTCCGCAAAATTCATGTAGCAACATTCAGAGAGACGCGCCGTCTCGCCCCGTTCAAAAATGAAGTGGGGATTGCCCTTGTCGGCAGCGACGGCGGCGGCTGTGAGGAGGAATTCTCTGTTTTCCGGTGATTCAAAAAACGTATCCGCCAAGTGGATAATGGGACGGGGAAAGACAAAGGGCAGGCCCCTGTTATCGCCCCGGCGATAGACATCCAAGAGCGCCCGGACGAACCGTTGTGCTTCTCCGGCATACGCCCGATATACCTGCCCCGTGTACTCACCGCCGGGACCGATGGCGGGCACTTCCGCCAGGTGACGCGGCACCTCCCAGTAAAGATGAATATCCGTGAATATCGTCTGTCCGCCCCGGCCCACCGCCTGCTGTGCGAACTCGTAAACGAACCGTTGCGCGAGCTGCAGGATATCATGATCGCTCATCTCGACGAGATAGGGAGCGAAAAAGACATTCAGCGCATCCCATCCGATGGCACCCGCGAAATTCCCCTGGAGCGCCGCCGCGAAACGCACCATGTGAGACAGAAGGACTTCTGCGTGCCGTGCCGGAGCGGCGACGGCCAGCGCGTTGGGGAGGTTCAAACCAAACTTCTTGATGTATTCCAGTGACTGACATGAGCAGTAGGGACGGTCGATGTAGCCGAGATTGTGAATATGAATATCGCCGATCATGTGGGCATAGGCCACATCGCCGGAGAAAACCTTGCGTACGGCGAATTCTTTCTTGACTCCTTCGGCAAGCGTCAGGTTCGTGCCTTCCGGACTGTGGGGAATATTCGCATTTTCCTTGTTCTGGTTGAGGATGATCTGTTCCACATCGTAAACGGGAAACCCGAGACGGGCATGTAGGGTCGTAACGGACCCGAGGCCCCGCTCAATGAGTTTCGCATTGACCAGTTCCCTGATGAGAGGTGCCGTGAGCAGCTCCATGCCGGATGTGATAATCTCTTTTTCCACTTCCTTGCTGATCGACTCGGCAATGGTAATATCGATATTGGTCTCGCGGATCAGGGCATCGACGATGCGGCGCCGATCCCACGTGACGATATCATGCTGCGACGTCCTGACAAAGAGCATCATGTCAGTGGTATCGTTACCGATCATGCGGATCATCTCCTCACAAAACTATTCCCGCCTTTCCGGCAGGATTATTACCATGGTAGATAAACGGTTATTGTTCCACGTGCACGTGAGACGCGCGGTATGCCACCTCTCCACCCGAGTCGTCAGCACCGTTATACGTTCGTTGTTATGACACTGCCGAGCGTGCCCAGCGCTTTCTCCGCGGCGGCGGTCAGTTCCGCATCGTGCCCGTGGTTCAAGGCGAAGACGCGGAACTGGACAACACGGGCGGGTATGAACCGGTAAATATCCTGCAACGGTTCAGGGGATGTCCGGTTCGTCACCGGGTTGAAGACATTGATCCGCTTGTCGCGCTCCAGAATGGGGTTGATGGGGCGGGGATCCTGCGCGGCGAGATCGACGCGAAACTCTATATCACGGAGATCCTCGGGCAGGTGCTGCCTGATCTCCCGTTCATAGTCGCCGGCGGAGGAAAACCGAACGCCTCTCTGAATCTGATCGATGAATAGTTCCGATGAAAAGGACATTTTCCATTTCACCTTGCGCCGGTGCAGGCGGTCCCATTCTTCCGCCAGGGCGCGTTTTATGGGATCGCTGTCGTGCCGCCACTGTTTGGTCGTGTTGTAGAGCGACCAGTCGTCGCAATCCCGGTAATCGTCCCGGTATTCGGCCGGATTGACGGGCAGTATGATATTCATCGTGTCCTGGAATATTTCCTTCAGATGCAAATCAAGGGCCCGTGTCGTCCGGTGATAATACACATTCGTGTAGAGATTCATCCGCGCATTGAGAAAACGACTCAGGGCCGATGTCCCCACCTGATGAAGGGTCAATCCCTCCGGGGTGAAGAAACTGTAGTAACACAGCCGCTTGATGTCCACCATGTCCATGGAGAAACCCGTCACGTAGGCGTCCCTCTGAACATAATCGATGTTATCGACCGTGTATATCCCCGTAAAAAGCTGACGCAGGAATCGCATCCACGGTGGTTGATCGTCCCTGTCTCCATCGAGCGGTTTTGTGATGAGATAGGCGACATGATCGCCGGTGATGGATTCATCCGCCTGAAAGGTGCCCGACGGGCTCCGGCGGATACCGCCGACCAGGTCTTTCAACTCCCGCGTGATAATCTCACTCCCCAGTGTTTCATGAGTCAACCCGTATTGAGAGAGAAAATGATCGTCGAAAAAGTGGCCGTAGGGACCATGCCCCACATCATGCAGGAGTCCCGCCACCCGGAGCAGTTCCTCGACGTAATTAACCGACGGCACATCGGAGAGAGCTTCTTTCAGACTCGGATAGAGGTACCGCCCGAACTCGCCGGCCATATGCATGGTACCGAGCGAATGCTGAAAACGCGTATGCTCGGCAGCAGCATAGACCCACCGGGCGCTCTGCAGTTGATAGATGCGCCTCAAACGCTGCACCCACGCCGAATCGACAAGATCCTTTTCGGTCGTCTCCCCGTGGAGGCCTGCGGCGGGAACGGTAAACCAGATATACTGATAGATCGGGTCGGCAAGGAGCGCCTTCCCCTCGTAGGTTGTTGTCGTCTTTATCCCAGGTTCATACATGGCACCATAAATATAAAACTTCCGCGAAAATATCAAATAGTAATCGAAAAAAGACGGTGAGAGGTCGACCACGATCTGCCGTCTTTTACTTCGCGGGTTTCTGTGATAAAAAAGCCATGAGTGGCTATGTGCAGGGACCCGGTGTAATTCTTCCATCATGGGGAACAGGAAACGCCATCCGGATACGGAACAGTGAGCACGCTAATCATGCAAAACAGGAGACAAGGGAGGATTTATTCATGAAGATATTGGTCACGTTCTTTTCACAAACAGGTAATACGGAAAAGATCGCCCGTGCCATCTATGACGCGATCGACACGCAAAAAGATCTCGCGCCGCTCTCAAGCGCGCCCGACTGCGCCGAGTATGATCTTGTTTTCTGCGGATTTCCCGTTCATGCACACAGCGTCCCGCCGGTGGTGCAACCCTTCATCACGGCACTGGCGTCTAATCAGAAACTTGCCATCTTCTCGACGCATGGATCTCTGCGTAACAATCAACTGGCACGGACGGCCATCGAGCATGCCGTCGGTATCGCCTCTCATACCACTGTGCTGGGAACCTTCGGCTGCCGGGGCGAAGTTCAGCAGCATATCATCGACGCCCTCAGTAAAAAACTGGAAAACAAGGCCTGGTGTGAGGAGGCGCAGAGCGCCGCGGGACATCCCGACGACGCCGATTGCTCCGATGCCCATGACTTCGCCCGCGCCATGGTGGCAAAGGCACGCTCTCACACATAAGGATGGTTAAAAGAGTTTCCCGGGGTTCAAAATATGACGGGGATCGAAGAGATCCTTGATCCTGCGCTGGAGGCTGATACTGGTATCGGACAGTTCCATCGAGAGGAAGGGTTTCTTGACCACACCGATACCGTGTTCACCGGAGATGGTACCTCCCATGGCGATCACCTTTTCCAAGAGACGGCCGATGCCCCTGTCAACATCGCACCGTGCACCGGGATCGTCCGCCGTGATGTTGAGATGGATGTTTCCGTCCCCGGCGTGACCGAAGGCGTAAACGGTCATTCCGTATTCCACCTCGTATTCGGGCAGGCAGGAAATGAAATCGGCGATGCGGCCGATGGGTACCACAATGTCTTCCGGAATATAGACGGGATAATGCTCCTCGATCCTCAGAGCCACCTGACGCCTGATTTCCCACAGCTTCGCCCTCTTATGCGAATCGGGTGCGAGAAGGACGTCCATACCGCCCCTGTCCAGACAGATCTCGCCGATAGCCTGGATTTCGCGCTCAATGATTTCCAGGGGACCGTCCGTCTCCACCAGGAGAAGCGCGCCGATGCCGCTGATATCGTCAAAAGGCAGAAGGTCGCCCACGAGAGCGATACAGTGATCATCAAGGAGTTCGATCGCCGATGGGATGTGACCTGCGGTTAACACTGCCGTCACGGCGGACATGGCCGTGGCGGGATCGGGGAAAAAGGCCACCATCGTCGTTACCCCCTCCGGATGGGGAAGCAGTTTCAGGATCAAACGGGTGATGACACCCAGGGTTCCCTCGGAACCGACGATGAGGTGGAGCAGGTCATACCCCACGACGCCCTTGCGCGTCCGGACGCCTGCGTCAATGATCTCACCCGTGGGCAGCACCGCTTCGAGACCGAGGACGTAATCCCGCGTCGTTCCGTACTTGACGCAGGCCGGCCCGCCCGCGTTCGTCGCCGCATTGCCTCCGAGAGACGATGTATCGAGACTCGCCGGATCGGGCGGGTAAAAGAGACCTTCCCGGCGGACCGCCTCCTTAAAATCGAGATTGAGCACGCCGGGTTCGACGACTGCAATGAGGTTATTCCGGTCGATGTCGATGATGCGGTTCATCCCGGCGAGGGACAGGACGACGCCGCCGTAGATCGGAACGGCGCCGCCGGCGAGTCCGGTACCGAGACCGCGTGGTGTCACGGGGAAACGGAGTTCATTGGCCAGTGTGATCAGACAGCTGATATCATCCGCCGAGCGTGCCTCGACGATGCATTCCGGCAGAGCGACGCATTCACCGGCATCCCGGCCGTATTCTTCGAGGATATCGCTCCGCGTTATGACACGCGACGAGCCGACGGCACCACGGATGCGGTCGAGTATTGCGGGTGTTATGGCGGTGTAATCATCCATCTGAAAAGCAAAGATCGTCCCTTACATGCTGAAGGCACTGAAGCCCGGTATCTCGAGGCGGCGTTCCACCCGGTGGAGTCCCCAGCTGGCAATGGAGGTGAGGATCAAATAAACGGCTCCGATAATCATAAAGACTTCCGTGTACTTAAAGGACTCGGAGGCGATGATTTTCCCCTCGCCCGTGAGTTCGATGCAGGTAACCATGTAGGCAAGCGATGAATACTTGATCAGGTAAATAATCTCGTTCCCGCACCCCGGCAGTGCGCGGCGGAACGCCTGGGGGAACACGACGTGATAGATCATGCTGAGCTTGGAGAAACCCAGCGCCCTCGCCGCCTGCATCTGTCCTCTTTTAATGGACAGAAAGGCCCCCCGGATATACTCCGAGTGATAGGCACCGCTGCACAGCGTAAATCCCAGCACGGACGCCGTAAAGGGCGTCAGGTAAATGCCGATGTGGGGGAGTGCAAAATACCAGATGAATAACTGTACTACGAGGGGAAAACCGCGAAAGAGGATTACATAGAGATCGGCACACCGCTTCAGAAGGGGATTGCCGTAGACTCTCAGCGCTCCGGCGATGATGCCGATAATGAGCCCCAGGAGGGCTGACGGTATGATTAACTTGATGCTGACCACGAGCCCCCGCATGAGTGCGGGCAGGACATCGTAATAAATAAAGACAACCTCTTCCATCATATCAGAACGACGTTCCGTAAATTTCGTTTATCTTGGCACAAAACTGCTGGGTTCTTTCACATTCGGCATTGACCAGTATCTTTTGCGGGGGCCCCGTTTCCACAATGACACCCTTCTCCATAAAAATGAACTCGTCCGCCATTTCGCTGGCGAAGCTGATCTGGTGCGTCGACATGAGCATGGTCATTCCGTTCTTTCGAAGATCGCCGATAACGGCGAGCACCTCGGTAATCAACTCCGGGTCCAGCGCCGACGTAGGTTCATCGAGAAGCATGACGGTAGGGTCCATGGCGAGGGCGCGGGCGATAGATACCCGCTGCTTCTGCCCGCCGGAGAGCTGCGAGGGGTACTGATGACTGTGGGCCTTGAGACCGACGCGATCAAGCTCCGTCATCGCCCTCTGTTGTGCCGCTTCCCGGGAAAATCCCTTCACACGGACAAGGGCAATGCTCACATTATCCAGCGCCGTCAGGTGGTCGAAGAGGTTAAAATCCTGAAAAATCATGCCCACATGCTGCCGGAAGCGGTACAGCGCCTTCTTCCGGAGCGGATTGACTTCCTTTCCGTCCAGCCAGACATGCCCCTCGTCGGGGGTGACGAGATAGTTGATGCACTGGAGAAGGGTGCTCTTCCCCGCTCCCGACGGTCCGATAAGCACCTTCAGATCACCTTGATTAATGCTAACGGTGGCACGGTTGAGTACGGTTTTGTCTCCGTATCGTTTTGTCAAGCCCTCCGCGCTGAGCACGGGGACTGTTTGTTGTCCTGTCATTTACTGTGAGTACCCCGGAATTCTTACTTTTTCCTCGAGCATGCGCAGGCCTTTGGTGCCCAGATACGTCAGGATCAGAAAAATGACGCCGGCGGCGAAATACAAAGGCAAATGTTCGTAGGTTCGCGACGCCACGAAATGTGCGCGCGCCATGATTTCCGCCACACCGAGGGCATAGGTCACGGCGGAATCCTTCAGGACGATCGAGTATTCATTCGACCATCCGGGAACGGAAAGGCGCAGCGCCTGAGGAATGATAATAAAGAGAATCGCCTTCGCGTCACTCATGCCGAGCGCCCGCGCCGCCTTTAACTGCCCCGCCGGAAGCGATATGATGGCCCCGCGGAAAATCTGGGACTGGTACGCGGAACTGATGAGACCCAGTACGATAATGGCGACGGCAAAGGCGGAAATATTGATCCTGAGCAACGAACAGAGGCCGAAATAAAAGAGGAAGAGGAGAACGAGCAGCGGGATGCCGCGGAAGAACCATACGTATACAGCGACACAGTACTTGACCCAGCGATGGCCGTAAACCTGGCCCACGGCAAGGACGATGCCGATGAGGAAGCCAAGCACCATCGCGCCGATCACGACAATGATCGTCACCAGCGCCCCCTGCAAGAGATAGGGCAAAGCGCCGAGGAGAATCTGTGCGCTTTCCATCATTCTATAATGCTCGTTTCATAAAAATGGTGAAAGGCACCGGGGGGTTCATCCCAATGCCTTTCTCGTCCATGTAACCAAACAAAGAAGGTAATGTGATCAGGGTTCGTATTTTTCGACGAGTTCCTCCCAGTAGGGCGAAGCCATCAATTTCGTAAGACCCTCGTTGAGCATGGCAAGAAATTCATCGTCCTCTTTTCTCACGGCGTACCCGAAATCTTCAGCCTTCATGCCGAAGGTCCCGACGATTCTGACCGGTTTTTTCCTGACGGCGTCTTTCGCCGGCGCATCGTCCATGGCGGCGGCCTTGATCCGTCCGTTCACCACGTCCTCCACGGCGAGCGGTGCCGAATCGTATTCAAGGAGTTTGAAGTCTTTCCCCTTGGCAATGAGGTTCTCTTTCATCCAGTTTGCTTCCGTGGTGCCCCTCTGCACGCCGATTTTATTTCCATTGGCCAGCAGTTCCTCGGCGCTTTCCGTCGAGTCTTTCGGCGCCACAAGCACCTGTTTGATCCGCCAATACGTAATGGTAAAGTTGACAACTTCTTTCCTTTTTTCCGTGATGCTCAGACCCGACGCAATCACGTCGATCTTTTTTGCCCGGAGACTGGGAATAATGGAATCCCAGTCCATGGGTTTGTGAACGACTTTGAATCCCATTTCCTTTGCGATCCAGTCGAGCGCCTTCACATCGAACCCGTCGGGGTTTCCACTTTTATCGACATAGGAAAAGGGCGGAAAATTAGGATCGATGCCGTTCACGTACACTTTGTCTCCCGCGAGCGAATAGGTGGCATTCGTTAAAAAAATCATCGCAGCGAGAAACGCCAGCCCCCACAACAGTCTCTTTCCCATTGATCAAAACCTCCTGAAGTTGAATGCTTGCAGCATCTCAATTGACAATAAAAGGCAACACACGATAGATAAAAACCCTCCGTATGTCAAGCATCAAGGTCACATTTCTTTACGCGGCGTCAGCGGCGACGGGCGGACGCCAAAATGCTTGACATTACGTCTCGGTCGCAGTAATTATAACTTACCGATAATTCAGATATTTTAAAAGGAGGGGCCATGGCATACGGAAGAATCATATCGATGGACACAAAAGACGGTATCGGCATTGTTACATTCGATATGCCGGGAAGCACCATGAACACATGGTCCGAGGAAACGGTCGCCGAATGCCGGTCCGTCCTCGACAGCATCGGAAATGACCTCTCTCTCCGCGGGGTCGTCTTTACCTCCGGCAAGCCCGACAATTTCTTTGCCGGTGCCGATCTGCATCTCCTTGACGGCATCCGCACCCGTGACGACGCCATGTACGCCCTCGAGGCATTCCATTCACTATTCAACAGGATATCGGCGCTATCCATCCCCTCTGTCGCCGCGATCCGGGGACATTGCGTGGGCGGGGGATTCGAATTCGCACTTGCCTGCTCGGCCCGGATCGCCCAGGACGCCCCCACGACGGTCATCGGTCTCCCCGAATGCAAAGTGGGGCTCTTCCCGGGAGGAGGCGGGTCACAGAGACTGCCCCGTCTTATCGGCTACCCTGCCATCGAACTTATCCTCCGCGGGCGGCTCCTGCCCGCCGCGGAGGCCCAAAAGACCGGAATGATCGACCGCCTCGTGCCCCCGGACGGGAACCTTCTTGATGAGGCCCGTTCCTTCATCGAAGAGATCATCGAAGGCACCGCCGGTCTTCACCGGCCCGTGCAGGACTTCTCCCAGATCGATGTCATCATGGAGATGGCGCGCACCGAGGTGATGAAGGCAACAAAGGGGCGTGAAATCCCCGGTCCGCTCCTTGCCATAAAGAGCATCCAGGAAGGCGTGAAGCAGCCTCTCCCGGAGGCGCTGGAGATCGAAAAGAACTATTTCGCAGAGGCCGTACTCTCCCGCGAGGCGAAGGGGAGTATCCACACCTTTTTCCTCAAGACCATGACGGACAAGCCGCGGGCGATGATGACGGTACGAAACCAACCCCGCCCGGTCCGGAAGGCGGCCGTCCTCGGTTTCGGCACCATGGGCCGGGGCATCGCCCTCGACATCGCCCGCTCGATGACGATTCCCGTTATCGTCAAAGACCTGCCCGAAGCGCTCGAACCAGGCATGGCTTTCCTTCGAAAGACACTCGAGGGCATGGCGGAAAAAAAGAAACTCGCCGGGGCCGCGGATGACCTGGTTTCACTCATTCAGCCCGTGTCCCGGTACCCCTCCGACATGTCCGATGTTGATATCGTCATTGAAGCCGTTTTCGAAGAAAGAGCCGTGAAAAAGAGCGTGTATGAAGAACTCATGACCGTCATTCCCGAAACGTGCATTGTGGCGAGCAACACATCATCGCTGCCCGTATCAGAGCTTGCAAAGCACGTCACGCATCCCGCACGGTTTGCCGGTCTTCATTTCTTCTCCCCCGTGTGGCGCATGCAACTCGTGGAAATCGTGCGCGGAGACGCGACCTCGCAGGAAACCGTTGACGATCTCCTTTCCTTTGTCGACAGCATGGGAAAACGCCCTATTATCTGCAGAGACAATCCCGGTTTCGTGGTCAATGCCACGCTCTTCCCCTACTTCCTGACCGCTCTTCGCCTCATCGAGGAGGGAAACACCATCGAAACGGTCGATGGCGCAATGACTCGTTTCGGCATGCCCGTGGGACCGATTAAGCTGATCGACAATGTGGGTATCGACGTGATGCACAAGATATTTATGGGACTTGCCATTCCCCAGGAAACCATCAGACGGGTCGTTGAGGCGGGCCGCCTGGGTGTCAAGAAGTCGGGGGCAGGCTTTTTCACGCCGGACGGTTCCGTGGATCCCACCGTGCTGCCCCTCATCTTCCGGACCGGGGACAATGAGAAAAGTGAAGAAGTCATTCAGGAACAGCTTCTCTCGTCGATGGTGACCGCCGGGCGTGACCTCGTGGCAAAAGAGATCGTTTCCGATGCGCGCATGATTGACGCCGGCATGATCTGGGGAACGGGATTTCCACCGGAGAAGGGCGGGCCCATGAAATGGTCCGATCTCACCGGCATGAGCAGCCGACTCTTCGGAAAGACCTTTTACGAGTAATCACCCTCAGGAAAGGTTATCCGCGGGGTCATCAGGGGAGGTCAGCGGCGTCAAACCGTTTATCCCCTTTCTCAGGGCCAGCCGGTGGCGACCGTTGCCCAGGTACAGGCCGAGGAGGTAGGGCTTCTGCGAAAGAAAGGCCTTTGCCTGTTGCTTTACCTCTTTTTCCGCAAAACGCACGCTGTAACGCGTTGTCTTGTAATCAAAGGTAATGCTGCGCGCGAAATAGAGCGGCTTCAGGACGTTGATGATATCCTTTTTAACCTCCTCCGTTTCCCCATCGAAGAGATAGAGGAGACTGTAGACGATCTGTGACCAGAGCATAATGTCGATCTGGTAATAATCCATTGCCACCATATCGCTGACCTGGTCATAGGCATAGGGACTGAGATACTTCTCGACGATGTTTTCGTAAGTTTCAAACTCCTGCCTGCAGTCATGCTTCAGCTTGGCGATATTGATGGTCAGTTCCTGGGCCTCTTCCATCTTTTCCAGTCCGTATTGAGCAACGGCATGGGAGTCGCCAGGGTGACAGATCGCCGTATCTTCGCAGGTCGGCCACGGCCGCATCCACTTCGACCGGTACTGAATCAAAAGTGAGAAAAGGGTGTACACGACCTCTTCAAACATCTGCCCCAGTTTGGGAGAACTGGCCTTGTGCACCTTTCTCCCCAGACCCGTCTGGCACAGACTAAAATCGTTGAACAGCGCGTGAAGGGACATGAAGATGTCGATACCGTACTGGCGGGTCATGTCATTCCATTCCTGATCCAGCCAGAACGTGCACAACTGCGAGGAGAAGGCAAAATCGCCGCCGATAGGCTGACGGATGTCGAGACCGGCCAGAGCATATTCCAAGGGATAACAGAGATGGTTGGTGATCGTTCCGTCGAACTGGTGGCGGGAATAGAGGGGGGTCACGAAATCGTGGCCTTCTTTGACGGGATAACCCAGATATTTGATCCATTCCGGCGTGATCGACCGCAGGTCCGCGTCGACAACGATGACGACCTTCGCCTCCCGCTCCCGGCAGAAAGTGAAGAGGTTGTGGAAGTTGTTTCCCTTTCCCTTCACTCCCTCGGGCGTTGAAATATAGTTTTTTTCCACCGCATCCGGCACAGGGGCGCCGAGAAAAACGTCCCGTGTGTTGTCGGGGCTTGCATTATCGCAATTGACGATAACGCTTCGCCAATCAGGGAAATAGGTGGCAAGACCCTGTCCCGCCATTTCGGTGACATAACCAATGGTATCGGCCTCGTTATACGAGGGGATACCGACAACAACATCATACTCCTTTTTCATCGTACATCCTTGTACTCGGGGAACCGCATCTCCCGTGAGCCGGGAGGGATACCGGCCGCGGAACCCTCTTTCTCCCATATATCGGCTGACTGACGGCAAAAGTTAAATTGACGTACCGGTGTGAGTGATTGTGGTGAGACAACGAAGCTTCGGCGGGTTGAATAGCCGCGGCAGCGGGTACCCGCCTCGTGATCCGGCATTCATGATACCGCACAACTCGATCCATACAACAAAATGGTGGAGATGAGGGGGATCGAACCCCTGACCTCGGCATTGCGAACGCCGCGCTCTCCCAGCTGAGCTACATCCCCACATATCCTCTTCGTAACGCGCGCTTATTACCCTATCGAGCCGGGTCATGTCAAGCAATTGTTTGTCTTGCTACAAAATCTGGTGACGGTGTTGTTCTCACTCCTCCGTGTCCGTCGATCCACCTTCGGCCCTTTCGTAGACCTTCATCATGACGTAGATGCCGTGATCAAAAAGAAGGATCGTCTTGTTAATGATCGCGATCATCTGTTCTTTATCCACATCGGAAAGGAAGAGCGGTTGAAAATCCGTATAGAGCCATATCTGGCGCCGCATCATGATGAGTGAATAAATCCCCTCATGAAGGGGAATCCCGTACCCGCGCACCGTCTCCGCGTAGCGGGGAAAAAAGTCGTATCCCCCTCTCCCTTCATTGTCCCCATTATAAACCGCCTTCAACCCCCGGTAAAAGGGCAGGGCCTGATCCACCCACTCTTCCTCGGAAATGCGGTGACACTGCGGCGTCCTCGGATTTCTGCGCAGGGACCGCGCCCAGTGATGTGCCATATCCTGTGCATATTGTAACGTCACGTCACTCATGAACAACGCCCCCTTCGGTTCCGTAATCCGCCCCGGCTTTCCCCCAGGCGAATCACTGTACTGTATCGTATTGCCGTCCGGCGGGCAATACATTTCACCATTCTCCTTCTTCAATGAGAACCGGCATGTCAGGGCTTATCGCCTCTCTTACGCAGACAGACGCGGAACATCTCACGGTAAAAGACATTTGCCGGTTCCGCTTTGCAGGCCCGTTCGCTGAACTCGAGGGCCTGCTCGGCGTCACCCTTTTCCAGAAGCGAACGGGCCAACCGACTGTAAAAGGCCCCCCGTGATGATGGTGCGCAGGAGATCGCCCGTTCGTAGGCGTCAATCGCGTCGTCGACAGCGTGTTCTTTGAGGTACAGATCCCCCAGTTCGGCCAGCCACAAGGCGGCATCCCCATCGGTGTCCAGCGCCCTCTTTACCACCTCCCTCGCCTCGGCAGTGCGATTACGCCGCGAGAGAGAGTCAATCCATGCCGCAAATACCGATGAGGAGTGTTCCGGATCCAGGTCCAGCGCCGTCTCGAAGGAACGGGCCGCCGCCTCATCATTGTCCGTCATGAGCAAGGCCTGACCCAGCCGGCAGTGGAGCGATGCATCATCCGCATCGTCGGTCGCCAGCTCGCGGAAGACGGCAACGGCACCCGCACCGTTTCCCTGCGTCAGATACGCCTCGCCGAGCGTCCGCTTCAGGGAGGGATCACCCGGATGAACCGATACGACCCGCTCGCATACTTCGACAAGCCGGGCCGTGCGACCTTCCTCCCGGAGGATCCTCACCAGTTCGTCGAAGGCGAACCCCGTGAAGACTTCCCGTTCAAGTTCCCGCTCCAGGAGTGTCAACAGGACGTCAAATCCTTTTTCGTGCCGCCCGGCGTCGCGATAGGCCCAGGCGAGCGACATGAGGAAAGATTCATCGCCGGGATAATCCTCTGCCAGCGCTTCATACAGCGCCGCGGCATGGGTGGGACGGCCCGCGTGAAGGGCGGCTTCCGCGTCACGGCACCGTTTCTCTTTGTCATCCTTCACTACCGGATTTCCTACGAATCCTTTTTTTGCGGCAACTGCGGGATGAGCCAGGAAAGAAAGGAATCCTCGCTGCGCGTCTGTATCATGATCGTACCCGGACCCGTCAGTTCACAGACAAGCCCTTCCCCGCTGAAGAGTGTGGACCGCAGTCCCCCGACGCGCTTGACGGAATAGGTGACATTCTCGTCAAAAGCGATCATATGACCGGTATCCACGATGTATTTCTCGCCCGGCGCCAGCGTCACTTGGTGAATGGCGCCGTAGCTGGAAAGGAAGACCGTCCCGGTTCCGCTCATTTTAAGCAGAAAAAAACCCTCCTTTGAAAAAAAAGTGGTGGCACCGCCCCATTTCGTATCCACATCGATGCCGGGCGATGACGCAATATAGCACCCGGACTGACCGAAGATGGTCTGTCCCGCCAGTTCATAGGCACATATGTCGCCAGGCAGTGACGGTGCAAAGGTAACCTCTCCGGGCTCGTCTGCGGAAAAGGTGTTGATGAAAAAGCTCTCACCGCCCATCACTTTCCTTTTCAGGGCGCCGAAGAGCCCGCCCTTCATATGCGTATCCACCCGGACGCCGCCTGACATGCTCACCATGGCCCCCGATTCGGCGGTGATAGCTTCACCAGCGGCCAGTCCGATCTGTAAGAGTGCGTATGACGGTTGATACAGGATTTGGTGTTTCATGCGGTGATCCTCCTTTCTATGTCGTGTCGGCATCATCTCCATCGGGTGGCCGCTCCGCGACACTGCTGTACACGGACACCCCACGATCCTGGAATACCTCTCGCTTTTACCTGACGACGGGTGTCGCCTTCCGGTCAAAGGGATTGGTCCTCAACGCAAGCGAAAAAAGATAGGGATAATTACCCTTCAAATATTCCATATAATCAAGCCACTGAAGGACCGTCCGGTGGTAAGCCCTGTCGATGTCACCCCGGAGGTGTACCAGGTCCGATTCGGGAAGGGCATCCATATCCTCGCGCACCGCCAGTTCCTCCGCCAGGTGAAAGACCGCCCTCAAGAGGTTGGTGAAGAATTCATGCTCCAGCAGAATGGGGTTTTCCAGCAAACGGACGAGGAAATCCTTCTTCTCGACGAGAAGCGCGCGTATCTCCCTGAGGTCGCACGTTGACATATCAATCCCGTAGGTGTACGTGGACAGCCGTTGCCGCAGGGCCTTAAATTCCTCGTCCGTCCACTCACTGGTAATGACAAACTCGTCCCGCAGTGCGGCAAGATTCGGGTCGTGGTCGGAGCAGATGACGAGGAACCGTGTTCCCACTTCGCTGTAGAAGAGGCCGATGACCATGTTCATCTTCTCACAGCGTGTCGCACTCTCCCGCCGCATCAGCATGATTTCCGTTGCATTGGCCACCACTCCGAGGAATGTCCCTACGCCCATAATAATGACGAAAACGGCTATTATTTTCCCCACCGGCGTGGAGGGATGGATATCGCCGTATCCCACGGTGGCGATGGTAACAATGGAGAAATAAATCGCGTCGGCGAAGGAGATCCCCTCGGCCCACATAAAACCGACCGTACCGAGGAGCATCACCATCCCGAAGAAGGCAACCAGGAATCTCAAACGAAATCGAAGCGTCTGCATGAAGGGTACCTCAGGTGCGGATGCCGTGTCACTTCGTTTTCTGCATCACATTCTCTCCGGCGGGCGCCGTTCCGGCACATAGACATGGAGCACCGTTCCCTCATTCCATTCCGCGGAGACGTAGAGATTGCAGTAGCAACTTCCGTATTCGGCCACGTCCGGCTGCCGGTAAATACAGGGACAAATGATATCCCTGTCCTTCTCCCTCTCGCCAGAGGCCAACCGGCAGGGACATGACATATACCCGTATCGCTTTTTGTTCACAAGGAGGGCTTCCAGAAGCTCGAAAACACGTTTTGTATCCTTGTTGAAATAGTATCCCTGCGGCTCCTGGATCTTTCTGAGCGCTCCGTACAATTGTTCAACGTCGGTCATGTTCCAATGCCTCCCGGATCTCGTTTTCTTTGAATCCGACAATCACCCGTTCCCCGATCAGTATCGTCGGAAAAGACACGCTGGGGTTTAATTTCTTGATTTCCTGAACAATCGCCGCCCGATCGAGGGTCTCCAGCAGATCGACATCGGTGAATTCGAAATCCACCCCGTTCTCGCGCATGAACCGCTTTGCATCCTTGCAGTGACTGCAGGTACTGAGCGTGTACATTGTGACAGCCTTTTCCATTCCGTCCCCCTTACCCAGGTATCGGATCACTCTTTTCAAAAGATCGCCGTGTTTCACGGCATTTTACCACGTATAGTACCCGCAGTGGCGGATGTCCGTCAACGAAGATTTTCTCCCGGGAGAGATGTCATTGACGCAGACGCCCATCCATCGGGTCCGTCTCGCCGAGAACGGATATCAGCATATCATGAATGCGTCCGTTCGAGGCGACAATGTGCGGCGCTTCCAGCGCGTAAGCACCCCCGCGCGCATCCGTCACCACGCCCCCCGCCTCCTCCACCATGAGCCATCCCGCCGCCGTATCCCAGGGATGGAGTTTCAGCTCCCAGAACCCGTCAACGCAACCGGACGCGACGAAGGCAAGATCCAGGGCGGCGGAACCGGCGCGCCGAATGGCCCGCACCTTCATTGCCATTTCATTAAAGTAATTGATATTATTGTCGGGGTTAACGCGAATGTCGTAGGGAAACCCCGTGGCGAGAAGGCTGTCGGTCAGCGTCGATGTGGATGACACGGTCAGTGGCTCACCGTTACAAAAGGTACCGTTACCCTTTTCGACGGTGAAAAGATCGTCCCGCAGGGGGTCGTAGATAACCCCCAGCATGATGTCACCCATGACGGCCAGGGCGACGGTGACGCAAAAAAAAGGGAAACCATGGGCATAGTTGGTAGTGCCGTCAAGAGGATCGACGATCCATTGATACGGAGACTCACGCCGCTCGTTTCCCGTTTCTTCGGTGAGGATATCGTGATCCGGGCAGGATTCCCGTATGAGGCGAATGATAAGCGCTTCAGAGAGATGGTCCACTTCCGTGACGATGTCTATCTCCCCTTTGTAATCTATCCGGTGTGAATGCCGAAAACGTTCCATTAAAACCGCTCCCGCTTCCCGGACACACCCTTCGGCCACCGCCATGTACTCCATTCTTCCATCCTTTCCCGTTCGATATCTCATACAAGACACGCCCGATGATGTCCATACCCGTATAATGACTCCAAGGCGCTGGGAATCGCCGTCCAGGCCGGCTTTTTCGCCGACGGACCACGCCGTGAGACGTCATCGGCAACACGTCGTTCCCGATCATCGGACAGGTCAACCCTATCAGAAAATCTGTTTGATTCATCGATTATTTAGTGATACAAGTTTCAGTCTTTTACACCGTAAGAAATACGATACTCCATACGACAAGAGACAAGAGTTACGATGACCGAAAACTTTCACAACGACAGAACAAAATCGCCGAACAATTTGCCACAGATCAGAGAGTCGAGGGGGCTCTCGCTGAGAGATCTGTCCACATCCACCCGTATAAGCTATACCGTGCTCGAAGCAATCGAAAAAGAGGATTACGCGCGCCTCCCCGAACCGATCTACGCACGGTCTTTTATCAGAACATACGCCAACGAACTGGAAATCGACAGCGAGCAGATCCTCTCCTCGTATGAAACATATTTGAAAGAACAACAACAGGTAACGACGGAAGACGCGGCCGCGAACGAGAAACCGTGGATCACGGAACATTACTCGCTTATCACATGGATTACCGTTATCGTCATTACCGTCGGCCTCGCATTCTTCTTCTTTCGCCACGATATCCTTTTTCACAACACCGCCCCGCCTGTCCACACGGCGCAGGTACAACAGCCGACCCCGGAACCGGCGGTAACGGAGGCTCCTGAAGCGGTCACGGAGAAACCTGTGTTACCGACTCCCCCTGAGGATGAAAGTGACATGCCGGCCGAACCGGACTCCGGCCAGCAGGCGGAATCGATCGTCATGCCCGGTGACAACGCTCGCGAAGATATGACCGACGCATCACCGGCCGGTAATGAACAAACGGCTACGCCCGGTGAAACGGCGTTACCATCGTCTCCTTCACCGGACGCACAGGCATATGAGGTCGTTATCACCGCAGAGGAAACCACCTGGATACGCATTGAAGAAGAGTCCCGCGAACCGGCGGAAATCCTCATGCAGCCGGGGGAACGTTTCGAGGATACCTTCAGCGGGAAAACCCTCTTTGTCATCGGAAACGCGGGCGGTATCGACATCGCTTACAACGGCAAGTCCCTCGGGTCCCTCGGCCGGCATGGCCAGGTCGTCAACCTGACATTCCCCGCGGACAGTGGCACCGAATAAAAAAGCGAACGGAGTGCGCCTAAAAGGGAACATCATCGTTCGGAAGACCGGCGTCACCGGACGGTCCGTTTGAATAACCGCCTTGCACATTGTCACTCTGACCCTTCCGGTCGAGCATTGTCATTGTGGCGGCGACGATTTCCGTCGTGTAGCGCTTGTTACCGTCGCGGTCATCCCACGACCGCGTTTGTATCCGGCCCTCAATCAGAACCAGTTTCCCCTTGGAGAGATAATTCCCGCATATTTCGGCAAGCTTTCCAAAGGTGACTATGCGGTGCCATTCCGTCTTTTGAACACGTTCACCGCTTTTATCTTTCCAGAACTCGTCGGTGGCGATCGTGAAATTCGTGACCATGTTTCCGTCCTGGGTATACCGCACTTCCGGGTCCGCCCCCAATCTGCCGATCAACAATGCCTTGTTCAGCATACGCTTTCTCCCCCTGGGTTTTCGATGGATTGTACACAAGTCACCGGCACGACGCAAATCAAATATGTGAAAGACTGTGAAAGTCAGTCAATACAGTTGGTTGATATGTTTTGTCTGAGAGATTCCCTGTTGACTTCATACCTGATATCCAGTACACCTTAGCCAGAAGTATAGAAAGGATTGAATAAATGTTTCGTTCCGCCCTCCTCGTCTTTCTCGGTGTCGCCGTGACGGGTTTCATGGCCGTGGCGACGCTTTTCTTTTCGCCCCTCTGCAGGCGGCGGGCACATTCCATCCACCGCGTTGCCAACCTGTGGGCACGAATCATTCTGTTTCTCTCCGGTGTAAAAGCCCGCGTATACGGACTGGAAAACATTGCATCCGACGGGCCGCAAATCTATATGGCGAACCATCAAAGCGACTTCGATATCTTCATCATCCTGACCTATATTCCCGGTCAGTTCCGTTGGATCGCCAAAAAGGAACTGTACCGGATACCCGTCTTCGGAGCGGCGATGAAGCGGGCGGGATACATCCCCATCGACCGTTTCAATCGCGAGCGTGCGATAGCGAGCCTCAATGAGGCGGCGGAAACGGTCCGGCAGGGTACATCATTGATGACATTCCCCGAGGGAACACGGAGCCGGGACGGCACCATCAAACCATTTAAGAAGGGTCTTTTTTACCTGGCCCTTCAGGCGGGGGTGCCCATTGTTCCCATAACCATCATCGGAAGCGGCTCGATCATGCCCAAACGGTCGCTCCGCGTACGGCCCGGTGAAATCGTCCTCGTCGTGGACACGCCCATTGACGTGGCTGACTATTCGCTCGATACACGCGAAAAGCTGATAGCCACGGTACGAAACAGAATCATCGATAATTTCTATGACGACCGCTACCAGGCTGAAGGAAAGGATAACTGTTGAATTTCTGTAATGCCATTGCACTGGGAATCGTTCAGGGTCTGACGGAATTTCTCCCAGTGAGCAGTTCGGGACATCTCGTTATCGTCCAGAGTTTTATCCCCGCCTTTCGGCAACCGGGCGTTCTTTTTGACGTGATGCTCCACTTCGGAACACTCATCGCTGTCGTTTTTTTTCTTTTTGGGGATATCTCGGCACTCGTATCCGCCTTTTTCCCCCGCACCATGTCGCACCTGTCCGATGAAGATCGCTCCCGGAAGAAAAAAACGGTGTACCTCATCGTGATCGGGACGATCGTCACCGGCGCCATCGGTCTTGCGAGCAAAAATCTCCTCTATGACCTGTTTCACTCGGCGCGGGCGGCGGCGGCGATGCTTCTCGTAACGGGGCTGTTACTCTATATCGCGGACAGGGTAACAGGGGCGGACCGTGCTGAGGGTGATATGACAACAGGCGACGCCCTGATCATCGGCATCGCCCAGGCCGTCGCCTTGATACCGGGAATATCGCGCTCGGGGGCGACCATCTCCACGGGCATGTTGCGACACATTGAGGGGGAAACGGCGGCGCGTTTTTCATTCCTCCTCTCCATCCCCGCCATTGTGGGCGCGACCATTCTTGAGTTGCGCCATCTCACGGACCTGACGGAGAACGACCTTTTTGCGTATTGCGCAGGGACGGCAACGGCCGCGCTCATCGGTTTTTTGACACTGAAGATTCTTTTTTATATCATCAAGCGGCGGCAACTTCGTTATTTCGCTTACTACTGCTGGGTCGCGGGCGCGATAACCCTCGCGGCAAAAACATTTTCGTGGTAAATGGTGTCCCATGAAGGGGAAAAGCTCGCACGAACACAGAAGAGTCCGGGAAATCAGCGGTATTATTCTCTTCGCCGCCGCTGTTTTTATCATTCTGTGTCTTGTTTCCTACCGCCCCTCCGACCCGTCTTTCACCCATTTTGTCGGGGGCGCCGCCCGGATACATAATCTCGGCGGTATCGTCGGCAGTTACATGGCCGATATCCTCGTAACAGCACTCGGCGTCACCGCCTATCTCATTCCTGTCATTCTTGTTGTTTTTTCATTGAAGCTGCTCGTTGCCGTGCCGGTGACGATATCACCGGTTACCGGCACCGCCTGTATTGTTTTTGTTGCTTCATCGGCAGGGTTGCTGGCGTCGGCGGGGAATGAATTTATCTTTTTTGGCGTTCCTCTGAACCCCGGGGGATACGTGGGGACCGCCATCACCGTTTTTTTTACAACGTACTTCAATCACATCGGTATGTACCTGATTCTCGGTCTGATCTTTATCGTCTCCCTTATGGTCACCCTCGACATATCCCTTGTCGGTACCGTCTCACGAGCTGCGTCGCTGGTCATTCTGGCAACGGCGGCGGTGAAGCAGTCCATTATCGTCCACATGGAACGATCGAAGAGAAAGAAACGGCCCCTTCGCGACAAAAAAAAGGCCTACGGAAAGACCGTCCCCCTGATCGCCGACAAAGCAATCGACACAAAGCCACCTCAAGACAAAAAATCTGAACAGACTTCATTCGAGTTCGGCGCATTCCCCGGCATTTATACACTGCCTCCCCTGTCTCTTCTCGACCCCAGCCGCTCGAAGTCGACACGCATCAAACGTGAGAGTCTCATTATGAACTCGCGGCTCCTGGAAAAAAAGCTGTCCGATTTCGGGGTACAGGGCACGGTGACCGAGGTGCACCCCGGTCCGGTGATCACAACCTACGAGCTGGAACCGGCCCCGGGTGTGAAGATCAATAGGATCACCAATCTCGCCGACGACCTGGCACTGGCCCTCAAAGCACAGGGGATACGCATCATCGCCCCCATCCCCGGGAAAGCGGCCATCGGCATCGAGATCCCCAACACGGAACGGGAAACGGTCCAGCTGACGGACGTCCTCAATACGGTCGAATTTCGCGATACGAAATACAAGCTGCCCATCGCACTGGGGAAGGATTACGTGGGCAACCCCTCCTTGACGGACCTCACCCGCATGCCTCACCTCCTCATCGCCGGAACAACGGGATCGGGAAAGAGCGTCTCCCTGAATGCCATGATCTGCAGCATTCTCTTCACGGCCACACCCGACACCGTGAAGATGATTATGATCGATCCAAAGCGGCTCGAATTATCGGCCTACGAGGGTATCCCCCACCTTCTTCACCCCGTCGTCGTCAACCCGAAAAAGGCGGCGCAGGTTCTGAAATGGGCCGTGGACGAAATGGAGCGCCGTTATAAAATCATCGGCAGCATCGGGGTAAAAAGCATCGAGCGCTACAACAAGCAGGCGCGAACGGCAGTCTCGATCGGGACAGACCCGGAGAGCGAACCGTTGCCGGAAAAACTGCCCTATATCATCATTATCATCGACGAACTGGCCGATCTCATGATGGTCGCGCAACGGCACGTGGAAGACTCGCTCGCCCGCCTCGCCCAGATGGCGCGGGCAGCCGGGATTCACCTGATTCTGGCTACACAGCGCCCCTCCGTCGATGTCATCACGGGCATTATCAAGGCGAACTTCCCCACCCGTATCTCCTTTCAGGTCTCGTCAAAGGTCGACTCACGGACGATCCTCGATCAGCTGGGCGCGGAAAAGCTCCTCGGTGCGGGAGACATGCTCTTCCTCCCGCCCGGCACGTCCAAGCTGGAGCGCATTCACGGGGCCTTTCTCTCCGATGCGGAAATCGGACGTATCGTGGAATTCGTCAAGCAACAGGGGGAACCGCTGTACGACACCTCCATCGACGAATACAAAGAGCAAATCGACGAGAAGCTCAGTGCCGAGGAATACGATGAAAAATACGATGAGGCCGTCGAACTGGTGACCGATCTCGGTCACGCATCCATCTCACTTGTACAGCGTTACCTGAAGATCGGCTACAACCGCGCCGCCCGTATCATCGAGAGGATGGAGGCGGACGGCGTTGTCGGCCCCGCTGACGGTGCGAAACCGCGCAAGGTTCTCGCCGAGAAACTCCCGCGATAAAACAGTGGAGAGAACGGTCCATATCATCAGCCTGGGGTGTCCGAAAAACCTCGTCGACTCTGAGGTCATGGCGGCCCTCCTCGCCGCCGACGGGTTTGCCCTGGCCGATCATGCCGATGATGCCGAGACCGTCCTCATCAATACGTGCACGTTTATTCTGCCGGCTACGGAGGAGTCCATCGCCGAGATCCTCCGCATCGCCGAATTAAAGAAAGAGGGCCGGTGCCAGCGGCTCATCGTCGCCGGATGCCTGCCGCAGCGTTACGGAGCGGCACTCATCGCGGGACTCCCCGAGGTCGATCTCTTCCTGGGAACGGGCGATGTACCCCGTATCGCGGAACTCATCCGCATGCTCGATAGCAACCCCTCGCAGAGGGGCACAGCACACATCGGGAAACCCCTTTTCCTGATGGACGCGGGTTTTCACCGCATTGTCTCGCCGCCCGCCCACATCGCCTACCTCAAGATCGCCGAAGGGTGTTCGAACCGTTGCAGTTACTGCATTATTCCCCGTGTCCGGGGACCGTACCGCAGCCGGCGGATCGATGATGTCGTCTCCGAGGCCCGGCACCTTGCCGCGCGGGGGGTCCGTGAAATCATTCTCACCGCTCAGGATACGACCGCCTTCGGCACCGACTGGTCCGGCACGTCCCGTCTCGCCGATCTCCTTCAGGAACTGACATCCATTCCGGAGTTGTCCTGGATCAGGCTCCTCTATACGTACCCGGAAAGCCTTACCGGCGATGTCTGTGACGTGATCGCCTCGGAGCGGAAGATTTGTCCCTATATCGACCTGCCCCTTCAGCATGTCGACGACGGCATCCTGGCATCCATGGGACGGCGGGGAAACAGCACCGATATTGAGCGGATTATAACGGACGCGAGACGGCGCATACCCCGTCTTGCCCTGCGAACATCCCTCATCGTCGGATTTCCCGGCGAAAAAACGGGACAGTTCCGCAAACTGCTCCGATTCGTCCGCGAAATGCGGTTCGATCATCTCGGTGTTTTTACCTATTCACGTGAAGAGGGAACCCCGGCGGCGTCCTATGACCATCAGGTCAGAGAATCGACGAAGGAACAACGACGGCATGTCATTATGGAGGAACAGTCGGCTTTATCCTTCGGGATCGGTCAATCACTCATCGGCCAAATCCTTCCCGTGATGATTGACGGCCCGTCGGAAAGACCCGGATACGACCACCGGGGACATGCCGACCGTCAATCCCCGGAGATCGACGGGTGCACCTACGTAAAGACGGATGGATGCACCATGGCACCGGGCACGGTGTACCGGTGCCGGATCACCGCCGCGGACACCTACGATCTCTATGCGGAAATCGATGACGATGAGGAATAACGGCCGGTTCACCCGCTGTTTTTCTCTGACGATGAGCACACTATGCCTCGGAGCAGACACCGCCACCTTTTCCGTGCAATTGTCCGGCGCGTCGTCTCAACTGCGGCGATGGCCGCGTCCTTCCCTTTGTCGATAACGTCCGCACCGCGGGAAAAATCGGCCCAGTTCATATCCCCCACATCCGGGTGAATAATAATATCGGCCCCCTTCATCTCGTGCCGAGCCAGGTGCGCGAAAGTCACTTCATTCGCCCGCTCACAGATCTCCTGAGCCGTTTTCAGGGGCCCGTCCGTGTGCAGGGGCCGTTCCACGGAAACGGCGACGACCACATCGGCACCCGCCTCCCGTGCGGTGGTCACCGGAACGAGCGACACGATGCCGCCGTCGGCGAGACACCGGATACCGTCACACAGGGGGCCGATCGCACCGGGAACGGCACAACTGGCCATCACACTTCGCCTCAGAGAACCCTCGGTAAAAACAACGCGTTCCCCGCTGATCAGGTCCGTCGCCACGGGCCGAAAGGGGATTATCGTATCGCTGACATCGATATCCGGTATGAAGTAATCGATCATCCTCTGGAAATCTTCCGATGTCATGATGCCCGGTTTGAACATGGCCTGCAGCAGCCACAGCCTGTTACGGAAGTAGTACTGAATCCGGCGCGCCATGCTGCAGTCACCCCGTTCATTCGCTTTTTCAACGGCGTTTATCGCCGACGATTGAAATTCATCGCTTTCGAGATACGCCGTCATCCGTCCTCGTAATTCCTCCGGTGTGACGCCTGCGGCGTACGCGCCGCCCACAAGGGCACCACTGCTTGTACCGGCAATACAGTGAATCGGGATTTTTTCCCGCTCAAAAACGGTGAGCACACCGATATGGGCGAAACCCCGGGCCCCGCCGCCGCCGAGAGCAAGTCCGAGCGATATATGCATCATGATATAATACATCTCCTCATATTTCGATTACCCGGCGCCGCCTCTTCATGCCGCCGATGTCGTTCCGTCCCTGTCGTGGTTAATACCGACCGTCGCCACAGGCGGACATCGCCGTGTGCCGGGGCTCTCTCAGTCGATTTGTAGAAGAAACAATCAGGTGCGGTCAAGCAATTTCATGGTACCTGTGGCAATAATATTGTTGACATGGTACATATGAAAGGGTTCCGGAGGCCAGTCATGTGCGGACGATTCTTGTTGATCAGCGATCCCGCCGTTATTGCAAGTGAGTTCGGCATCGACGCAATCTTTGCCCCTTGCCGGACAGGATACAATATCGCCCCGGGCAGTGATATCTCTGTCATCGTCTCCCGCGGGACACGCCGTCTCACGGCGTGCCGCTGGGGATTCGTTTCCCTGCGGCCGCATCAGGGTGTCGGGCCGGGCAGGCCTGTCATAAACGCCCGTGCCGAAACGGTTGCCACGAAACTTCTCTTTCGCGACGCTTTTCGAAAACGGCGCTGTCTTATTCCCGCCGATGGATACTACGAATGGCAGCGGCAAGGTAATAGAAAAAAACCGTTTTTTATAGGCAACACCGCGAAACGGCCCTTCGGTCTCGCCGGCGTCTACGACGCTGGGTCAGGAAGGGGAGATGTGTGTGTGTCCACATGCGCTATCATCACGACGGAACCGAACGACCGCGTCCGGTTCATTCATGATCGGATGCCGGCAATTATAACACGGGAAAACTATGCGCAATGGCTCGGCGAAGGGAACTCCGATTCCGACCGTCTCGTTTCGCTCCTTCGTCCCCTTCCCGCTGAATTCACGGAATGTTACGCCGTATCCCCCTTCGTCAACAATACCCGCAATGACTCTCCCGCGTGCATCTGCCCCGGTGACCAGGAATAGGCAGATTACTCTCGGATCTCTTACGCGAAATTACTTTGACTTTTAGACACTATTTATACTAGAAGGCACAGATATTTCTCTTGTCAGGACATTTCATGAATTTTGACGACGTGGCGCATCACTATGAATCGGACCTGAAACATGTCGAGGAGTGCATTGAAGAGCAGCTCCAGTCATATGTGCGGCTGATTCCGCAAATATCCCATCACATCATTGCAAGCGGGGGGAAACGTTTCAGGCCGCTGCTCCTGATCATCTGTGCCGACCTCTGCGGGTATAGCGGTCCTGACAGATACGACGTCGCCGCCATTCTCGAGTTTATCCACACGTCGTCGCTCCTGCACGACGATGTACTCGACCACGCCACGAAACGGCGGGGCATGGCCTCGGCGAATCAAATCTGGGGCAACTACGCCAGTGTGCTCGCCGGGGATTTCACCTTCTCCAAGGCCTTCCGCATGCTGATCGCCGTGGAAAATCTTCCGCTCCAGGAACTTCTCACATCGGCAACGATTATAATGATCGAAGGGGAAGTGACACAGTTCCTTCAGACCAACGTCACCTCTATTTCAGAGGACGAATACCTCACGGCTATTGAGAGAAAAACGGGCGCACTGATTTCCGCCTCCTGTGGAGCCGGCGCCCTCCTGGCGCGCGCTTCGGAATCGGTGATCACCCGTATTCGCTCCTACGGACTGAAGGTGGGCCTAGCCTTTCAGATCACCGATGACGTCCTCGACTACTGCGCCACTGAAGCGGAACTGGGAAAGCGAATCGGCACGGATGTCCGGGAACGAAAAATGACACTTCCTTTCATATATAGCCTCTCGAATTGTTCCATACAGGAACGACAGCTCATGGATGAGATCATGAAAAAGGATGATCTGACCGATAACGACGTCTCCCGGATTATCCGCTTCGTCCAGGATAAAGGCGGCATTGACTATGCGCGCGGCGAGGCGCAACGGCTGATCACCGAGGCCACGGCCGATATCGACACCTTCCCCCCTTCATTTGCACGGGAGAGCCTGCGTCTCATTGCAGACTACGTCATCTCCCGCCACTGCTGACAGGAATCGGGTGCCCGCCTTTCAGTGACCGCACGATCGGTCCCTCTTTTCATATTCACGAATCATAAAGGACTCAAGGGTCTTTCTCATGTCCTCGAATTCCTCGTCCGTCATCGCCGGCGGGACGGACACCATATCTCCAAAATTCACCACGATACGGCTGAAGGGCTTCGGTACCATGAAGCGGTCCCAACTGTTGAATGTCCAGGCATTATTATACAGGATGAAAGCGGGCACGATGACTGCTCCGGAGCGCTGGGCCAGGGCGATCAAGCCGGGTTTAATAACACGGGGCGGTCCGGTGGGACCGTCAATAATATGCGCCACCGAGTGACCGGCAGAGACGGTGCGGACAAGTGTCTTCAACGCCTCCCGCCCCCCTCGCGAGCCCGAGCCACGCACACCCATCCAGCCGAAACGCCGCACCACGGACGACGCGAAGTCCCCGTCGCGACTGCGCGATATCATGATATACAGATCCTCACCGAGAATGCGCGGTGCCACGAACCCCCCGAAAAAACGCTGGTGCCAGCAGGCGAAAATGATACGTCCGCCTTCACCGATAAAGCGCCGAATCTTCTCCTCCTCCTCTACGGTAATGGTCAGCGTCTTGAAATATAAAGCCACCACCCAGTAGGTGAGCAGAGCAACAAAAGGGCTCGTGAGTATGGCGAATTTTATCTTCTTTCTCATAGTCATGCCGGTCGAGAGCACCCGCCGTGAACGCTCCGCGTCATATTATTTCCCGTCACGACGATATGGGTCGTCTCGGGAGTCAAGTCATGATCGCCCAACCCGGTCCCGTGGCGTACCGCGTGTCACAACATCCTCCCGGTACCGGAAACCGTACACAAACATCCCGAACCTGTCAAAAGAATTCATTGATTTCAGACGGCTGTTGACGATTCCCTCAACACGGCGCCGGACATCTCCGGTTGTGCGGAAGAGAAGCGGCTTAACGGTGTATGCTGCATGAATCATTGCGCCGGACGGTGTTTCAGGATCACCTGATTTTATCTCGACATGCCGCGAGTGACACGATATGATCATTGTTGAACGGCCCATATGCACGTCAAGGAGTCACCGTCCATGTTTTATCACCCGATGAATTCACCGGTGGGAATAATCACCATCCTGTGGCGAGAAGACGAAAAGGGCGTTTCCATAGAACGGATTATGCTTCCCCCGGAAGGGCAGGATGCGGTCACGGCGGTAATGCACCACTATCCCGGCGCTGTTGACGGCAGTACACCCGTCATCGAGACACTGTCTTCCCACATTGAAAGGTTTTTTTCCGGGAGGGACCCCGTACGACCCATAACCGATCTCGCCGGTGACAGGCTGAGTCATATTCAAAAGAAGGTGCTGAACGAAACGGCCCGCATACCCCGGGGAAAGGTCATGTCCTACGGTACACTGGCGTTACGGATCGGTCACCCCGGGGCCGCCCGCGCCGTGGGCACCGCACTCGCCCGCAACCCTTTTCCGCTTCTTGTTCCCTGCCACCGCGTGGTGCGCGCATCAGGCCGTATCGGCCGATTCGGCGGCGGTTTCGACATGAAGCGTTTCCTCCTGGAGAGGGAAGGCGTTCTCCTTGAAAACAACGCGGTACACCCGTCTTGTTTGGTGTATTAAGGGGATTAACCGCACCGGCACGGACAAGCATCACACCAGGGCATATCGATTGTTCCTGATTCAATTCCGGTTACGATATAGGCCGTCACCGCCGTTCTTGCGATACGGCCATATTATCGCGATGGATCACTTCATCGTAGGGTTTTTCACCCAGCACCTGTTCGATGCGTGTCGTTCTCAAGCCCTTGATGCGTTCAATATCGCCGGCGGAATAGTTGACGAGCCCTTTGGCGATGGCCGTGCCCTCTTCATTGAAACACGTGACGGGATCACCGACGGCAAAATCTCCCTCAACGCGGAGGATCCCCGAGGGCAGGAGACTCTTGCCCTGACCGACGATCGCCTCTGAGGCCCCGTCATCGACGATGATCTTCCCGCGCGACCGCAGGGTAAAGGCAATCCAGTGTTTCTTGCTCGTCATATGCCGGGGCACGGGCAGGAAAAGGGTCCCCACATCGTCACCCGCAAAAATACGTGTCAGGATACCCTGTTCCTTTCCACAGGCAATGACATAGGGAATACCGAAGGCGGTCACCTTTTTCGCCGCAATGACCTTGCTCTTCATCCCCCCCATGCCCACGGGGTCCGCCTCGGATGTGGCCATGGTTTCAATGTCCTCGGTAATCTCTTTCACCAGGGGAATGCGGCGTGCCGCAGCTGTTTCCCGCGGGTTCCTGTCGTACAGACCATCGGTGTTCGTCAGGTTAATAACCACATTCGCTGCCATGATGTTCGCCATCATGGCGGCGAGATTATCGTTATCGCCGAACTTGATCTCCTCAATGGATACGGTATCGTTTTCGTTGATGACGGGTACCACCCCCCATTCGAGCAGGACGGAAAGGGTATTCCGCGTATTGAGGAACCGTTTGCGATCGACGAGATCGCTCATGGTAAGCAGCATCTGCGCGACGGCTATTCCGTGTTTCCCGAAGGCATTGTTATAAATCCGCATCAACCGTCCCTGACCGATGGCCGCCGCCGCCTGCTTTTGCGGCATCGTCATGGAAGTGTTCGCAAAACCCATGCGGTGCTTTCCCGAGGCGATGGCGCCGGAGGATACCAGCACAAACTGATAGCCCTGACGGGAAATGGACGCCATATCATCCACCATATTCTCGATGACCGAAAGGTCGAGACCGTTCTCGCCGGTGAGCACACCGCTGCCTACCTTCACCAGAACGCGTCTCGCCCGCGCGAAAATGTCTCGTCTCGTTTCTGCCATATTCACCTACACATCGTCCCGGATGTTCAAGCGAGTGACTATTTCTGCAACGATTTCCCTGACACCCTCTCCCGTGACCGCCGACAGGGGAAAGAGTCGGTATCCCTCTTTCTCAAAGACGGCCTTCTCGGCGTCAAAGACCTCCCGTACGGCGGGGATATCTATCTTATTAACGGCGATGATCTGGTACTTATCTAACATAGCCGCGTCAAAGTTGACAAGCTCGTTGTTGATGGCACAAAAATCTCGCCACGCTCCTTTCGAGGATTCCCGGGAAACATCAATCAGGTGCAGAAGGATCGACGTGCGTTCGATATGACGGAGAAAACGTGTCCCCAGTCCCGCCCCGCGATGGGCTCCCTCGATCAGGCCGGGGATATCAGCGATGACAAATTCAGGGTAATCACCGTAGCGAACGACACCCAGATTGGGAATCAGCGTGGTGAAGGGATAATCGGCGATCTTCGGTCGCGACGCCGACATGCGGGCAATAAACGTTGATTTCCCCACGTTGGGATACCCGATAATTCCCACATCGGCCAGGAGTTTCAACTCCAGGAATATCTTTTTTTCTTCGCCGGGCATACCATCCTGGGCATACCGCGGTGCCTGGTTCGTCGATGATTTAAAATGGGTGTTTCCCTTGCCGCCGATTCCGCCTTTCGCCGCGACATACCGTTCACCGTCACGGGTTGCGTCGCAGATGATTTCGCCCGTCTCGACATCCGTTACCACGGTCCCCACGGGAACAACGATCACCGCATCCTCACCGTCCCGGCCCGTCCGGTTGTTTCCCTCACCGTGAGCACCCCGTTCCGCACGATGATGCTGGTTGAACTTCAGGTCGAGCAGGGTACGGTGGTTTCGCGACGCCACAATGACCACATCCCCCCCCTTGCCGCCGTTACCGCCGTTTGGCCCGCCCCGCGGCACATACTTCTCCCTGCGGAAACTGACGCATCCTTTTCCACCGTGTCCCGCTGTGACATAGACGGCAGCCTCGTCAACAAACTTCATGGCGTCTTTCTTCCCGTCAAAAAAACAGGGTGTCACCCGAAGCACACGAGCAGACACCCAGCATGGTATTGTCTATGATGCGATGAGGATATGCCTCTCGCTAGGCAGCGTAAACGCTTACCTGTTTTTTTGTTTTTCCTTTTCTCTCAAACGAAACGGTCCCGTCAATTCGGGAAAAGATCGTGTAGTCCTTCCCCATGCCAACGTTATTGCCCGGATGAATCTTTGTACCGAGCTGGCGCACAATGATCGATCCGGCGGTCACGTGCTGGCCGCTGAACACCTTTACACCACGTCGTTGTGCCTGGCTGTCACGACCATTTCGACTGCTTCCCTGACCTTTTTTATGGGCCATTTCCTCAACTCCTTCGCTTATACAACGATTTCTTTTATTTTCAGGGCGGTCAGCGGCTGACGGTGCCCGATTTTACGGCGGTATCCTTTTCTCCGCTTCATCTTGAAAACGGTAATCTTGGGACCTTTCGTCTGCGTGACGATTTCTCCCGTGACCTTCGCACCCTCCACAAGCGGGGTGCCGACCGTACTATCACTGCCGTCGGAGACGAGCATCACTTCGTCAAAAGAGACGGTATCACCCTTCTCTCCTTCGATCTTCTCGACTGTGAGCATATCACCTTCCGAGACCCTGTACTGCTTTCCCCCCGTTTTTATAACCGCATGCATATAATTATTCCTTTTCGACTCTGAAATTGGAAACCGCTATTATATGAATATACGCCTGTTTGTCAACCGATAAATCCGGCATGTGACATTTTGTCTTGAAAAGACGGCCTGACAGGATCCCGATGACGAAAAATTCCCGCCAGGCAAGCATTATTTCAGGGGACGGGCAGGACGTCAGTCCCGCCGGTCCCCTGAAATCACGATATTTTCCCGTTTCTTCCCTCTGTTCCATCTGAGGACGGGGTAATATTCATCAGAGCCTACTGCCTTCCATAGCCGATATCCCGGGCCGATTTCTCGATGACGTCGAGCACTGTTGCATCTTCGATGGTTGAGGGAACGGGGTATTCCTGACCGTCGGCGATTTTCTGGATCGTGCCCCGGAGAATCTTCCCTGAACGGGTCTTGGGCAGTGCGGGCACGACGGCGGCATTCTTAAAGCTCGCCACGGCACCGATGTCGGACCGCACCATCTGGATGAGTTCTTTCACGATCTCATCATGATCCCGGTCCACACCGGACTTCAGCACGACAAAGCCGATAGGCACCTGTCCCTTCAAACGATCGGCGGCTCCCAGGACGGCGCATTCGGCCACATCCCGGTGTTTGGAAATGATCTCTTCCATCGAGCCCGTGGACAGGCGGTGTCCGGCCACGTTGATGACATCATCGATCCGGCCCATGATGAAAACATATCCATCCTCATCGATGAAACCCCCATCCCCCGTGACATAGTAACCCGGGATCTCCTCGACGTACTCGAGAAACCGTTCGTCATCCTTCCACAATGTGGGCAGGCAGCCGGGCGGCAGTGGCAGCTTGACGACGACATACCCCTCTTCTCCCTGCGGAACTTCCCGTCCCTCGGGATCGACGATCATGACATTGTAGCCCGGTACGGCTTTCGTCGGTGACCCCGCCTTGACGGGCAATGCTTCGATACCGACACAGTTCGCCGCAATGGGCCATCCCGTCTCTGTCTGCCACCAGTGATCGATGACGGGAATACCGAGGATGTCACTCGCCCAGTAGTAGGTATCGGGATCGAGACGCTCGCCGGCGAGAAAAAGATATCTGAGGGAACCGATATTGTATTTTTTGAGATACTTCGCGTCGGGGTCCTCCCGTTTGATCGCCCGGAACGCCGTCGGTGCGGTAAAGAGCACATTCACCCCGTGTTCGGCAATCACCCGCCAGAAGGCACCCGGATCGGGTGTCCCCACGGGCTTCCCTTCGTAGAGTATGGTGGTACATCCCATGAGGAGCGGTGCGTACACGATATACGAGTGACCGACGACCCATCCCACGTCCGAGGCCGCCCAGTACACGTCACCCGGTTTCACATTGTAAATATTCTTCATAGACCATTTCAGCGCCACGGCATGACCGCCGTTGTCACGGACGACGCCCTTCGGCCGTCCCGTCGTACCCGATGTGTAGAGGATATACAGCGGGTCCGTCGCTGCGACGGGCACGCAATCGACGGGTGACGAGTCTTTCATGAGCGTTTCCCAGTCGTAATCCCGTCCGCCGATCAGATCGGCGGCCAGCTGAGGCCGCTGGAAAATAACGCACTTTTCCGGTTTATGGCGTGCCTTGTCTATCGCACCGTCCAAGAGCGGCTTGTAGGGAATCACCCGGGTCACCTCAATACCGCAGGAGGCCGATACGATGACTTTCGGCTGTGCGTCATCGATACGAATGGCCAGTTCGTTCGCCGCGAAGCCGCCGAAAACGACGGAGTGGACCGCGCCCAGGCGGGCGCAGGCCAGCATTGCCATGACGGCCTGCGGTATCATGGGCATATAGATGACGACGGTGTCTCCCTTGGTCACACCGAGACCGGACAGGGCACCAGCGAAGAGGCTGACGTTATCAAGCATTTCTTTGTAAGTGAATTTCCGGACCGTACCGGTCACGGGACTGTCGTAAATCAGGGCCGTCTGCTCGCCGCGGCCCGTCTCGACATGATAATCAAGGGCATTATAGCAGGTATTGAGTTCACCACCCGTAAACCAGTGATAGAAGGGCCGACGGCTCGAATCGAGCACCGTATCCCACGGCCGCGTCCACTGTATCTCCCGTGCCGCTTCCCCCCAGAACCCATCGGGATCATTTATTGATTGTTGGAAAACCTCGTCAAACGTACGCTCCTCGGACATATTTCCTCCCTTTCCGCTCCGCCGCGTGACCGCGATGGAACACGATGAATTAGACTATTATCAGCCACCATTCTCCCGGAAAAAACGGTGTCCGGCACCACTGCACCATCGCCGCGACGGAACGCTTTTCCCGATTGACTGCCGTTCGTGTATCCTATCGATATAAGAAAAGGAGACGCCTAACCCCTTTAAGCATCATATGAAATGGGAACATTCCCGGGTATCTTCTAAGTGAATTTTCTGTTATTGTCAAGCAAAGACCTAATCACGACGGACAACCGGGCTACAAAAAGGCGGATCAACGGTAAAGGGAGCGACACAGCCTGTCTCCCGCGCTATGAACCATCATTACGCATCAACACCAACGAGGAGAATAGCGATGCACGTCGCGGTATTGAACGGCAGCCCGAAAGGGAATCTCAGCGTAACCCTTCAATATGTACTTTTTCTTCAGCAGCACTTCCCGGACCATACCTTTTCCATCCACCACATCGGCGAACGCATCCGTGCCATCGAAAAAAAGGAAGCCATCTTTGACGATATCATCGAGGACTGTGCCCGTGCCGACGGGATTCTCTGGTCGTTTCCGATTTACTACATGCTCGTCCCTGCTCAGATGAAGCGGTTTATCGAACTCATCGCCGAGAGAAATGCTGAGGCCTCCTTTGCCGGTAAACGGGCGGTTATTCTTTCCACATCCATTCACTTCTTCGACCACACGGCGCACCACTACATGTCCGACGTCTGCACGGATCTTGGTATGCATGATGTTCTGTCTTTTTCCGCCGACATGCAGGACCTCTTCAGACCGCACAGGAGGCGGAACCTGCTGCTCTTCGCCGAACGTTTCTTTTCTTCGATGGAGGAACACATTCCATCCCCTCCCGATACGCCGCGACGGTCATTTTCACCGCGCACCTACCGGCCCGTCTTACCGCCGGCGAGGGTTGACGGAGAAAACATGACCATCACCCTGGTGACGGATCACCACGACACTGAGAGCAATCTCGCCCGTATGGTTGAACGATTCCAAGGCGCCTTCGAGAACCACGTCGATATTATCAATCTCAACGACATGTCCATCGCGGGCGCTTGTCTGGGTTGTCTCCAGTGCGGTTACGACAATACCTGCTGTTATGAGGGCAAGGATGAATTCGTTGCCACCTATCGCCGTTTCATTGCCCCGGCGGACATCCTCGTCTATGCCGGGGCGATCGAGGACCATTTCCTCTCATCGCGGTGGAAGACGTTCTTCGACCGGTCCTTTTTCAATAATCACATACCCCACCTCGCAGGCAAGCAGATCGGGTTTCTCATATCCGGCGACTATTCCCGCCGGCGCGCGCTGCGCGAATTCTGCGAGGCCTATCCGGAAATGCAGCGGATGCACCTTGCCGGTATCGCGACGGACGAATCGGGCGATGCGCCGCATATCGACGCCACACTGGACCGTCTCGCCGCCGCCTGTGTCCTGAGCGCGAAACAGCACTACGAGACGCCTCAAACCTTTCTCGGCGTGGGCGGGTCCAAACTCTTCCGCGACGCTGTCTGGGGCCGTCTCCGCTTCGTTTTTCAGGCGGACCACCGCTACTACCGCCGTCACGGGCTCTACGACTTCCCCTACAAGAAAATCAAGCAGCGTCTGTTCACCACCGTAATGATGACACTGACCCGTATCCCCGCAATCCGCCGCGACATTTATACGCGCCGCATGAACGAAGAAATGGTGAAGCCCTACAGGAAACTGCTGTCGGGCAAACGCAGATAGGGAGCACAGGACATGACGGACACGATCACCGTTCAGAGCAGAAACCGCGTGGCTGTCGCCGTCATCGGCGCCGGTGCCATCGGCGGTATCGTCGCCGCGCACCTGGCACGGACGGGAATGAACGTTCAACTTGTCACGAAACACCCCGCATGGGCCGATCTCATCTCAAAACGGGGGCTCTTCGTCACCGGCGTTAACGGCGCATTCACCGCCGTCGTGCCGTCCGTCGCCTCCGTATCCGCATTGACCGGTCCGAAGGACATTGTCTTCCATGCGACGAAAGCAACGGACATGATAGAAGCGGTAACCGACCTGATCCCGTTTCTCCACGCGAAATCCGCCGTCGTCTCTCTGCAGAACGGCCTCTGTGAAGACGCCCTCGCCGCTGTGGTGGGACGGCACCGTGTCCTGGGGTGCGTCGTCGGATGGGGCGCCACAATGCTCGCACCGGCCCACATCGAGATGACCTCCGGTGGTGAATTCGTGATCGGCTCACTCGAGGGGAACACCGATACTCGCCTTCCCGTGGTCCGCGAGCTTCTTTCTGAAATCGTCCCCGTGGAGGTTTCATCGAATATCAGGGGTGCCCTCTATTCCAAACTTATCATCAATGCGTGCATTACATCGCTCGGCGCCGTCAGCGGGCTTCTCCTCGGCGAAATGCTGTCTCGAAGACCCAGCCGGCATCTTTTCATCGAAATCATACGGGAAGCCACGTCCGTCGCCCGGGCCATGGATCTCGTTGTGGAACCCTATGCAGGCAAGCTCGATTACGAGCGTTTTCTCCACGGCGACAATTTCACCCACACGATACGGCGCCATCTGACCGTCCGTCTCATCGGATTCAAGTACCGCCGGTTGAAATCATCAGCCCTCCAGTCGCTGGAGCGGGGAAAACAGACTGAAATCGACTATCTCAACGGATACATCGCCGACCAAGGCAGACGGCTGGGCGTCTCCACGCCGATCAACAATGAAATCACGCGCATGATAAAAGAGATCGAAGGGAAAGAACGGCCCATCACGCCCGCCAATCTGGACGAACTGTCAAGAATCATGCAATGAAAGGATACCCCATCATGGAACCATGGATGCTGGCCTGCACATACTGTCAGAGAAAATACCCCCTTGATCGCCTCAATCCCCGGTGTGAGCCATGCGGCGAACCGCTGGAGGCGATCTCCCCCGGCCCGGGTACCATCAATAAGGTAAATCCCCTGACACAAACGCTCGTCGATCGGTACGCGGCATTTCTCCCCCTGTCACCGGTGGACCGGGACCTGACTCTCGGTGAAGGTTTCACACCCCTCGTCCGCTCCGACAGGATCGCGCACCGCCTGGGCATGAAAAGCATCCTCTTCAAAAACGAATCATCAAACCCCACCTGGTCATTCAAAGACCGCGGCACCGCTGCTTGTGTCCATCATGCCGTGGCCCGGGGAGTAACGAAAATCGGTACCGTGTCATCGGGCAACATGGCCGCCTCCGTCGCCGCCTATGGTGCCATGGCAGGCCTCGATACATACGTCTTCGTGAGCGCCCGAATGCCAAAGGAAAAAATCAACCCCATCGCCATATACGGCCCCACGATCATCACCGTCTCCGGCGATTACGGTGCCCTCTATTACGAAAGTCTCTCGCTCGGGGAGAGAAACGACATTTATTTCATCAATTCCGATGTGCCGCTCAGGGTGGAAGGATCGAAAACCATCGCCTTCGAAATCTGCGAGCAGATGTCCTTCGCCGTGCCCGACTATGTCATTATTCCAACGAGTTCCGGCGGGAATGCGCGGGGCATTATGAAGGGCTTTGATGAATTCAAACGCAGCGGTCTCATCGATCGGCTGCCCTCCTTCATCTGCGTTCAGGCAGAGGGTTGTTCCCCCATCGCCCGCGCCTATACGGCGCAACATGACCGCATCGAACCGTATCTTCACGCTGAAACAATCGCCCACGCCATCGAAAACCCCTATCCCCCCAGCGGCAACGAAATTCTGCGGCAGGTGGGCGCGGGCAAAGGCATCGTGACCACGGTGACGGACGCCGAGATTCTGGCGGCCCAGTCCGACCTGGCCGCGGAGGGATTTTTCGTGCAGCCGGCGGCGGCTGTTCCCCTCGCCGCGGCGGTGAACCTGCGCCGTCGGGGATACCTGTCCGAGACGGATACCGTTGTCTGCATTCTCACCGGCTCCGGCCTCAAATACACAGCCGTTTTCGAGCATTACCGCTTTCCCGTCCGGGAAGCGACACTCGAAAACCTGGAAGACGCTCTCTGAACCGCACACAGGAACCGGGCCTTCAGGCGCGAGGGACGGGGAAAATACTCCTTCATTTTTTGGACGATCCTGCCGAAGAAAAAGAAAAACAACATGAGGAGCACAAACATGATGAAGCGGTCACACCACTCCATGACTGGTATTCTGCTCGTCCTCACGATCACCCTGCTCATTGTCCTTTCCACCGGCGGCAACGCGGAAGCACTGAAACTGAGTCGTCATGACGGAGGGTTCTTTACGATCGATAAACCCCACGGATGGCAGATTCTTACGGCGGGGCAGTGCAGTACCTTCGCCTTTCTCATCCGTGATCCGTCGCGGCCCGAGCGCCAGATATTCCACTTCGGCGAAGTCGGGCCCGTCTATACGGCCGCTCAACAAAAACAGATCGATATGCAGTACATGCGGATGGGCGGATATCCTATTCAGTGGATTGAAATGCCCGTGGTCCAGCCCCTCACACCGGAACGGTTTCTTCAACGATTTCATCTCATCGCGCGCACGCGGATTGCACATTCCTTCATGCCTCAATGCCCGCACCTCGACGGATTCACCGTCATTTCCACACAGGCACGACCCTGTCCCATACCGGGGGGGTCGACGGCCATGGTTCGGGCACTCTTTCGTCAAAACGGCACTGTCGTCGAGGGACTGTTTACCGCCACCGTGGCGCCCATGCTGCCTTTTAACGGCAACCCCGGCTCCGGTATCGGCTACGGGTTTCTTGTCACGGGCATCACCGCACCCCACCGGGAATTCACAAAACTTCAGAAAGATATGACGCGATCTGTGGCAAGCTTCACCATCCGTCAGAACTATGTGAACCAGTGTCTCCGCCAGCAGGCGGCCACGTACGCCGGCATCATGCGGGCGGGAAAAACACTGAGCGAAACCTCGGACATGATCATGGAAGGGTGGCAGACCCGGAACAAAACCCACGACATCATCGCCGAAAAGCGCAGCGACGGTATCCTCGGCAGGGAACGACTGTACAATCCCGATACGGGAGATGTCTACGAATTCGAAAACGGCTTCTATGATTCATACGATATCAATCGCCAGCGCTACGAGATGAGCAACCTCGCACCCCTGCCCGACGGTGATTATGATCTCTGGATGAAAGCGCCCCTGGACGGATCTCGAAACCTGAGATAATGTCCCGCTAAAAACCCTCACCACGGTGCGTGACGTATCGAGTGCTCATCCGCGCACGTGGTGATGTATACGCTTGCCGCTCACGTCAGAAAAAGCGGCGGGAACGGCGGCGCACGACCTCCCAGAAAACCCAGAATCCCACCAGGAGCAGGGCCCCGTCACGAAACACGTACGACCACATGTGGGCGTGACTGACCGCCTCCGGAGACGAATTGAAGCAGCCGCAGGAAATGTCGAGACCGCGGGACACGTTAAAAAGGAGGGCGCAGAAAAACGTCACCAGGAGTGCGTCGATAACGGCAATGGCCCCGGGCAGCCACAGACCGGCGATCAGGAAAACGCCCGCAATGATCTCGACCCAGGGCAGAACGAGGGCGGCGAGGGGTATTAATTCACCGGGTAGTATCTGATACCGCCAGATCGAATCCGCAAACGATGCGGGATCGATGATCTTGTAGACACTGGCGTATACGAACAGCCCCCCGAGGAACAGACGGCCGCCGATGTACAGGATAGTCCGTATAGGGGTATCCGTCTCCATGGCAGGAGACTTGTTGTCGAGAAAAACACCTCTGTTTATTGCCATAATGCTGTTCCTTTTATCCCCGTGAATATACCCTGTTCATGCACATATCACCCGAAGGCACATTAGATGAATAGTACTTCTGCGTCCCCGGGACAAATGATTGGGACAACGTCAGCGATCTTCCCTGTGCACCAGCCCGCACGGTGTGATGTTTTTACCCGTTATCGTGAGTCCCGCGCGCAACGGGAAGGCCCGCATCACACCATTTCTGCCATCCCTTCAGGAAGATTCCTACGTTTTCCACACCACTTTCGGCAAGCCGGCCGGCAATATCATAGCCGACGGAACAGTCAGTACCGCCGCAATAGACAACATACCGCTCGTCTGGCGCAAATTTCTTTTCCCCGATGAGAGTACTCTCCTCCAGCGAAGAGGCGGTAATATGATAGGCACCGGGAATATGACCGGCACGATAGTCGTCGGCGGAGCGGACATCGATGAAGTGCGCCTTCTTCTTTTCGAACAACGCCCGTGCTTCGTCGATCATGACAACGGAAAATGACGGCGTCGAAAAGGCCACGTTTCGTGCGGGCTCCCACTTCTGGAAGAGCGACAGTGAATCGTCGCGAAGGGCATGCAGGCCGAGTCCCGCAATCAACGAAATGAGACCGATGAGGACACTCTGCACAACAACGCGTTTTACCATAGATCCATGCATATTCAGGTCATCACCACTGGTTGATTTAATGGGCATTCCAATCGCATAAAATGCGCCGTTTCTCAAGAAAATTCTGGCGGAAATGTGGTAATGAAAAATCCGTACTAACCTGTCGTCAATCATGACAGATTTTATCGACGACGTGTTACCGCAACGCCGCGTATCGGCATTATCCGTAACTATCAGGGAATGGCCTTCGTGAGATCAGCGACCAATCTCTCTCGATCGATTTCCAGAAGAACAGCGGTCTCGGCAAGCGTACAGAAAAGGTAATTGCACAAGACGCAGATACCCGTCTCTTTCTCATAGGCCCGAAAAACAGTCTCCGTTTCCCGCCACGCCGACAGCACGTCGAGGACGGTCATGGTTCCGTTAATGTGCCCCGCATGTTTCCCCATAGGCATCCGTTTCACCTTTTTCCGCCCTTTCGACACAAACGGATTGAAGGACCTGCGGTATACAATCGATGATATCTGTTATCTGCGTCGCCGGTGTCGGCCGGGCCAGCGCACCGGCGTGTCGGTTCGTCATCATGGCGACGACGGCGGCCTCCTCCACATTCATACCCGCATCGATCAGCGTGGCGACTATCCCCGTCAGCGTGTCGCCGGTACCACCGATGGCCTCCAGTGCCGTTTCGACGGGATGGGACACCGTTCCCACGATACCCGTCCTGTCGGCGATCACGTCCTCTTTCCCCTTCACGAGCAGGTAGCGCGCCGCGTTGTTATGGCGATAGGCACGCTCGATCAGTTCGGAAACGCGGTTCTCCTCGTGGAGGATAAAGCCCCGCGTATAGAAGGGATGGGGTGCCTCTTCGTCCGCAAGAAAGGCAAGCTCCCCTGCGTCGGGCGTAAAGAGATTGTATGACCCGGCCCTGCCGCTCATTTTCGCCACATACATGAATCCCGCATCGGCGATCAGGACAGGTCGCTCCGGCAACCGTTCCACCGCGTCCAGGACGCGGTTGTGCCAGTCGAGAACGGGCTGCAGGTAGTGAAAGACGAGGGTATCGCACGCCAGCGCGGGGATTTCCTTCACGAGATGCTTGTAGAGCTTCCGGCTCCCCGCTCCCACACCCGTATCACCGACGAGAACTGCGACGGGTGGCGCGGTGCCCAGCACACCGGCCGCGGCCGCGGCCGCGGCCGCGGCGAGGAGGGCCGCCGTCCCCCGGTTGACGGGCAGTCTTTTCCCGTCACAAACGAGATATTCCCCGTGCCTTGACACGGTACCGGAAATGATGGGCATCGTGTCGCAGGGCACTGTTCCTACAACGGTAAGCATCGCCGTTTTGCCTCCTCGAAAGCCAGTTTCAGCGCGTACCCGCACAGGGTGTGACCGATATCCTGCGGATCGGGCGTATCATCAAGGGTGCAACCAACCATGAGATGGGCGAGATAGGGGATGTCGGGACATCCGCCACCGGACACATTGACAATCATTCGTGATGCCCTGTTCACCGCTATCTTCATGTTGGCGGCACGCACCATGAGAAACTCACCCATGTCGGTCACCTGAAAAAGGCTGACCGGCTCCAGGAGCGGTCCCGTCACAGGCACCGCTTCGAGAGGAAAAAGCCCTTCCTCTCGAAGCAGTCGCAGGATGAGCAATTCCTCCATCAGCGGGAATTCGATAACCAGGTCGCAACCGCTTCTCACCTCGGGCGGCGGCCCCATGACGCGAATGTCGAAACCCTTCTTTAAAATACGCTCCGCGGCGATCACGTCGCTCGTATTTTCAAAGACGAGGATACCGCGATCGTTATCGGCCCGCGCATCCACCGTCCGTTCTCTTGTGAATAAGCCACGTAATGACATGATTACTCCCGTGTACAGATAACGCGAAATCCGTCATCGTCTTCGTTGGCGACAGCATCGTATTTCCATCCCTGACTCGTTGCCGCCCGCACGACGTTCTCTTTCGAGGTGTCCGTATCGACGAGCACTTCAAGCTCGTCCGCATCGCCCCCCTTGATTGCATCGAGGGTCATGAGCACCGGCTGGGGACAGGACAGTCCCCGCGCATCGACTGTTTTCATCGTTTTTTCTCCTTCCTTACTTAATCCTTTGTCTCATGGTAAAACCGATAAAGAGACAGACTGCAAGTCCGACGATCACGGCTGCCATTCCGTGGGGGCCGATGCCATTCGGTGAACTGGCGAGACCGAAATTATGGGCGAAACCGGCACCGACAATCATGCCCAGCACGAATACGGCGGAATCGCCGTCACCTTCACCCGCGAGAAAGAGCTGCCTTCCCGGACACCCGCCCGCGAGGGCAAAAGCCAGCCCCGCCAGCGACATCCCCAGGAAATTCCATAACCACATGGTATGGGCGACCGGCTGACCGGCAAAGCCGGGTTTAAACTGGTCGATAATCATATTCGTCACAAAAGCGAAAACCACCAGGGCAACGACACCACCGAAAAGGTGAGCCTGACGGAAGAGGATCAAATCACGAAAGGCGCCCATCGTACAGAAACGGCTCCTCTGCGCGAGAAAACCGATGAGGAGCCCCACGACGAGAGAAACTATAATCGGCGCATGCATCGCACCGGGTCCCTTAACGCTGAAAAACAGAACGCCGTTTTTCGCCTCACCGGCAACAGGCGGATAGATGAGGAGCAGAACAAAGAATCCCGCCATTACCAGGGGAAGAAGCAACCCCGCCGAGAGATGATTCTTCTGCGTCCGTCCGAGATTGTACCTCCCCTTGAGAAAGAGGGTGCCGATCCATACGCCGAAGACGAGGCCGAAAATCCCCGGAATGGCATTGCCGTCACCGCCGGCTAACCGAAGGAGCGCTCTCCAGGGACAGCCGAGAAAAACGAGAGCCCCAATCATCGCGAAGACACCGAGGACAAACCGTACAAAGGGCGACGAGCCCGATCGAGAGCGAAATTCCTTGAAGAGAAGGGCGGCACTGAAAGAACCGATGACAAACCCGATAATTTCAGGTCTCATGTACTGTACCACGGCGGCACGATGAATACCCACGGCACCGGCGATATCCCTTTCGAAGCAGGCGACACAAATGCCCATGTTACCGGGGTTTCCCCATTTCTGCAGAAGCGCGGCGAGAATTCCGATAGCGGCACCGATGGCGATGATGCCCCATCGCGTGGCAAAGACGTTTTTCATTTTCATAACGATTCCTCACGTCCGATGGATTATGGTACGTTGCGACGATTTGTATATAACAATAAGCTATATGTCAAATTCATAATGTGAATGAATATAGCGCAACTATTCATCGCCGGTATTAGAATGCCGGAGCGCATATTCTGTTCTCAATTTTATGATTACAGGGAAAATTTCATGAAAAATTGTCTGTCGGCAGGGCCTATCGTTCACTCCCCCGTCCGGGCGGAACGGGCACGATCGGCCCCGCCGTCACACAGTGTTTGGCGTGCACTCGTCGCTACCGAAGGAAAAGCCGTTATTGCAGGGTGATAATATCGAAACGGTCCTGATGAAATGACGCGTCGACTCTCAGTTGAATCTTTTTCCCCAGGTCCTTTTCCAGGCGCTCTATGGTGTGCGTTTCATCTTCATAGAGGATATTCGCCACGTCGGGATTCACCATGAGGCAGAGTGTCTTGCCGGTACCGGCGGTGGCTGTTCGCCGAAGCTCCCGGAAAATGTCATAACACACCGTCGTCTTCGACTTGACCACCCCCATCCCCTCGCAGTACGGGCAGGGTTCGCAGAGAATTTTTTCCAGGCTCTTGCCCGTCCGCTGGCGCGTCATCTCGATGAGTCCCAGTTCGGAAATTTTCTGAATGTTCGTCTTGTTCTTGTCTCTTTCCAGCTCTTCACGGAGGGCATTGTAAACCTTATCCCGGTTCATCTCATTTTCCATATCGATAAAATCGATGATGATAATGCCGCCGATGTTTCTCAGTTTCAGCTGATAGGCGATTTCCTTGACGGCTTCCAGGTTTGTCTTGAGAATCGTCTCTTCGAGATTTCTCTTTCCCACGTACTTGCCCGTATTGACATCGATCGAGCAGAGCGCCTCCGTTTCCTCGATGACGATATAGCCGCCCGATTTCAGCCAGACATGCTTATTCAGGGCCCGGCGGAGATCGAATTCAATACTGTAATAATCAAATATCGGCTCCCGGTGGGGGTGGTGTTCGATGGCACAGTGAACACCGGGAATGAACGTTTCCATGAATTCCTTGATCCGTTGATATTCGTCGATCGAGTCGATGACGATCTTCTCCACCTCCCGGGTATAGAAATCCCGCATCGCCCGCAGGGTGATTCCCAGGTCTTTGTGAACGAGTGCCGGCACGCCGGCATGCTTTTTGTTCCGCCGTATCTTGTCCCACAGTCGCAAGAGGTAGTCCACGTCACCTCTCAGTTCGTCCTCTTCCTTCCCTTCGCTCACCGTGCGGGCGATGGCCCCGAAGCCCTCGGGAATGAGCCCTTCGATAATGGACTGGAGACGTCTCCGTTCGTCCTCGTCCACAATCTTTCGCGATATCCCAATATGGCTCAAGGTGGGCATGAGAACCAAATTGCGACCGGGCAGGGAAATATGGGTGGTGATACGGGCACCCTTTGTGCCGATGGGCTCCCGCGAGACCTGCGCCATCACCTCCTGCCCTTCCTTCAAAAGGTCCTCGATGGAAAACTGGCTCTCCCGCTGCAACGCCTTCCCCTGATACCCGACCATCTCGTTGTCTTCGTCCATCATCACTTCGAGGCCCTCATAATCATAGGAGACATCAGACACGTACAGAAAGGCTGACCTCTCGAGACCGATGTCGACAAAGGCCGCCTGCATCCCCGGCAGGACGCGGATCACCTTTCCCACATAGATATTGCCGACGATGGACCGTTCTTCGGCCCGTTCGATGTAGAGTTTGGTGAGCACGGAATTTTCCAGGACCGCAATCCTCCGCTCATGCTCGGTACAATTGAATATCATGGTTTGTGACATGGGTCTGTCCCTTCAGCAAAAATAACGTCCGTTTTGACAATGTATGCCGACGCGGCATCGCGGGGATCCAGCCCCACAATAGCGGTCAGGAGGTCCCGGGGACTCAATCCGCCCGTGAGAGAAAACAGAAGTACCGCGAAAAGTGTACCTAACCCGTCATCAAAAGACAAGGATTCAACAAAGGGCCGGATATCGCGGATCACGGTTTTCCCCTTTCGTTTCCTCTCCACCGGGAAGGACTCATGGACGAGGAAGGCCGCAACGCTGTCCGTGACCGTGCCCGTCCGGGGCATTATCTCCCGGGGAAGAAATATCTCATAGCGAAAGGCTCTTATGGCGTGAACGACAGAGGGGGCCTGCGCGGGCAGGCACTCGATGCCGAGAATCGTCAGGCCCTCCGGCAATCGGTCGTTAATGCGCTCCTGGTACCGTGTGAGCGGATCCGCCAGTGATCGTACGCGGAGATCGAAAAATTCGCGGCGGCATTCCGTCCCCACGGGAAGAGCGTAGGGAAAAGAGATACGGGGATGGGGATGAAACCCCTCGCTAAAGACAAAGGGAAGACCGCCCATTCTCATCCCCCGGGTCAGTGCCGCCACCACCTCATGATGAGACAGAAACCGTGCCCGTCCTTCTTTGGCAAAGGTGATCCTCAGACGGTGCTCTTCCGTCGGCCCCGGTGACGGGCTCGCAGTGCCTGCGACAGCAGGTATCACAGGAGGCTCTCCTACCGTGCGTATGCGAAGATCGCCCTGGCAGGCGCCGCACCGGCAGCACCCGCCGGTGCGGCAGTTTTCCGTTGTCTCGCCGGACAGGGCCTTGTGCCGCTCGGCGAGAAGAAACTCCCGCGTGACACCGCAGTCGATGCGATCCCACGGGAAGGACTCATCTTCGTTTCGCGCGCGGAGATACTCAGCGGGATCGATAGCCGCATCCCTGAGCACCCGCTCCCAGATAGTGAAATCCAGCTGGTCGCTCCACCCGTCAAATCGGCAGCCTGAGAGATACGCCTTTTCCACAAGAGACGCCACCCGTTCATCACCCCGGGAAAGAATTCCCTCGAGATAGCTCATGCGCTTGTCGTGCCATTTCATGGAAATGTTGTGGTGGAGGAGCCGCTTCTTGAAAAAATCCTGTTTTTCCTCGATTTCGTCGATACCGATCTGCCTTTCCCACTGAAAGGGCGTATGCGGCTTCGGAATAAAGGTGGACAAACTGACGGTGACGCGCCTTTTTTTGCCACCCTCCCTGAGGACCTTTTCGGCAAGGTCCACGATCCCTTCCAGGTCCTCCCACCGCTCCGTGGGGAGACCCAGCATGAAGTACAGTTTCACCGAACGCCAGCCCGCGTTGAAAACACGGCGTGTCGTGGCAAGAAGGTCTGCCTCCGTATTGCCCTTGTTGATCACCGTCCTCAGCCGTTCCGTCCCCGCTTCCGGCGCGAGGGTGAAACTGGTCTTTCTCACCTTCTTTATCTGGGCAATCAGCTCATCGGTCAACGTCTCCACCCGCAGGGACGGCAGGGCAAGGGCGATGCGATCATCGTAATGCCGGTTCATGAGCGCCGTTAAAAGCCATTCGATGCAGGAATAATCGCCGGAGCTCAGGGACAGGAGCGACAGCTCGTCCTGACCCGTAGCGGCCAGTATGGCCTCCGCCATGGCGATCAGGTTCTCCGGACGCCGTTCCCGCACGGGACGCCAAACCATACCCGCCTGGCAAAACCGGCACCCCGCCGAGCAGCCCCGGGCGATTTCCAGCGAAATGCGGTCGTGAATGACCTCCATGACGGGAATGACCGGCCGGAGAGGCTCGCGCCCTCCATCGAAATCGGCAATGCTCCGTTTAACCACGGGAGCAGACGATCCTGAATACAACGGCACGAACACCCCCTCAATATCCGCAAGCCGCATCAGCAGGTTTTCCCGGCGTGCCCCCTGCCTTTTTCCCGCCGCGATGGACCGGACGATCTCGCGGATGACCTCTTCACCTTCCCCGATAACGAAGGCATCGAAAAAAAGCGTCATCGGTGCGGGATTCACCACACAGGGACCGCCGGCGATGACGATGGGGTCATGCTGACCGCGCTCTGCGGCGCGGCGGGGAACGCCGCCGAGCTCAAGCATGGCAAGGACATTCGTATAAGACAACTCATACTGAAGAGAGAAACCGACGATGTCGAAATCGCCAAGCGGGGTTCGTGATTCGAGAGAAACCAAGGGTACATTCTGGGATCTTAACTGGTTCTCCATGTCCGGCCACGGAGCGAACACACGCTCCGCCGCAACGCGGTCCTCTTTATTCAGCACGGCGTAGAGTATCTGCAGGCCCAGATGGGACATACCCACCTCGTAGACATCGGGGAATGCCAGCACGCAGGAGACGTCACAGGCGCGCCGGTCCCTGGCAACGGAATTCACCTCACCGCCGATGTAGCGGCTGGGCTTCTCAACATGCGCCAGCAACTGTTCGATATTCCACCTGTCTTTCATACAGCCCATAATATCCGATTTCCCGACAAAACAACACCGCCGTCTTTCGTACCGGACGGACGGTGGTCACCATCACACCGGCCCGTGCCGTCTGTTGCGGACGAGCGTATTTTCGTCCTTGACCGGTTCAGGCTTTTCGTATATTGAGTGCCCGACACAATGATGTGAGTAGAACGCCATGCAAAAATCTTCTGCAATTCTGCTGTTATCGTGCCCGGACCGGAAAGGCATCGTCGCCTCTATATCGAATTTCCTATACAAGCACAACGGAAATATCCTCGACGCCGCTCAGTATACATCGGACCCCGACACCCGATTCTTCATGCGTGTCGAGTGGGACCTTGAGGGATTTGACCTTTCGCGCGACGAGATTACTGCGGCATTTGCACCGCTGGCGGAATCCTTCGGCATGACATGGTCCGTTCGTTTCTCTGACGATGTTTCCCGTATCGCCGTTTTCGTATCGCGGCACGAACATTGTTTCCACGACCTGATACTCCGGCACCGCATGGGGGAACTCTCCGCGGAGATTGCGCTCGTTATCAGCAATCACCTTCACCTGAAGCCGCTTGCCGAACAGTTCGGTCTCCCCTTTATTCATATACCCATCACGAAGGAAACGAAGCAGGAACAGGAACTGCGGGAACTGGAAGAACTTGAAAGGCACCGGATCGATCTCATCATTCTCGCACGGTACATGCAGATTCTCACGGGGACCATTGTCAGCCGCTATCCAAACCGCATCATCAACATCCACCATTCCTTCCTACCCGCCTTCGCCGGGGGGAGGCCTTACCATCAGGCCTACGACCGGGGTGTAAAAATCATCGGCGCAACGAGCCACTATGTGACGGAAGATCTTGACGAGGGTCCTATAATCGCTCAGGACGTAATCAGGATAACCCATAAGGACTCCGTCGACGACATCAAGCGCAAGGGCAAGGATATCGAACGGATCGTTCTTGCCCAGGCGGTCCGTACTCATCTTGAGAACCGTATCCTTGTCCATGGGTCGAAAACGATTATCTTCGATTAGAAAGCGATTTTCTTTTTCACCATTCCATGATAAAAATGTGAGAGAGGAGACTTTTTATCCTTTTTAATCAGAGCTATCTGCCCTTACCTGCAGCGGCTCTGTTTATATTTGGAACGTCAAAAGCGGTACGGAACATGATTTCATTCAAACGACACCGGAGGGGTATTACCCTCATCATCGTTATACTGTTATGCCTCATTGTCGCCGGGTGCAACGAAACCGATGGAAGTGCCCAGGCGAACAATGTGCGGGAGAAGATCACCGCCGTTTCCGTTCAGGAAGTCACGCCCCGGCCGATTCGGGATGTCCTCGTTCTGCCCGGTGAAACGGAACCGCTCTACGACATCAGGCTGGCGGCTGACCTCAACGGGCGCGTTGAGTGGATCGGCCCTCAGGAGGGAAATGACGTCAGAGAAGACGACCTCATCGCCAAGATCGATGTCTCGGCCCTGAAGGCCGCTCTGGAAAGCGCGGAGGCATCCTTTACTCTTGCCGACAAGCGCTATGAAAGGAGAAAGGAACTCTTCGACCGCGGCGTGTTCGCGCGGGAGGAACTGGACCGCAGCCTGACAGAGCGCACACAGGCACTTAACACCCTGAGACGGGCGCGGGTCGAGTACAACCGGGGCTTTGTCCGGTCACCGATTATGGGAGTAATCAATAAGCTCCACGTGGACGTCGGCGAGTACGTCGGCCGTGGCGATCCCGTCGCCGACATCGTGAATGTGATCAAAATTAAAATCACCGTCAACGTGCCGGAGGTCGATGTCCGGTATCTGTCGGAAGGGCAGGCTGCCCTCATCACCGTAGACGCCTTTCCTGAAAGGAGTTTCACCGGAACGATCGAATTCGTCGCCTACAAGGCCGATCCCCTGACAAAGACATTTGAAGCGCGCATCATCATGTTCAACCAGGGGCGGGATGTCCGCCCCGGCATGATCGCCCGCGTTCATCTTCTCCGCCGCGTCATCACTAACGCCCTCGTCGCCCCGCTGGCCGCTCTCGTCGACAAGGGTGGGGAGCGGATCGTCTATATCGAGAAAGACGGGATCATCTATGCCCGGACCGTCACCATCGGCATTATCCATCAAGACGTGGTTCAGATCGTTTCCGGTCTCGAGGCGGGTGATCACCTCGTTGTTACCGGCCAAACCGAAGTTGAAGAAGGCATGAAGGTCGTCGTCAAGTGATTATCAACCGTCTCGCCCTGAAACGTCAGGCGACTGTGATCGCGCTCCTTATCTTTATCGTCGTCGGCGGCGTGTATTCATACATCACGCTGCCCCGCGAATCCTTTCCCGATATCACCATTCCCTATGTCTTCGTGAACACCACCTATGAAGGCGTCGCCGCCGAGGACATGGAAAAACTTATCACCATACCCATCGAAACGAAGCTGAAGGGCATCTCCGATGTGGAGGAGATCCGCTCGACCTCCGCTGAGGGCCATTCTACTGTGGCCGTAAAATTCCTGCCCACGGTAGACCTCGATGATGCCGTCCAGAAAGTCAGGGACAAAGTGGACCAGGCGAAGGCTGACCTGCCCGGCGAGCTGCCCGACGACCCCACGATTCAGGAAGTTAATTTCTCCGATTTTCCCGTGATTCGCGTCGTCCTTTCGGGACCCTTCAGCCTGAGACGGCTGAAGACTTTCGCTGACGACCTGGAGGAACGGATCGAATCCATTCAGGGGGTTCTCGATGCGACCCTGACGGGCGGCCTGGAACGGGAAATTCACGTAGAATTCGATCTCGACCGTGTCGCTGCCTACAATGTCCCCTTCTCCAGCCTCATCAGCGCCGTAGAACGGGGCAACGTGAACATGCCCAGCGGCAGCATGGATATTGGGTCAAAAAAATATCTCGTCCGCGTGCCCGAGGATTTCAAACATCCCTCGGAGATCTTCTCCCTCGTCGCTTTCGTGAGGGAGGGAAAACCCATTTATTTGCGTCATCTAGCCCAAATCAAGGACAGTTACAAAGACCCCCTCACCCGCAGCCGTCTCAACGGCGATCAGAGCGTTACCCTCGCCGTCCAGAAACGATCCGGTGAGAACATCCTCGAAGTCACCCGTGCGGTGAAGGTCGCCGTCGCGGAGATGCGTCCCTTCTTTCCGCCGGCTCTGAAGATCGATCTCACCTCGGATATGTCGAAAGACGTGGAACTCATGGTGGCGGACCTGGAAAACAACATCCTTACGGGCCTGATCCTTGTCCTTACTGTTATCTTTATCTTTATCGGCGGGCGATCGGCTGTTTTCGTCGCGCTGGCCATACCCTATTCCATGTTCATGAGTTTCATGTTCCTTACGATGGGCGATATCAGCATGAACATGGTCGTCCTCTTCTCGCTGATCCTCGCCCTGGGAATGCTTGTAGATAACGGCATTGTCGTGGTGGAGAATATCTACCGCCACATGCAGGAAGGAACCCCGCGCCCGGAGGCGGCACGTACCGCCACGGATGAAGTGGCCTGGCCGGTCATCACATCGACACTCACCACGCTGGGGGCTTTCTTTCCCATGCTCTTCTGGCCGGGCATCATGGGTGAGTTCATGCATTTTCTGCCGCTGACACTGATCTTCGCACTGTCGTCATCTCTCTTTGTCGCCCTTGTCATCAATCCCGTTCTTTCGGCACGGTACCAATCAGTAAAAGAAAAATCGCGATACATCGATGACCCTGAACATCTGTCGCGGACCAAGCGGCTCTATCTCGTTCTCCTTGGCTGGTCGCTCCGCCACCGTCTCGTTGTCGTCGCCCTCGCTTTTCTCCTCCTGATCTGCTCCATCATGAGCTTCGCCCTGTTCGGAAAGGGCGTGGAGTTCTTCCCCGAAACGGAGCCGCGGCGGGCCTATGTGTTTATCAAGGCGCCGGAGGGGACGAATCTCGATGCATCGGACGAACTGGTCAGAAAAGTCGAAGATGCCGCCCTGCAGTACAAAGACATCCGCTATGTCATTGCCAACACGGGCTCTATCGGCGGCGACCCCTTCTCACAGGGAGGAACGGGCACGCACCTGAGCCGGGTCGCTCTCGACTTCAAAGACTTCGCCGATCGGTCTCGTTCCTCGTCGGGCATCATCACGGAGTTACGGGAAAAGCTGCTCAACACCATCACGGGCGCCGAGGTGCAGGTGGAAAAGGAAGAGGAAGGTCCCCCCACGGGTCCCCCCGTCAATATAGAAATCTCCGGCAATAAACTCGACATGCTGGGTGAACTCGTGGTGATGGTACGAAAAACCATCGAGGATGTACCTGGTCTCGTAGACCTTAAGGATAACTACGCAAAGGGCAAACCGGAAATAACCGTCCGTGTCGACAAGGAAAAGGCCGCCCTCATGGGCCTGGACACCTTTACCATCGCATACACGGTCAAGGCCGCCATTAACGGTGCGAAGGCGGGTGTCTACCGGGAGGGAAAGGACGAATACGACATTATTGCCCGATTGCCGGAGAAGGATCGATCCTCGCTTGAAGGCCTGAAACGCATCACTATCTCCGGACCCAACGGCGAACCGATCCCCATCACCAGCGTGGCTGATGTGTCCCTGACGAGCGGTGTGGGGGCCATAATGCGTCTCGATCAGAAACGGGTTTTTACCGTTTCCGGTGACGTCTCCGGTCGCCTGGCAAACGATATCATCAGAGATATCGACGAACGCCTCCAGAAAATGGACTGGCCACGGGGTTATTCCTACCGTTTTACCGGGGAACAGCAGGAACAGGAAAAGGCACAGGCATTCCTGTCAAAGGCCTTCGTGGCGGCGATTTTCATCATCCTTATCATCCTCATCACGCAGTTTGACTCCTTTGTCACACCTTTCATCATCATCACATCGGTCCTCCTCTCACTTATCGGGGTATTCACGGGGCTCCTCGCCACCGGAACGGCATTCGGCGTCATCATGACGGGCGTCGGGGTCATCAGCCTCGCCGGCGTCGTGGTGAACAATACCATCGTGCTCATCGACTATTACAACAAGCTCCGTACGCAGGGGCTCGATGTGCGCGATGCCCTCGTCAAAACGGGTCTGACCCGGTTCCGGCCCGTCATGCTCACGGCCATCACGACGATCCTCGGCCTCCTCCCCATGGCGACGGGCATCAGTATCGACTTCCGGAATGTCTGCCTGTGCATCGGCGGCGAATCATCGCAGTGGTGGGGACCCATGGCCGTGGCTGTCATTTTCGGCCTCGGCGTGGCCACCATCCTGACCCTCGTCGTAACACCCGTACTTGTTTCACTGTCTGAAAGCATCGGCCGGAGGACGGGCGAACGACGCAGTCTTGTACAGCTGATGCGGCTCCGTTTCAGGAAAAAAATCGATGGATGATTCGGCTCACTAATTGTCATTATCGCTCCCGCCGCACAATAACATACAGATTCGAACAGGAAATCGCGCAGTCTTCATGAGGAACGGTTAAAAACACATCAGACCAAGATATTCCTTGCTATTTTCGTACATTGCCTGTAAAGACCCACCAGGAATAGTGATCGCAGTTACCTTTCCACCTTTCTTGACCGGAAATCTGTTAAGGATAATCCCGCTGATCTCAATAGAATAGCATCCATGCGCGCCGCCGTCTGTGCAATTCGCTTTTCTTCAGGCATCGGATGGGCCTGCTGAAGTGCGGACAGTCGCCGACACCATATCGGTTCAAGGCGGGGAGAACGTCATGGAACATCAAACGCCATATAAACAGAATAAGGTATACCAAATGAATTTTGCAAGCTTACAGTTGAATGAAAAAATACTCGCCGGTGCGGTCTCGGCCGGATATAAGGAACCGACACCCATCCAGGCGCAGTCCATTCCCGCCATCATTGAAGGCAGGGACCTTCTGGGTGTGGCCCAGACGGGAACGGGAAAGACGGCCGCCTTCGTTCTGCCGATTTTACAGCGCCTCATGCACGAGGAACGGCACGGCCGTATTCGCGCGCTGATCGTTGCACCGACGCGGGAACTTTGTGAGCAGACTCACGAGGCGATTTTGCTCCTGGGACAAAAAACGGGACTTCGCAGCATGTCTATCTACGGCGGCGTTGGTATCGAAGGACAGATCAAGAAGCTGCGCTCCCGCATTGATATTGTTTCCGCCTGCCCCGGCCGGTTGCTCGACCATGTCAGACGCGGTACGATTGATCTGTCGTCAGTGGACGTTCTCGTATTGGACGAAGCGGACCAGATGTTCGACATGGGATTTCTGCCGGATGTCCGCAGCATCGTCCGACACCTGCCGCGCACGCGCCAGACACTTCTTTTTTCCGCAACGATGCCCATCGAGATACGACGGCTGGCGAATGACCTTCTCAAAGATCCCGCGTCTGTTCAAATTGGACGGACCGCTCCCGTTGCAACGGTTTCTCACCGGTTCTATTCCGTTCAGATGGAAAAGAAAACGGCCCTGTTGAAGGATATACTCGATACGACGAAAACCGGATCGGTACTGGTCTTTACGAGAACAAAATCGCGCGCAAAAAGCGTAGCCGATCACCTGAACAAGATCGGACACCGGGTAACGTCGCTGCACGGCAACCTCACTCAGCAAAAACGGCGGCGGTCGCTGGACGGTTTTCGTGTCGGTCGATATGACATCATGGTTGCCACGGACATTGCCGCCCGCGGCATCGACGTAACCCGTATATCACATGTTATCAATTATGATATGCCCGCAACGGCGGATGCTTACACACACCGAATCGGCAGAACGGGACGCGCCACGAAGACCGGCGATGCCTTTAATTTCATTACCGGGCAAGATACCGGTCTTGTCCGTTCGCTGAAAAAAATTCTGGGAGGTACGTTGCAGTTCCAGAATGTCGAAGGATTGACAATCAGTCCGTCATTGCCCGATATCACGGGAACCGGGGACGGTCGGAAGATGCGGCCGCATTACGGGAAAAGACGTGCTTCAAACAATACAAGGGCTTTCAGGAACCGCTAGTATCTGCCTATATACAGCCTGACAGGTAACATCACGAGAGAAATGAACTGCCGACTATTGTCCTGGCGCATAACGGAGATGCTCTTCACTGCATTTCGTCACCGGTCATTCTGGGGTGCAATGGCCAATAGCAGGATCGCTGATATAACCGTTTAAGTTTGTTAATAATAATCGATTATTACGATTTATGTCAACGCTTTTTACCGCCAGCGGGAATTCGTCGACCGCCGACCGGCCGATACGAACACCTTCCTTCCCTCGAACTGTCATTTTTTATCTTTTCACTTCATGTTCACAATGGTAAATTAGAGACGTTATACCATGTTCAACGATGCAAAAAAGTGCGGATAATGATACCGTATTTCATCGAGGAGGAATCGATGAAGAGACGAGAAAGCCCCCGATTTCACAGGAAGACGGGGTTTTTTGTTTGGGACACGCGCTGCCTTCGGCCAGAGAAACATACCGGCTTGAAAGGGGATTATTATGCATCATTTGAGGGTATTCATAATTGTTGCAACGGTTGGTCTTCTGCTCGCCCCCGGCATCGCCTTTTCTTATGGTAACGGGGGTAACGGCGGAAGCGGGGACGTGTCGCAGGACTATGCTTTCGGCGGCGGGGCGGTAAGCTGGTCGCCCAATCCCAACGGTGTCGACGTTCGGGGATCGTCCATCTGGCGCGGTCGGCCCGAAAACATTACAAAAGGCCCCTATCAACCCGACAAGGCCGTGGAAGATGCCGAGCAGGAACTCCTGGACGGGTTCAAGGACAAAAAGTACACCAAGGAAGATGTGAAGGCGAATCTCGAATGGGCACAGCGCGTGGGGATTACACTCTCCGATGAGGCGAAAAAGACACTTGACGCAATTAAAAACCCGCCCACGACTCAACTCGGAAAGTGGACGGAGAAAATGCAGGATAAATCCGTCAAGATTATCAACTTCGTCAACGATATTTATAAGTTGCAAGACAAACGGAAGAGTCAAGGGCGAAGCATGACAGCGGACGATTACAGGTCCGTGGGAACAAAAAGCGCCATCAAAAATACTGTACCCCCACAATATCGGAGATATGTCGACAAGGCATTCGATTTTGCCGGATTTTAGATGTGATCCGGTGACACGACGTCTGCCCGGTATAGAGGGCCAAGAAATATAAGCGGGGCATGGAAGGAGGAGATAACATGAGGAGGATAGTTGCTTCTGTTGTATTCGCCGTTTTCTGCGGGACCATCATATCAGGGTGTCAGACCCTTCCCGATCTGACGCGCGATGTCATGAAGAATGTAAAAGGTGCATTCACCGGCCCCACAGTGACGTACGAGAGTGTCGATCCCGATAAACTGCCGCCCGTGAGCAAGCTGGCGATCTCCGCTTTTGAAATGCAAAAACAGGGCCTTCTCGACTCATTCCCCTTCGCCTCCGTCGATCAAACCGGAGTAAAGCTCTTTAATAAAACAGATTACTCCACGTTCACCACACGCAACATCGCCATCGTCGACTTTCAGCAGAACGAAACCGGAAGTTTTGCACAGACCATGATATGCGAGTCCGTTGATCGCCACGGCAGAACAGACGTCAGTGAAAACCGCATCGTCTTCTCGGTGAGAGATCCCTCGGAGGAAGAACTGGCAAACATGAGAGAGGCCATCCTGGCAAGTTTCCGCGGTTTGAAGGGACAAAGCAAAGAGGTCCGCGCGGAAATAAAAAACGTTGTTGCCGAGTATCAGCGCGCCAAAGGACTGACAGCGGACGGCATTCCCGGCAAAAACACCGTGGACGCCCTGGCCCGTGATATTCCCATCCTTCACGTCTCTGAAATATCGAGCACCATACTCTACCCGCAGAAACCCACGGCCGAATTATATGTCCTGCCCTTTGAGACGGTGGATCAGAACGTATCTCTCTTCAACGAAGCCTTCAACAGCCTCGACACGATCAGGGAACGGGCGCTCACCCCGGAAGCACTGAAAGAACTCGTCACGTCATCCCAGAAGGTCGTTCTCTTCGTCTACTTCCTGGACCGCGTCAATCCCGAACTGCCCGTCAGGCTCTCTCTATCACCGAGCGAATGGCAGTGGTCCGAAACGCACATTACGCCGCTTCGCTATGCCGTCCGCGATACCTGGCCCGTCATGATCGAGACGGTCACCATAGACGAAAGTCTGGCCGATAAATCTATCTATGCGAATCTCTTTCTGAAATTCAAGTGCATCGGGAGCTTCAAGATCTATTGAAACGAACAGTGTACACATGCGCCATGGAACGATGAAAAAGCGCCACACAAATCTCGTGTTGATCGGCATGCCGGGCTCCGGCAAGAGCACCGTCGGCGTCCTTCTCGCCAAGAAGACATCACGGGATTTCATTGATACGGACGTGATCATTCAAACATCCCAACAGCGGACGCTCCAGGACATCGTCGACAGGGACGGTTACCGGACACTCCGAAAGATTGAAGAAACGGTGCTCCTTGATCTTTCTCTCACGAACCACGTCATCGCCACCGGTGGAAGTGCCGTCTACAGCGACCAGGCGATGAAACATCTTTCAGATAATGGAGTTGTCATTTTTCTCGATATCACCATGGCCACGTTGCAATCACGGGTCCATGATTTTGCCACACGGGGTATCGCAAAACGGCCGGACCAGAGTCTTACCGATCTTTTTGAGGAACGCTTCGCCCTTTATACACGGTACGCGGATATCACCATCGCAACGGACAGCTTTACCCATGAACAGGTGTGCGGGGAGATTATAAGACACGCGACGGAATGATGCGCATCAGGCTCCGAAACGGTTTGGCCCGTCGTGATACTTTCCGCTATATGCCGTCCCCGGCAAGTACTGCTGAATGACGGACATCATGTTACTTTCTTTTTGCATAACCTCGTCTGTAATGTTATTTTCTGCGGGCAAACTATCATCACAGCCGGCACGGGAGAGGTGCCCATGGAAACATATGCGTCTCTCATCAAAAAGCGGCGTTCCATCCGGAACTACCGGGAAAACGATGTTCCCCCTTCCGTAATATACGAGATAATACGGGATTGCACCTGCGCTCCGAGCGCCGGTGACAGGCAGCCCTGGACGTTCATTGTCATCACCGACAGGACGATGATGAAACGGCTCTCCGACGAGAGCAAAATGAATCTACGCGCCAGGCTCGAACGAGACGATTCGCCGTCACTGCTGCGCCGTTACGAACCACTCTTGAAGAACGATTCTTTCAACGTTTTTTACAACGCCCCGTGCCTTGTGTATATCGGCGGCGACCCGGCTGTCCGGTCCCTCACGGCGGACTGCGCCTGCGCCGCCGTGTATTTCATGTTCGCCGCGACGGCACGCGGCCTCGGCACCTGCTGGATCGATCTGGGCAAAGATATACGGAGCGAAGAACTCCGGCGCGAGATCGGCATGCCCGCGGATTTCTCCATCGTGGCACCGCTGATACTGGGGTACCCCGCGACGATACCGCCGCCGCCTCAGCGTGACAAGCCGGAAATAATTCATGTACGGAGGCCAAGCGGTAACGCGTAAGTTATCGAAACTATGTGATATTTAAACATGTTCTGTGCTATCAACAGTCTCGTCACTAAAATTGATGATGCGGTGTCAAAAACAACTGATTTATTTTCATATGACGGAGGAATTATCACATAGTCAGCCGCTTCGTTCGGCAGTCATCGTCAAGGAGGACATGTCATGAAGATAAGAATTCTCTCTATTCCTGTATCAATTTGGTATTTTATCGCCTTTTCTGTCTTGATCGTCTCTGCCGTGCCGGGATCGCTCTGGGCACAACAGACCGTGTATTTCCCTCATATCGCCAGTAACAGTATTTTTGAAACGGAACTCTGTCTTATCAACTCAAGTTACGATGACAATCTCACCGGGGACCTGACTACCTACACCGATGGCGGCACGGAAGTGGAGACAATATCTTTGACTTTCAGTCCCAACGAGAGGAAGCAGTTCACTGTGGGAAGCTTTACGACCCCCGGTGATATCGGGTATGCCGTCTTCGAGACCGATGGAGACAGCGCCCGCGGCTATCAGAAATTTTACCGGACCGGGATGTACCGCGTCGCCATCCCCGCCGTTCTGGAAACGACCACCGGTGACCTGTATATTTCCCACATCGCCTCCACCACTGATGCCTGTGCGTGGGTAACGGGTATAAGCCTTCTTAATACCACAGGCACGGCAAAAAATCTGACTATCGAATTCGACAACGGGGTCGAGAGAACGTGTAATTTAAATCCACACGAACACAAGGCCTTTACCGTCAAGAGTTTCTTCGGAGAGGTGTCACAGCCTGATATACACTGCGCCGTCATCAAGAATGCGGATGGCGTTGTCGGTCTGGAGCTTTTCACGGCCACTGCCTTAAACTGGATGAGCGGCATTCTCCTCAAGAACGACACCGCCGATACCATTTATTATCCTCATTCTGCATCAAATGACGTGTGGTCAACAGGCATCGTCGCCTACAACCCGTCGGCCGGCGACTGTACCATGACCGTCACGCCCTATACCGAAGCGGGTACGCCCCTCGCCGCCGCGACACCGACCGTCGCGGGGAAGAGTCAATACCAAGGAACGGTTAAGCGTCTCGGGCTTCCCGGGGACACCGCCTGGCTGAAGATCGACGCAACGACACCGATCACCGGTTTTGAATTATTCGCCAAAACGAACCAACTGGGCGGCTATACGGGTGTAGGAATCGCCGCGAAGAACGGCGTTTTCCCGAAAATCGAGACAGACGGGTGGACGGGCATCGCCTTCGTGAACGTGGAAAACGCGCCGGCCACGGTGCAGCTGATCGCCTTCAACGATGGGGGCGGCACGGTGGCTTTCAACACATACAGTTTAACCGCCTATGAGAAAAAAGTTGACGGGGCCTCCAATTTCTTTGCCCAGGGAACGTGGAACGGGGATTTTTCCGACGCTACCTACATCGGGTATACGGCGGACAGGGACGTGGTGGGGTTCCAGCTGAACGGGACGTGGGATAACCTGTTCCTGGATGCCCTGCCCGCGCTTGCTACCGCAGAAGATCCCCTGGTGTTTGAATATGCCATGAACAGGGACGCCGGCGATCCCGATCCTTTCACTGCCCAAGCGGGAAGCGGCGAACCTGTCACGGTCACCGCGAGCAGCATGAACCTGGAAGGAACCTATAATCCCACCACGGAAGAAACGTCAATCGATGTGGATTCCACATTGTCCATGGATACGACGCAGGACCTCTACGGTGTTCTCGATATACGGATCACCACCTGTGTCGCGTGGGCGCTTCGCCACATCCCTACGGCGGGGGGATTCGCGGTGACCCAGGGGGCCGATACCATCCAGGTGGACATGAACCCCGATGTGGGCGGCGGCGTGGCAGGCGTCGATATTACAGACGGGACCTCGTCCGCCAGTCTCACCTGGCAGGTGTTTAGCGATGTCGAGAACAGTGAGACGGCACCGGCTTATCAGCAGGTCGCGTGGTTCGCCTTTGCCGCTACTCAGTATATCTATGAACACGCGTGGTATGCCTTTAAAGTCTTTCAGACCGTCACCCGGAGCAAAACGGCTCTTCAGGCAGCGGGTAGTGGTAACCCGGGAGTGACGGAAACATGCGGAGAGTTTCCGCCGGGAAGCGGGGTAACCGGTACACGAGAGTACGTCTGGGTCGACGGCAACTCCAGCGGTATCCTCGATTCGGGAGATGACTATCACGTGACGTATAACACCAGTCCGTATGGCTGCTGGTATGATGAACCCAATAACGACATCGATACGCTCATCACGGGTATCCTGGAACTGAATAATTTCATAACGGTCGAAACGGGGGGCATGTTAACCAGTGCGGAAATGGATGTCGTCTTTAACGACTTTGTGGAACGGGAAACGGAAGGCAGCGTGGTATTGACCGAATGGGAAGGTCTGACCCAGGGCGGGTTTAACCTGACGCTTTCACCGGTCGATTAACGCGTTTCACCGATGGTCATGATATCGGTAACATGACAGGCTCTGTCACACATAAGGGGGGCGATGGTCGCTCCCCTCATGTCACTGTGGATTGTTACTGTCGAACGGTAACACCTTTTTCAGGCGGCTTTTTTCGTTCCCTTCGGCCGCTCCGGCCTGTCGTCATGATCGTCATCCTGTCTTTCTCCGACCGGGAAAGGAACAGTCTTCTGTGCGGCCGTCTGCAGCGCGTACTGTTTCACTTTTTCTGGCACGTGCAAGAACCGGTAAAGGAAAATGGAAGCAATCACGACCGCGACGGAAACACCGATCGATGTCACCCCGATGGGAACATTCTCAAGCGACATCAACGACTGTGCCAGCGCCAGAACGGCCATCATGACCGCGCCCATCATACCCGGCACATAGATACTTCCCACCATGAAATCATTTGCCCATTTCGGTTGTTTGGGATTTCGTGAACCGAGAAGTGCAAGGCACCATAAAAACCACGCGAGAGCCAAGCATAGCACACCGACAACCAAGTACATACACCACCCCCACCGTGAAAATGCGGCACCTGATCCGCATTATCCAATCGGCCGTATTAAATGGGACTGGCCGCATCCCCGCGGCGGTCGCATCACCGATATGTGATGATCCGTCCGTCCGTCGCGCATGCCACTGGCGGAATGATGCACTATATGCCTGAACATTGAACGTGTCAAGCAATATGTACGTGTGGTTATAGCCCTTAACATCTTGATTATATGTATTAATAATTTTATTTACAGCTGACCGGTGACCGGAGGATCATGCTGAAAAGAAAGAAATGTGCCGCACGGTCACGCCACAATGGGCAGAACATTCCAAACATGATATAATGTTTTTTACATCGGCGATTATATAGAGCAATCATGACATCATGGGGGAGGCAATACCCCGGGGCAAAAAGGCGTGATATCGTGATGTTCCGAAAAACTCTCAGGAGGAAGCACACGTGGATTATGATGTCAAACATGTCTCAGTAACGGACACGACCACCCTCACGGCTGACGTGGGGGCACTCTTTGCCAATCAACCGCTTGCCGTTCTCTCCACTCAGGCGGACGGTCAGCCTCACTGCAGTCTCATCGCCTTTGCCTGTAGGGAGGATCTGAGCACCCTCCTCTTTGCCACGACACGGGCGACACGGAAATATACGAACATCGAAAAAGACCCGCGCGTTTCACTCTTGATCGACAATCGCAGTAACAAGGTTGCGGACTTTCATGACGCCATGGCCGTCACCGTGACGGGAACAGCCCGCGAAGTCTCCAGCGACGACAAACCCTCCGACCTGTCCCTTTACCTGTCCAAGCACCCGCACCTGGAAGACTTTGTCACCGCCCCGTCGTCGGCGTTGATCCGCGTGACCGTCGATACCTATGAAATCGTTACCCGTTTCCAGCATGTCATGAAGCTTCATATGAAACAATGAGCTATGTCGTCGACATATCGGAATTTCCCGGGCATGATTCACGGGAGATCGGCGGCAAGGCAGCCGCCCTCGGGAACCTCTACCACGGGAACTTTCCTGTCCCCACAGCCGCGGCCGTCACCGCAGGGGCCTACGACACATACATTTCATCGACGGGTCTTGCGGACCGTATCGGTCTGGAACTCGGCAAAAAAGACTTCCGTGATATGCGCTGGGAGGAAATCTGGGACGCATCGTTGAGAATCCGAAACCTTTTCATTACCACGCCGCTGCCCGACGACCTTGCCGAAACGGTCAGAAAGCCTTTGGAACGACTCTTTCACAACCGGCCCGTTGCCGTACGGTCATCGGCACCGGGAGAAGATTCATCGGAGGCCTCATTTGCCGGGCTCCACGAGTCATATCTGAATGTACGGGGCAGTGATGCCGTTCTCGACCATATCCGTCTCGTCTGGGCATCGCTCTGGTCCGATGCGGCACTCCTTTACCGGCAGGAACTCGGTCTCGATGTGCACCACAGTACCATGGCGGTTCTCATCCAGGAATTCATCATCGGCGATCGGTCCGGCGTCGTATTCGGAAGGGACCCGTCAGGGAAATCCCGCGCCGTCATTGAAGCAATTCACGGCTTGAATCAGGGGTTCGTGGATGGGATCGTGGCACCGGACCGGTGGTACTGCGACCGCGCCACCGGCGGGATTCTCTCCCACGAACCGGCGGAGCGCCTGAAGGAAATGGTACCGACCGACGCAGGTATATCCCTGCGTGATCTTCCCCGCGACAGGCAGGATATCCCACCACTCGACGACAAAGATGTCGGGCGGGTGTACCGCCTTGCCATGGATGCGGAACGTGTCTTCGGCGCACCTCAGGATGTGGAATGGACTTTTAATGAATCGGACCTCTACGTGCTCCAGGCCCGCCCCATCACGACCATGGCAGATGCCGGCACACCGGACGACCGGCGCTGGTACCGCAGCTTGTCCCGGAGCTTCGAAAACCTGAGAGAACTGCAAGCGCGGATTGAAGACGACCTTATTCCCACGATGATACGAGATGCCGAACGACTGGCATCAGTTCACCTGCCAACCATGAACGATGGAAACCTGGCTGGTGAGATCGAAGAAAGGATTGCCCTCGTCCGTGATTGGGAAGCGACATACCGGGAATATTTCATTCCCTTCGCCCATGGGATTCGCCTCTTCGGCACTGTCTATAACGATACCATCCGTCCCCGCGACCCATACGAATTCATGGACATCCTCTCATCATCGACGATGCTCAGTGTGACACGGAACCGCATGCTCGAAGAGATGGCAGACGAAATCAGGCATAACGACGCATTGCGCCATGCCCTGGACGCGGGCGGAGATACCACCTCATGTACGGTTTTCACGAGCCTCATCGAGACGTTCGTCAACACCTTCGGCGACCTGACCTGTTACGATGCACAGTGCACACAGGGGGACGCGGCGGTTCGTGTCCTCGTCCGGGAGATGGCGTCACAGCCGCCCCGGGAAAACCGGGACGGCCGAAATGCTCTTCGGGACAATGAAGACCGGTACCTCTCTTTTTTCCCCGACGAGAAGAAAACCTTTGCGCGGGACCTTCTGGCACTCGCCCGGGCAAGTTATCGCCTGCGTGATGACGATAACATCCATCTCGGCAGAATACGGGGTGGGCTCGCCGATGCCGTCACAGAAGGGAGACAGCGCCTTGCCGCACGGGGGATGACGCTCCCGCGACGGATCGCCGGCGATGACGTCGTGACGTGTCTCCGCGACCCGGAGTACCGCCCCCGGATACAAATGCCGGAGGCGGCGTCCGACCATTCTCATCACGAGAGGGTGCAGGCACGTCAGCTTATCGGGCAGCCCGCGGGACCCGGTATCGCCACGGGAAGGGCCCGTGTCGTCAATGACGCCTTTTCCCCCGCCGACTTCACCGCAGGTGAAATCATCGTCTGCGATGCCGTGGACCCGAATATGACTTTTCTCATCCCCCTTGCCGCGGGTATTGTCGAACGCAGGGGCGGCATGCTCATCCACGGGGCCATTATCGCCCGGGAATATGGCCTGCCCTGCGTGACGGGGGTGCCGGAGGCCATTCACCTCATCGATACGGGCGATCGCATTACGGTGGACGGTTATCTCGGTATCGTCGTTCTGTCATGACAACGGAGATATCGGTGTCGGAAAGGGAGCATATCATGACCGATGTCACGGGAGAGAGGACAGCATCCATTGTCAGGAAGAGTAACGCCGTCATTGCCGTCACGGGCACCCTGAACGCCGCCGCGCGGAAACCCTTTTTGGCTGTCTGCCGGGACGCGCCCCTGACGGACACGCTGAGACTGGATCTCAGCGGTGTGCACGAGACCGACGTTCTCGGCATCAATGCCCTCATCGCGGGTGTCCTGGATGTCCGGCGGCGGGGCGGATCACTGATCATCGACGGGGTCCATCGTCATCTCGGCGACATTCTCCGGGCGACGCGCCTTGATGATGAGGTTGACGTTCACCCGGTTGCCATAGCCGGGGATGACGGGTCCTCCGCCAATCCCCGGTCATCCGCCTGGGCCGCTCCGGTGGAAACACTCACTATCAGCGATGCGCCCGCCGGCGCAGTCAACAGAAATGTCGACGGGCGCACCCTCTCGGGACCACTCCAGGGGTTCGGTCCGCTCTGGGAAAAGAGATACCGCATCCGGCTCATGGACGGGGGCATCACGCCGGAGGAGGCCATCGGAACGTTCCGGGATAACTTCCCCCTGTTCCAGCCGCGGCAGAACCGTTTCTTCCCAGGACCGGCGGGGATCACGCCGGGTGCGATCGTCATCATTAACGCCGCGACACCGGGAGGAACAATCGCCACCGGCGTCTGGGTGCTCCATGTGACCGAACAGACGTTCACCTTCATGACACCACAGGGTCACCCGGAATCGGGGTGGGTGACATTCAGCGCTTTTCGAGAGCAGGGCAACACCATTGTTGAAATCGTCGGGTTCGCCCGGGCCGGCGATCCTCTTTATGAGCTGGGATTTCGCATCGCCGGTTCTCGACTCCAGGAATCGATCTGGCGGCATGTCCTGACCGCACTGGGCACCCATCTCGGTTCGGCAACAGCGGTGGACATGGAAAAATACTGTATCGCCCCGGACCTCCGGTGGGAACGTGCCGGGAACATCCGCTATAACGCGCAGGTCCGCACACCGTTTTATACCCTGACGCGACGTGTTCGAGGGATTATAAGGAGCGATAATGCTGAATCGACATGACCGTGATGTACTCGTTGTGGGTGCGGGACCGAACGGACTGGCGGCGGCCGTGACACTGGCGCGGGCCGGCCGCACCGTTGTCCTCGTCGAAGAAAAGGCGGTACCCGGCGGCTGTCTCGTTTCCGGCGATGTCACCCTGCCGGGATTCCTCCACGACATGGGTGCCGCCATTCATCCCTTCGCCACGACAAGTCCCTTTTTCCGGTCCCTCGGGACCGCATTCGACGTGGACTGGCTTTTTCCCGATGTCAGCGTGGCCCATCCCCTCGACGACGGCACGGCGGGTATCATTGCTCGCGACCCTGAAGAAACGATAGCGGCGCTGGGACGGGACGGTCCCGCCTATCGCCGGTTCATGGGACCCTTCATCCGATCTTTCGAAACGTGCCTGGAGGATATCCTCCACCCCCTTCACCCCCCGCGGCATCCGGCCCTTCTGTTTGCACTGATAATCCGGTCAATCCTGCCGGTGACGCGGCTCGCCCCGTGTCTCTTCAAAACGCCCATGGCACGAGCCCTCATCGCCGGACTCGGTGCCCATTCCATCCTGCCCCTGGAACACCCGTTGTCCGCCGTCTTCGCCCTGACCATGGGAGCAAGCTGTCACCAGCCGGGATGGCCCGTTCCGAAGGGCGGTGCCGGGACCGTTACGGATGTCCTCTGCCGCATCCTGAAAGATGCGGGCGGAACCATCGTTACACAGACGCCCGTCCGGACCGCGGATGACTGTCGCGACAGGGGACACGTCTTTTTCGATCTCACACCGCGGCAGATTATCCCTGTTCTCGGTGACAGGCTTCCACCCTCGTACAGGAAACGCTTCAGCCAATATCGATATGGCCCCGGCGTCTTCAAACTGGACTGGGCGCTGGACGGTCCCATCCCCTGGCGCGCCCCGGCATGTACCCGAAGCTGCACCGTCCACCTCGGCGGGACACTCCCGGAAATCGCCCGGGCGGAACGGGACGTCTGGCGGGGCCGTCATCCCGACAGCCCTTTCGTGATCCTCACCCAGCCGGGTATCCTCGATACATCCCGGGCACCCCGCGGGCGCCAGACGGCATGGGCGTACTGTCACGTTCCCAACGGATCGACGGCTGATATGACGGAAAGAATCGAACGGCAGGTGGAGCGGTTCGCGCCGGGATTTCGCAGGCGCATCCTCGCGCGTCACGCCATGAACACAGCGGCGTTGGAACGATTCAATGCGAACCTCGTGGGCGGCGACGTCGCCGGCGGAGCCCAGGACTTCAGGCAGCTTCCCACCCGGTCGATGCCCCTTCACCGACCCTATGCGCTGCCCGTACCGGGCATGTATATCTGTTCCGCGTCGGCACCGCCCGGAGCGGGCATCCACGGCATGGGCGGATACAATGCGGCCCGCAGTTTTCTGGAAACGTCCCCCAACGAAGACCAATCACCGTAAGACGGCTGCCCTTAAACGATGTCGATGGGACAACTCGTTGAGTTCCACCCGGCAAGCCCGCCGAGAACGACAACGGCGAGAGACTTACCCGGCGAAATTCCAGCCCTCTATCGCGGTAATGTTTTCCGCCAGTTCCTTGGGGAACCTGACTTTTTTGCCGCGGCCGTAGTGATACGACACGATGACGGCGTCGGCATCGGCGGCGACGGCCTGCTGCGCCGTACTGACGATGCAGTACTTCATGGCGATATGCGATCCCTTGATCTCTGTCACACGGGCGCCGATCAAAAGCGTATCCGGATACGTCAGGGGCAGTTTGAATGTACACCCTGTTTTGGCGACGACGAAGCGCGTCCCCGTTTCCTCCTCGTAGATATACTTATCCATCGCCTCGTAATAGGCGATACGGGCATTTTCAATATACCGGAAATACGCCACATTATTGACATGCCCGTAAGCATCCATGTCCGACCACTGTATCTTGTGCTCGATGACAACGGGAAATATATCGAGAAGGCGATTAACGTTGTTTTGCTTTTTTTGGTTCATGATAATCTCCGCAAAATTTTTCACGCGTCATTCTCCCGGGGCATTGAAACCCGGAAGATCAAAAACCGGTTCACCGTACACCCATCGTCTCCGTCCGGGCAATACTGTGTTCCCTTTGCGCGAAGGAAACAACGATTGTCTTCCTTCAATCGGCCGGAACGAAGCACGGTGGAACATCGGAACAGACAACACTGTGTAATGGAAAATGAGATAAAGGACAATCGAAAATTAACCATGCCATTGGGCAACGCCCGTACCCGTATTGCGGCGGCGTGGGCGGCCCGGGGCAGCACTCCTCTTTACGGCGGAGGATTATTACCTGTCCGTCCGGTTCGGCGGGAGCTGTTTTTATTATTTCCTTAAAAATCGAGCGGGCTTTGCGCCTCCTTCACAGTGACGCTCTTCACGGTATGGGTGTACACCATGGTGGTCCTGACGTCGCTGTGTCCCAGCAATTCCTGTATCGTTCGAATGTCGTAATTATTCCGGAGCAGATGACTGGCAAAACTGTGACGAAAGGTATGGGCGCTTGCGCGCTTTGAGAGACGGGCAGCGCTTACCGCCTGCCTGATCGCCCGTTGCACATGCGTTTCATGCAGGTGGTAGCGTCGGTATTCCCCGCTCTTGCGCTCATACGTCAGCTGTTTGGCCGGGAAAAACCACTGCCAGGGAAATTCCCTGGCCGCATGGGTATATTTCTGGTCCAAGGCGCCCACCAAAAACACGCCGGCATATCCCCGTTCCAGGTCCCGGTGGTGAAGGTCCTTCAGCGACTCCATATGCGTCCTGATTTCGGGCAGAATCGTCTGCGGGAGCGGTACCGTCCGGTCCTTGTGCCCCTTTCCGTCATGAATCGTGACGATGCCCGCGTCAAGGTTCATACAGTGCACACGCATATTCAGGCACTCAAAGAGCCTGAGCCCGCACCCGTAGAGCAGCTTGACGACGAGATCATAGGGGGCATCCAAGTGCGAGAGGACGGCATCGATCTCATCGCGGGACAACACGACGGGGATATACGGCTTTCGTTTCGCCCTGACCACCCCATCGACCTTTCCAAATTCCTTATGCAAGGCATGACGGTAGAAAAAGAGCAGCGCATTAAAGGCCTGATTCTGTGTCGATGCCGACACTTTTCGCTTTACGGCTAAAAAGGTCAGGAATGCCTTCACGTCGTCCGTCGCAAGCCGGGCAGGGTCCGTGCTGTGCGTGAAAGCCTGAAATTGTTTCACCCATCCCCGATAGGTCCTGAGGGTTTTTGAAGAATAATGCCGAAGGCGGATTTCATCGGCAAGCCGAGCGTATTCCGATTTCCAGGAAACCCCTGTTTCCGGCCCGCTCATATCGGACGTCTCGGCGACGGATGTTGTCTCTGTTTGAGAAGGACCGTTCATCCGGGTTTCGAACGGTTGGAGCGAAGAACCCTTGCCGAGTTTACCCGTTTCTCTCAGGATATCGTAATACAGCGTGATCGCGTCCGCAGCCTGCTCCTGTTGCGCATTTGGCTGCTGCTTTTCCTGTAACTTTCGGATGAAGGGGGGCAGGCTTTTCTCCTGCCGGGGAGGGAATCGATACTTCCGGCAGAAATCCAGGTAATAGCGGAGCCACCGTCGATACGGTGTATGAAGAGCAATCGGTAGTGCCCTGGTTTGGAGCTTCTCATCAAATCTCGACAATAATGCAGAAGGGATTGCCAGCATGCGGGACTCTCCTTCTCATCAATAATCTTAATTTTGACGTGATATCAGGAAAGTTGAAAATAATTGATTGCGGAATGTCTGTCAAGGGATTAATAGGTAACCTACAGTATTTAAAGTAAGAAGGGGGAAACCCGGCAGGCCATGGGTGCACGAATAAGTGCACATGATCACACTATGTCTACAGAAGATCTGCAGTCATTCGGAGATATACAGAAACTTTAGAATAACTTGTTATGCATTTCCATAATGGAGGTTTCGATGAATAGGTTAACCAAAATATTAATCTTTCTATTGGCTTTCTTGATGCTGAATGTCGCTGTAGTTTTTGCATGTGGTACAATTGAAATGTTTGGGAGTCTTTATTTTGCATCTGATTACGAAGATGGTGAATGCAGGTTATCGGCGTTAGATGGATTAATGTGTGTTACACCACTACCTGAAAGGTATTATCAAACACCAGAGGCACAAGAAATTTTGCGGCTTATTTTATGCGATGCATTGCAGAGGCATGAGTTAAGGAACGCTGCTAAAACAGTTTATCAGCGGTATTTACCATACGATAGATATGGTTTCTTAAAAAATATACAACATTATAGGCTGACTTCTAAAGATCACGAATTAATAGAAAAGTTAAAAAAAGCTGGTCAAGACAGAATCCGTCAATTTTGTTCTCCAGAAAAAGGCTATTTTAGACATTATTTCAAATAAAGTGAAACTCAAATATTGCCTGATATAATGCATAACAAAGCTAATTCAGTCGACGCAAAAAACCGCGCGGCTGATTAGCGGCGTTAGGCAGTAGGATCAGAACTGATTTAATGTAACAACACAACAACCAGGAGGTCGGTAATACAAACGGCACCAATCCACAAGACACACAAAAGGAGGGACACTGAATGAGAGAGTTCTCGTGTGGCGAAGACACAAAGAGGGTTCAGTGGGGCAGTCGCACACTGGGTCTAAAAATGATGCGTACATTTTCCGCTGGTATTATCTGGGCAATCGTCATGCTGGCGATCAGCCTTGGCTCTGGGTGCGGTAACGGTGCTGATAACAATGCGGTGGGCGGCCCGGCTGGCGATGACGGAGTCGTTGCTGGGCGCATCAGTTTCGTGTTTGATGGCAAGCAGTATGGCGGCACGACCTGCATCGCGAACTGCTTTCCGGGTGAAAAGAGCACCAGCATTACGAGCGGCGGGGACGAAAGCGAGTGGACCCTGATGCTGGAAATTCCCGGCACGGCCACCGGACAGTTCGATGAGGACGCTGGCGCGACCTGTTCATTCATTAAGCCCCCTTTCAGCAACTACGACTCCGAAACCGTTACCATCGCCGTGTCCGATTATGGGAAGGTCGGAGGCGTTGTGGAAGGAAGTTTCTCCGGGATGCTGATCAACCAGTTGGATTCGACCCGCAAGCCAATCACAGAGGGAGTCTTTACGGCCCAACGGCATCTGAACGTTGAGTGACTGGGTTCTTGTGCCGCATGCCCCAAATTTCTGCCGTGCTCGGTGTCGGCACAGGAGCTCATGGACACAGCGCTCAGGGCAACGGAATATATATTCGCCAGGAATTGCCGAACCAACGGCTCCACGGTACCACGGGGGCGCGCGGCCGCGCGCCCGTGGTCCCGTGAGCCGAGTCGTTGGACCGCAACATACACTGAGGAAGTCGAGAATGGCAAGGTCAGTTCCAAGGGCCACACGGGAGGCGATGTGAGCTTCCATTTCTGGGCGTGGATGTTTCCCGTAGCCATCGCACTGCATAACCTCGAGGAGGCCATTTGGCTTCCAGCATGGTCGAAGATTGCAGGCAAGTGGCACCGTCCCGTGAGTTCGTCCGCTTTCCGCTTTGCGGTCGCTGTCTTAACCGCGCTGGCCGTCGTCGTTACCGCCTGGGCCGTTCTGGCTGGCCCGCAGAGTGTCGGTGCATACCTTCTTGCCGGCTATGCGCTGGCCATGCTTCTTAATGTCGTGATGCCGCATGTGCTGGCGACCATGGTCCTTCGGCGGTATATGCCAGGACTCTCGACGGCTCTCGCACTGAATCTGCCAGTAACGATACTGCTACTGCGCAGTTCCTTTGCCCAAGGGTATGTGAGCTTCCCAACGTTTGTGTACTATGGCGTTGCGGTCTGTGCGGCACTTCTTACCTCTATTCCGGTGTTGTTTAGGATCGGAGAAAAAGTTGGGAGCAGGTCGACGCCTTTTCACCCGCGTTAGGCGTACTGACAATTGGAGATTCTGAATGGGCAAGTGGATCTTGGTTGCGCTTGGAGTCATTGCTATTGGTTCAGCGATCGCTGTTCTATTCGGACGTGCCAGGGAGACCGCGAAGGCGGATCGGATAAAAAACACGCTTGTCAGTAGTGTCTCTGGTTCCTTTGCTGGCGTTGTCGATTTCGATTCCTTTATTGATCTTCCACCATCAGTTGCCCGCTATTTCAGGCACGTTATTGGGGAAAGCCAGAAACTCATCAATACCGCGAGGATTCGCCAATCGGGAGTGCTACGAACCAGTACGATTACCGATACCTGGTCTTCCTTTAGCGCCTGTCAGGTCGTTGTGCCACCCGTCAAAGGTTTCATTTGGAATGCAAAGGTTGATATGCCTTTGGGCACTCATGTGCGCGTCCTGGACAGTTACAGTGGTGGAGTCGGCGCGGGTAGGGTTAGTATCCTTTCGGCATTCGCTGTCGCTTCAGACGCTGACAACCCAGCACTTAACTCGGGCGCATTGCACAGATACGTTGCTGAGGCGGTGTGGTATCCCACAGCCCTGCTGCCGCAATCCGGGATAGTCTGGAGTGCAATTGACGACCGTTCTGCAAGGGCCACACTAACTGACAACGGCATCACTGTTTCTTTGGAGTTTCGCTTCAACGACCTCGGTGAGGTGGTTTCTGTTTATAGCTCCGGCCGATTCGGGCGGTTCGATGGGGGGTACAAGCAAGTACCATGGGAGGGGCACTTTCGCGACTACCAAATTCGAGGAGATGTGCGTATCCCTTGCTATGGTGAAGTTGGCTGGTATGAAGACGATACTTTGCAACTAGTCTGGAAAGGAAACCTCATGGATGTGCAGTATCAGTTTAGGTACTAATTTGTTAGTTAGCACAACCGCGTACGTCCAACCATTTTCTGCAGCTGACCGGTGTCACGCTGCCGCTCCACACCGTCAGGTGAGAAAAACGTTAGCGCTCACCGGTGATGATAATGGCAATAATTGAGCTGGAAATGTATATTGTTGGTGTCTTTAAAGTTGCAACCGAAAAGCGTTTAATGATCCAATAGGGGAAATTTTATGGAATATAGGCGATTAGGAAGATCAGGACTTCAGATATCAGCACTGGTGCTTGGGACAATGAATTTTGGTGTTCCAACAGATGTTAAAGATGCATCATGTCTTGTCAACAAGGCTATTGATGAAGGGATCAATCTAATTGATTGTGCTGATGTTTACAATCAGGGAGAGGCCGAGCGTATGCTTGGTAAAATACTAAAAGAGAATAAAAATCGTAAAGAGGTTTTGCTTACAAGCAAGGTTTTTAATCCGACGGGATCGGGTCCTAATGACAAGGGCAATACCCGGCATCATATAATTGAAGGTTGCGAATGCAGCTTAAGGCAACTGCAAACTGACTATATAGATATTTACTTTCTTCACCGCACAGATTTTCAAGTGCATCAGGAAGAATCATTAGAAGCTCTCAACCATCTTAGGCAACAGGGCAAAATTCGTTATGCAGCATGCTCAACTCAGCCTGCTTGGAGAACAGTGGAGGGGATCAATATTGCAGAAAAGCATGGATACCCGCGATTTGTCTGTGAACAACCGCCTTACAATTTGCTTGATCGAAGGAGTGAAAATGAAATCATTCCTATGTGCGAACACTATGAAATTGGAGTCATTACCTGGTCACCTCTTGCTCAAGGAATATTAGCTGGTAGGTATCTGGAATCTAATACATTCCCGGCAGGAAGCAGAGGAAGTCTGCGCGATGTATTTAAAGAACGTATCTCTTCGTCTGGAATAGAGGTAGGCAGGGCGTTTGTAGAGTATGCCAAGAGTAACAACTATAAACCCAGCCAATTAGCGATTGCTTGGGTGTTAAACCAACCCAGAATAACATCTGTAATAGTGGGGCCCAGAAATATTGAACAATTGGACGACCTACTCCCAAGCTATGAAATCCAACTCACGATGGAAGATCGCGCCTTCTGTGACGAACTAGTACCACCTGGAAGGTATGTAACAAGTTTCTTCAATACCACTGACTGGATGTTGTCTAAGGGGATTTAATGAATCTTGCCCTCTGCCCTATTAAAAAATATTTGCCAAAGTTAAATTTATAGTTTTGCTAACAAGCCATTCCACCGGACTCGCTGAGGCTCGCCCGTGAACTTAACGTTAGCCGAAAAATATTGACATAATTCATACCTTTGGTTATACTTTTTTTAAAAAAGAAGGTATGACCAATGGGGAATGTTAAAACCGCAATATCAATAGACAAACCTTTGTTCGAACAAATAGACAGATTAGCTCATAAAATGAACACCTCCCGAAGTCGTGTTTTTACTCTGGCTGCAAGAGAGTTTATTCAACGCTATAAAAACCAAGAGCTGTTGGATGCCATCAACTCCGCATATGATGATGTTTCAGACGAAAAGGAATCAACACTAAAATCAGCGATGCGTTCCCGACATCTCAATATGGTTCAAGACCAATGGTGATTAATCAAGGTGATATATTTTGGATAGACCTTAAGGAGCCCTCCGGATCCGAACCAGGATACCGGCATCCTCATATCGTTATACAAAACAACCTTTTCAATCGCAGCCGTATCAATACTGTTATTGTCTGTCCTCTAACATCAAACATGAAAAGGGCAACAGCACCGGGTAATGTTCTGCTGAAGAAGGGTGAGGCAAATTTACCCAAAAAAAGTGTGGTCAACATTTCTCAAATCTTCACAGTAAATAAAAGCGATCTTTCAGAAAAAATCGGGACTTTAAAATTCGAACGGCTGCAAGAAGTTCTTCAAGGTATACAATTAATCACTGAGCCAAGAGAAGTCAATGACAAATCATAGCGTATAAAATCACCCAACAAAAAGCTGGTGCCGTCCCATAAAGCCGGGCGGCACAGCACTACGTTGGGCAGTAGAAAAATCAATTCATACCCGTAAGGAAATACTTTCGCAATGGACATTCCAAGGATCTTCAACATTACTGAAAGTGCTCATCGCATCCACAACCCCTTTACACCCGAAAAACTCGCAACTCTCGGCGAGGCATTGCGCCTGGAACCGGGGACTCGTGTACTCGATCTCGGCAGTGGTTCGGGCGAGATGTTGTGCACGTGGGCACGTGATTTCGGAATCATGGGCACCGGTATCGACATGAGCCAATTGTTTTCCGAGCAAGCCAAACGCCGCGCTGAAGAACTCAATGTCGCTGACCGCGTTGAGTTCATCCACGACGACGCCGCCGGCTATGTGGCCGACGAAAAGGTCGGTGTGGCAGCCTGTCTCGGCGCCACGTGGATCGGAGGGGGAGTCGCCGGCACCATCAAACTTCTGGCAAAGAGCCTCCTCACCGGAGGGATCATCCTCATCGGCGAGCCCTATTGGCTGAAGTTGCCACCGACGGAGGAAGTTGCCAAGGGATGCCAAGCAAGCTCAATAGCCGACTTTCTTTTGCTCCCGGAACTGCTCGCGTCTTTCGCCGACCTTGAGTACGACGTCGTGGAAATGGTCCTGGCAGACCAAAATGGCTGGGACAGATATGAGGCAGCCAAGTGGCTCACAATGCGCCAATGGCTCGAAGCGAATCCCGATGACGACTTCGCCAAAGAAGTGCGAGCCCAACTGACCTCGGAACCCGGACGCTACACCGCGTACACGCGTGAGTACCTGGGCTGGGGAGTGTTCGCGCTCATGGCGCGGTGATGAGGAGACTACCGGACGAATCAGAAAATGGGAAGAAGCATGCCCAGCAAAGCCTTCGACGGCGTCCGAGTAAACCGCGCGCTACAGTCTGTAGCCCCTAATGCCGTAATATATTCAGGAGAATAGTCTGGACACACTACCTATAACACTTGTTATTATCTCAACCTTCATGCATGCAATATGGAACATCCTGCTGAAAAATAATGGTGAGGCAAGGATTTACATCTGGCGCATGCTGTTGTCTGTTGTTTTACTCGGTGCTATTCCGGCTTCCGTCAGTATGGTGGCCTACCCGTGTATTAGCGTGAAGGCTATGTTTTGCCTGCTCGGTTCTGGTGCAAGCTGTGGTCTTTACTTTGTTTGCTTGGCTCGTGGGTATGAGTCTGGTAACTTCACAACCGTGTATCCGGCCGCACGCGCTCTCCCGGTCCTACTTGTTGGAATAGGTGACACACTGCGAGGTCGGCCGCCTACTTTGCTGGGTTGGCTCGGTATGTTATTTGTGGCTTTGGGTTGTTTGTTAGTCCCACTGAACTCGTTTAAAGATTTCAAGTTCCGCCACTATTGGAAACCTGTCAGTGTTTGGATAGTCTTGATCGCAATGGGAACAGTCGGCTATTCATTGTTAGATAAAATAGGCACCGAGGCAATCCAACAGGGACCCCGTGCGGCAGCAGTCTACTGTTACTTGTTCTTCGTTATGACGATTATCAGCTATACTCTGCTCACGGCAATCATGACCAAGCCAACTGACCGCGAACGGAATGTCGGCTGGTGGATGCCCGGGATCACAGGCATCCTATGCTTTCTGACATACTGGTTAGTTCTTTGGGCTTATCAAATGGTTGAAAAGGCGAGTTACATTGTGGCTTTTCGTCAGTTCAGTATAATCATTGGTGTTTTAATTGCATTTTTGATCTTCAACGAATCGGGGAAAACAATACGCTTCGCTGGGGCTGTCAGCATAACAGCAGGACTATTGCTGGTAAAAGTTTTCGGCGTTTGACGAAACAAAAATCGCCGGCCTATAATCGACATTGTGCAGTCCGTTAATCGCCGAGGACTGTCCATATTATAAAAATTATCCTTACCTTACATGTGTCTTGACGAAATCTTCAGACTTTGGAATGATGTCTGCCGACTGGAACGACAGAGGAGGATGAGATGGGATTAAAGGGTGTTAAATTTATAGTTTTGGTATTGCTTATGGCCTTTTCGATGCTGTTAATACAGGTCCCCTTGATAAATGCCATAACCCTGAATGGTGTTGCCGGCACGGGAGAATGGGACCCTGCCTGGCAGGTGAGTACTGATCCTCTGGATGTTTCTGTAACGGGCATAGGGATTCACCCTCACGAAGCTCCCTACTATGCTCGCAGCGGCTATGAGGGAATTGCCCTGTGGGGTCACTACCAGGGAGCCGATGATCGATGGTACTTCCGTATTGACGTTGATGGAAGAGCGGGAGACTCTGACAGTCAGTATGGCACGGCTGGAAATCTCGGAGTTGGAACGCATGGTTTTGATGACGGTCCGCTATCCACCTCAGACTCCCCCGGAATTGGAGCTTCAGAACGCTACCGTCTCAATTTCCAGTATGAGAGCGGTGGACTAATCTCGACCTCTGCGCTTGGCGGAGATTCTTCTATTGTGCCCGGTGTTATCTCTCCTGCGACGGGAGATATTACGGGGAATGCTGCCTATGGAACATCCGTCCCGGGTGTCATCGAATGGGCATTTGATCCCTTGCAGATATTCCCCGCCGGCTCCCAATACAGGCAACTCTGGGTTTCTGCACAAATGGGTGACAGCTCAGATGAGGTTTCCGATGATAGTATCCCTTCTGCACTGGTCATTGGGCAGGATATTCAAGCACAATGTCCGTCCGGATCTATTGTGGTCGGCGATTCAGCAAACTTTGGGGTGCAGTACAGCGTGCCCTCAACCGCTCATCAGGGGATCAGCAATGTGGCAATAACTGTTGACATACCGGCGGGGACAAGCTTTGTGAGCGCTGATAACGGCGGCATCAGCGCAGGTGGCGTTATCACATGGTCAATTGGAGATCTGAATCCCGGTGATTCCGGAGAGGTACACTTCACTCTGAGCATTGATACCACTATGGCCTCGGTTGAGATCATTGCGGGCATGACCTGTGACGAAGGTCTTTACTGTAACAGCACATGTGCCTCAACAGTCACCCAGGCAATTCCTGCCCTGGAAAAGACAGGACTGACAGCGCTTTTACTTCTTCTTGCAGCGTCTGCTATTCTTGTCATCCGGCGCCGGTCTGCCTGATATTACCGGCGATTGAAAGATAGCGACACCCGATCCCGCCCTTGGCGGACAGAAGCGTCGTGGCTCTCGAATAACATAGGCATGTATATCAATCATGTCCTGACTGATCGGGGTTTATTGGGGGGACATAACACCTAACTCAGACTTTTTGTTTTTTATATTATGTGTTATGTCCCCCGAATGCGAATGCCGGGGGACATAAGAAATATCACATAAACGATTGTGCGAGGAGAACTCCGCAGACGGTTCATTAACGATGATCGAAATCATTCACTCAGCGACGGCCGCACACATCGAAACCACGCGGCGGCTCTTTCGCGAATACAACGCATACCTCGGTGTGGACCTCGATTTTCAGGGTTTTGACGACGAATTGAAAAGTCTGCCCGGCAAATATGCACCACCCGCCGGTTCACTTCTTTTGGCAATCCAAGGGGGTGAAACCGTCGGATGTGTCGCTTTACGAAAATTGGAAGAGGGCGTCTGCGAGATGAAGCGTCTTTACGTGGTGCCCGCATATCGCGGACGCGGTGCAGGCCGCATACTGGCGGAAGCCATCATGCGCGAGGCGCGCCGTATCGGTTACGCCATCATGCGACTGGATACACTGGATACGCTCTGTGAAGCCATGCGTCTCTACGAATCCCTGGGATTTAAAAAGAGGTCTTCCTATTATCACAACCCTCTCGACGGCGCCGTTTACTGGGAGATATCTCTTTTGTGACACGGTTATAAAAAGACGTTATATTTTATTTGACAACCGCTCACTTTTTCTGTGGTTTTTCTCTGCAAAATCGTATAGACAGACATCTATCAGGACAATATCGTGAATCGAACGTTGCAGGAGAACACCGTCGACCATGCTATCATTATTGGTTGTCGCTGAATCTCACGATGCCTTTCCGGGGATAAAGAGGTGTCTCGGGGACGTCTGTGAAATATATCACTGTGAAACATATTCCGAATCAATCGATATCTTCAGAAAAAAGAATTTTGATTATGTCTTCATAGACATTGCCCTGCTCACGGCAGAGTCCTCAGCCAACGACCTCAAGTCCCGGCTCCAGCCTTTCTGGCATATCAACCCTGATGTAGAGATCATCGTCATGGCTGAACCAGCAGTAATCAGGGATGCCATTATGGCGGTCAAGTCGGGGGCCAGCAATTATCTCACCTACCCGATCAATGCCGAAGAAGTGAAGCTGGCAATGGAGAAGATAGTCGATTCCGCCATCATGCAATCCGAATTAGACTATCTCCGTGATCATGTCTGGGACGGTGAATCGCTGGATGTCGTTCAAACAAAAAGCCCCCTCATGAAGATCGTTTTTGAGAAGGTGCGCTCCGTTGCGCCGACAAAGAGCACCGTATTGCTTGTTGGAGAGACGGGAACGGGCAAGGGGGTTATCGCGAAACTCGTTCATCGGAACAGCCCGCGGAAAAATGAACAGTTTATCAGTGTTCACTGTGGCGCCATTCCCGATACGCTCCTGGAAAGCGAATTATTCGGTCACGAAAAAGGGGCATTCACGGGAGCCATAAGACGGAAGCTCGGCAAATTCGATATTGCCCGGGGTGGAACGATCTTTCTCGATGAAATCAGTACGATAACATCGTCAACACAGATAAAGCTTCTCCAGGTGCTGCAGGACGGAATATTTCAGCGTGTCGGCGGCGAAGAAACGATTGAAGCCGATGTGCGTATTATCGCGGCAACGAATGTTGATCTGACTGAGCTTATTAACAAGGGTTTGTTTCGCAAGGATTTATACTATCGGCTCAACGTCTTTCCCATTGAACTTCCTCCTTTGCGCGATCGAAAGGAGGATATCGAACTGTTCGTCGATGTATTTTTGAGGGGGCTGAACCGTTCGCACGGAAAAAGTATTCGCGACATCCATCCCGAGGTGTTGGAGGCCTTCCGTCAGTATGAATGGCCGGGGAATATCCGTGAACTGCATAACCTTGTGGAACGTGCCTATATCCTCGAACAGTCTCCGATCCTCACCCGATCCAGCTTTTCCAATGAACTCTTTGATTCCGAGATTTTTCATGGCGGTCCCGACATCAATATCGATCTGTCTCTGTCTGCCGTCCGCCGTCGGAGCATTTACGAAACAGAAAAAAAGTATCTTGATGAACAGTTGTATCGCTTCCATGGACGGATCAATGAAACGGCGGTGGCATCGGGTATTACGTCGCGGCAGCTCCATAAACTGATGAGGCGGTACAATCTCGACAAACGAAACTACAAGAGGATAACGGACGAAATCGAAAGAAACACGAGATAGAACGTAATCCCACCATGGCTGGCCAGACAATATTTCCCGATTACTTTCCCGCATGACAGGGTTATGTGGTCACTGTAAAACGCCTTCAGAATTGACTGTTCCGTTTCACCGCCGAACGGAACACGCGTTTCCGCATTTCAAGCACCCGTCTTTACTGATAAATTCTTCGCCTTTGCATGGTCACGGCACCCGGCATCGCATTTACAGGAACTGTCCGTTCGCTATTCCGAGATTTACACTTTAATTGTGTCAATGATATCAGCCTAATATCAAAAGGCATCATTCTTGCGGATAAGAGTGTGACGCGATAATGAGACGTCCGAAATCATTACCGCCTTTTACGCTGGGTGCGACGGAGGGGGTGGTGAATGTAATGAAAAAGATTATCCGTATCCGCGGCATTATCGTTCCCAAGACATGGAACAACGAAGGAGGAGTAACGGATATCGCGCTTTCAACAGCCGGGGAAAATGAATATTCCATAGACGACACCACTCGGGGAAGGGAACTGTGGAAATTGCTGCGTGCCGATGTGGAAGTGGAAGGCGTTATTCGAGAAAAAGGCAACAAAAAAACGCTGGGAGTTCTCGATTACGTCGTGAAAAGGAAATGGAATGATTAATGGAAAGCGACGATGGCACGGCTGACCGGCAACATTACAAAGGAGTTATGAAAAGATGAAAAGAAAAGCGGCGATTATTCTTGTCGTGGTCTGTGCGGCGTTATGCCTTGTCGTCTGCCCGCCAACCGATGCGGATGAGAAAGAAATGACCATAACCGGGACGGTCACTGACGATTTCCAGATACTTGCCGATGACGGAACGGTCTACGAAATAGGTATCGGTGAGATCGGCGACCAGTTAGGTGAACACATCGGAAAAAAGATCACTGCAACGGGTCTTGTCGATAACTTACAGGGACTGTTTGTCATATATGTAACATCATTCACGGTCACCGGCAGTTAATCTTGAATTGCGAAAAGTGATATTCCGACTGCTGATGAATGCTCGTATACCGAACACCTCGTATCATGCGAGAAAGAAGAACGGTCGATGCACTTTTTATGACGGACAAGAACTGTCTGTTCCGATAATATGGCTTATTATAACAAGATGATAGCGACGAGTACCCTGTTCATGAGACTGCGCACGATAAAATCGGAACGGCCATGACCGGATACCGCAGACAATCAATCACGGTTGGCTGTAATATCATATAGTTACAATGTGGCATTTCTTTTGCTGTATTATACAGCAAAACACTAAGCGCCGCCGCGGTGGCGGTGCCGGCTTTCATCTGCGGGACCTTCGTGAGAACGGAGGAAAAAAATCATCGCGAAGCGCCCCGGTAAGACACTGTAATGCAGGTGGGCAAGAATTGAAGTGGAGGGACCATTCCTTCCGCTTTTTTTACATGGAAAGGAGAAGAGGAAGATGGAAAAAGAATCACCACTCGTGGAGGACAGGGAACCTCCCGGTCATGGTATCGTTTCCGCACTCAAAAACGTCGCCGCACACACGGGACACCCGTGTATAGCATCCAGACGAACATCATCCCTGGTCTTTAACAAATCCGCGAATTTCAGTACCAAATCCTGGCAATTCTGCAGGGAATTTTTCCCGGGCACCAGTAAAGAAGAGTGGAATGATTGGCGCTGGCAGGTCGCCCATGCAATCACATCGTTTCACGAACTTCACCGATTTCTGAATCTTTCCTCCGGTGAAAGAGAAATCTTTTTGATGAACGGGGATCACTTCCCTCTTCAAATCACGCCCTATTATCTGGGCCTTATCGACCCCGACGACTGTCGCGATCCCCTGCGTCGCTGCGTTATCCCGACGATCCAGGAAGCCGCGCGGCGGCCCGGCGAGTCAGAAGACCCTCTTCATGAAGAACACGACAGTCCCGTACCCGGTCTGGTGCATCGATACCCCGACAGGGTGCTGTTCCTCGTCACCGATTTCTGCTCCACCTACTGCCGATATTGCACACGGTCCCGCCTCGTCGGCAAGGAACATCATGGTCAAAGCTCCCGTGAGCGGTGGCAAATGGCGATTGATTATATCGAAAGAACACCCCGAATTCGTGACGTCCTCATCTCCGGCGGGGACCCCCTCACGCTCGATGATGATCGTCTCAGCTGGCTGCTGGCACGGCTCCGGCGCATTCCGCATGTGGAAATCATCAGAATCGGCACAAAGGTCCCCGTTGTGCTGCCGCAGCGCATTACCCCGTCGCTCGTCAGGCTCATCAGGAGGCACCACCCCGTGTGGATGAGCATCCATTTCACACATCCTGCTGAAATAACAAAGGAAGCAAAGGAGGCCTGTACGCGTCTCGCCGATGCCGGCATCCCGCTTTTGAGTCAAACGGTTCTTTTAAAAGGAGTTAATGACAATACGGAGGTCCTCCGGCGACTCTTTCATGAACTTGTGAAGCTGCGCGTCCGCCCGTACTATCTCTATCAGTGCGATCCTATTGTCGGATCGGGACATTTCCGCACCTCCGTAACGACGGGACTGGACATCATCGCAGGCCTTCGCGGCTACACGAGCGGCTTTGCCGTTCCCCTGTACGTAATCGACGCCCCCGGGGGGGGTGGTAAGATTCCCATCATGCCCTCATATCAGCAGGGATACGAAGGACATGACCTTGTTCTCAAAAACCACGAAGGAAAAACGTACCGGTATCATGATGAGGAACCGTCCCCGAAAAGAGAATCCGCCACGCAGACCGACAGTCCCAGGGAGTCACCGTTACGATGAGAATCGGAATCACCTGTGATCTTCGCACCGAGTACCGCGATGAAGGTTTTACTGAAGAAGAGCTCGCCGAATTCGACAGTGAAGAAACCGTTGATGCCATCGAGGATGCATTGTCCGAACTGGGATATGCTCCGGACAGGATCGGCGGATTCAAACAGCTCGTCGGAAGAGTGGCACAGGGCGAAGAATGGGACATGGTGTTCAATATCGCCGAGGGGATGAACGGCATCGGCCGGGAGGCACAGGTGCCCGCACTGCTCGACGCGTATGGAATTCCCTATACATTCTCCGACCCTCTCGTTCTCGCGCTGACACTGCATAAGGCCATGACAAAAAGAATAATTCGCCAACTGGGTGTTGCGACACCCGATTTCACGGTCGTGGAAGACGCAAAAGATATCGATCGGTGCACTCTTCCTTTTCCCCTTTTTGTGAAGCCGCTCGCCGAGGGAACGGGCAAGGGTATATCGGATCAATCACGTGTCAGCACGAAGGGGGAACTCCGCGACCGGACATTTTCTCTCTTCGAACGCTTTCATCAGCCCGTGCTGGTGGAAACGTTCCTGCCGGGGCGTGAATTCACCGTCGGTATTCTCGGCACGGGAAGCACGGCGCGGGTACTGGGCATTATGGAAGTCATACTCACAGAGGAAGCCGAGGCCGGCGTGTACTCCTATGTCAACAAAGAACGCTGCGAAGATCTGGTGCGGTACAGGTTGATCGACGATAACGGCGGAAGCGGCATCAAAGAAACGGCTCTTGCCGCGTGGAAAGGACTCGGATGCCGCGACGCGGGACGGGTTGACATACGGATGGACGCCATGGGAACACCTCATTTCCTGGAAGTCAATCCCCTGGCCGGCCTTCATCCCACCCACTCCGACCTTCCCATCATCGCCTCTAAGACGGGGATGATCTATCGTGATCTCATCGGCGCGATTATGGTGTCTGCGCGTATGCGGACTTCTCATTCGGACCGAAGGAGCCATTCATGACAGCGGCCGTCATCGGAATTGTCTTCAATGAACCGCGCATCGAGGGAAATAGCTTCAGCGCCTCGTCGGCGGATGTGCTTCAACAGGTTGAAGCAATAGAGAAATCCCTCGATTCGCTGGGGCATCCGCACCGCCGAATCCCCTTCACGCGTGACGTCGCCTCATTCCTGTCGCGCCTGAAGAATGATGCAGTTTCCATGATTTACAATCTCTGTGAAACCGTCGACGAAGACGCCCGTCTTGCCGGTCATCCGGCGGCTCTTTTTGAATTGCTCGGGCTGCCCTTCACCGGTTCACCCTCCTGTGCCATCATGAATGCGACGGACAAAATTACAACGAAGCGCCTTCTCCGCGCGGCCGGTATTAACACACCCTCATACCTCATCTACGACGGCGCGGCCTGTTTCCCGATAAAGGCGCTCCGGTATCCGGTAATCATAAAACCCCGTTACGAAGACGCCAGCATCGGCATCGATCAGGAATCGATCTGCTCCGATGAAGGAAGCCTCGCGGCACGATTGCGGGAGCGATACAACATCTTCGGGACGCTTATCGTTGAAGAGTTTATCGCGGGAAGAGAATTCAACGTTTCTCTTTTCGGGTATCCGACACCTACCGTGCTTCCCATTGCGGAGATTGATTTCTCCGCTTTTCCGGACGATCTCTACCCCATTGTCGGTTACAGTGCCAAGTGGGAACCCGACTCGGTTGAATACCGCCGGACACCCCGCGTTTTTCCCTCGTCGCTTCTCCCGCATGTGGATGGCGCTTTGCGTCGCATTGCCGCCGAGTGTTTTCGTCAGTTCATGCTGCGTGACTTCGGCAGGATCGATTTCAGGATCGACAAGAATGGACGCCCGTCTGTGCTGGAAGTCAACGCCAACCCCTGCCTGTCACCTGATGCGGGCTTCCCGGCGGCGGCCCGGCAGGAGGGCATCGAATATGAAGAAATGGTGTCTCTCATGTTACAGTTTATGAAAGGAAGATCCTAGTGATTAGAAAAATTGTCGAAGATGATCGGACATCCATACTTCGGCTGCTCGACGACATTACGATTTTCACTGCGGAAGAGCGCGTTGTGGCGATGGAACTCGTCGACGAGGCGCTGGAAAGGGGCGACAGGAGCGGATACCTCATTTACTGTTCCCCGGCGGAAGGAGGGGAGATTGACGGCTATATATGCTTCGGCCCTATTGCCATGACGGACGGACGCTATGATCTCTATTGGATAGCGGTACATTCCCACTGTATGCGTAACGGTCTCGGAACCGAACTCATGAAGCACATGGAAAGAACCGTTCACCGGTGGAAAGGTAAGAGCATCTTCATCGAAACATCGTCGACGCCGAACTATCGTCCGGCGAGACGTCTGTACGACAGCCTCGGATATCGTATTGCCGCTCGTGTTCCCGATTTTTACCGGGAAAAAGACGACAAGCTTATCTACACGAAAAAGGTCAGCCGACAATGAAAACACCCGTTTCGTACCAAAAAGAACTTCGTGACATACACGAAATCATCGATCGGGATTTTTCCGAACATCTGTCACAATGCCGCGCCTTTTTGCGCCAACCCAGCGTGTCCGCCACGGGGGAAGGCATCAGGGAAACGGCGCATATGGTGAAAAATTTTATCGAAGGTATCGGCGGATCGGTTGAACTGACCGGCGATTCGTCCCACCCCATCGTCTATGGACGCCGCTATCGAAGTCACCCCCGTACTCTTATCATTTATGGGATGTACGATGTCCAGCCCGCCGATGAATCGTCATGGTTTACACCTCCTTTCGACGCGGCTATTCGACGTCTTCCCGGTCTGGGCGATTGCGTCATCGCCCGCGGGGCGGTCAACTCAAAAGGCGCCTTGTGCGGCGTTTTCAATGCACTCAGCGCCATCCTCACGGTCCGAGAACTTCCCCTTAATCTTATCTTCACCATCGAAGGGGAGGAGGAGATCGGCAGTCCTCATTTCGAAGAGTTTATCCGCTCGCACCAAGAGGAGCTGACAGGAGATGCCGTTGTCGATTTCGATTTTTCTCAGGATGACCGCGGCATGGTATCCATGCATCTGGGACTCAAGGGTATCGTGTACATGGATCTCGTCTGCCGCGGAGGGAAAAAGGGCGGACCGACGGAGACGTCGATTCACGGCTCCGCCAGCGCATGGATATCATCGCCGGTATGGAGACTGATTCACGCGCTGGCTCTGCTGACAGACCGCCGTGAAAATATCTCGATACCGGGGTTCTACGACAACGTCACGGGACCGGACAAAAAGGACAAGCGCCTTCTCAAACAGCTCGCCGTGCAGTTTGATGAAACGGCCTTTCTCCGGGAAATGAAGAGTCTCTGCTTCAAATACAACCGTCGCGGCGTGGATCTGCTGCAGCGGGGACTGTATCACCCGATCATCAATATCAACGGATTTCACGCTGGGTACACCGGTACCGGCACGAAAACAATCCTGCCGCGAAAGGCGACGGCCAAAATAGACATCAGGTTCGGACCGGATATGGAGCCCGATGAGGTCGTGGAGAAGTTCACCGCCTACCTCCACGCGCACGGCCTGAACGACATCGAAATTCATGTCAGGGACAGTTATCCCTGGTCGAAGACGGATTTTTCCTCTCCCGTGGTACAGACGATGATCGATGCATACCGCCATCACAAAATCGAGCCGGAGATCTGGCCGATCGCTACCTGGGCGGCCCCCTATTTTACCTTCTCCCGCATTCTCGGTCTTCCCGTCGTATCGGGCGGTCTCGGGCACGGGGGCAGACAGCACGTGGCCAATGAATATATGACCGTGTCGGGACTGCGGGACTTCGAAAAATTTGTTGTTACTTTCCTCTTCAAAATGGCCGCCCGCGCCGCATGAGGATTGGATCGGCCCCCGTGGCGTTCCATCACACACGAAAGACTTGTCACGTCACGGCGCGGTATGTCATGCCTCCATCAGCAGTGCCGCGCACACATGTCTTTTATTCGTCGAAATCGAAGCCTGTCCAGATTCCGATGGATCTCAGTATGCTGTCCTGCGGATGGTATTCCCGAAAGATGATAAAATAGTACGCCGCTTCCTTGGTAATTGTAAATCTCCCCGTTACAGATAATGCCGCATGTTTCATCGTTCGATACAATCGGCTGATGACCGTGAGCGACATCGATAATTGAAAGACGCGTATGGCCGAAAACGGATTCCCCAAAAATGTGAATTCACCTGTCGTCGGGCCCCCGGTGATGGAGGGCATCGAGCATTCTGCCTATCGTTTCTCTGTCACGAACGCCGATACATCCGGCGATACCACACATAGATGACTCCTTTCTTGCGGTAAGCGTCTACAAACAGAACTGTCACTGAAGAACATGCAGACAAACCGTTTGTAGCTTCGCTGTTTCGTCGAGGCGTTGAAACAAGTCTGATCCTGCAATATTCGAACCGACGTCATACTGTCGTAAGAATTCCCGAATTATGCGGCCTTTCTATACGCTCCATCACGATTGCCTGGAATCATACTGTAACATTTATGTAGGATTTCTTCGATTCAAGGACAAACTGGTAGGTGTATGGTCTGTTTCAGCCCTTCCGTTTCCGTGTAATCAGATATGACAATCATTGTAATCTTTCGCACTTTTTAACCGACGGGCTAAATACCTTTTCCCTTTTCAGGCTTTTTGGTTGCTCATTTTTCGTGATACGCTTATAAAAAGAAGAGTCACAAACAGAGAGAACACGTTAACTGAACCCGGCAAGGATTGTTCAATGGAACAGAGAATCACTCTCGGCAAAACGGGCCTGAATGTCAGCCGTCTCGGTTTCGGCGGGATCCCCATCCAGCGTGTCGACGAAGACACTGCCGTCAAGACCGTACTTCACGCCGTGGAACATGGAGTGGACTTTATTGATACGGCACGGGCCTATACGACGAGCGAAGCGAGGATCGGCGCGGCGCTTCGCCGTACGGACAAACGCGTGATTGTCGCCTCGAAGTCACGGCAGCAGACGGCGGACGGCATTGTTGCCGACATCGAAAAGAGCCGGAGTGACCTCCAGCGTGATTACATCGATCTGTACCAGTGCCACTTTGTAAAAGACAACGACGCCTACGAGCGAGTCATTTCACCGGGAGGGGCCCGTGAGGGTCTCGAGAAAGCCCGCGACAGAGGAATCATCGGGCATATCGGCATCACCAGTCACAGCCTCGATGTGCTTGATCGCGCCCTCGACGACGGATTCTTCGAGACGATTATGGTCTGCTACAGTTTTCTCGAACCGAAGGCGGGTAAAACGGTGATACCGAAGGCCCTCGCGCGAAACATCGGGGTCATCGTCATGAAATCATTCGCCGGCGGCGTCATTGAAAACGCATCCCTTGCACTCAAATACGGGCTCTCCTTTCGCGGCACCGCCTTGATCCCCGGTGTTGAAAGCATCGAGAAATTTGATGAAAACAGGGCGGTCTTCCTTGGCAACACATCCCTCACACAAGCAGACCAAGATGAAATTGATGAGATAACACGACAGTTTGACCGGCAGTTCTGCCGTCGTTGCGATTATTGCCAGCCCTGCCCGGAAGGCATTCCCATCCAGATCGTCCTCGGCATCAAGTCGATGGTGAAGAGAATGGGGACGTCTATCCTCATCGACGGCTGGCGAAAAGAGGCCATTGAAAAGTCCCGGAACTGCACCGAATGCGGAACATGCCTGGAACGCTGTCCTTACGAACTCCCCATCCCGGCGCTTCTGAAAGAAAATGTCGCCTGGACGGAAAGCCTCTTGGAAAGTGGTGATGTGTCATGAACCTGGACGCTCTTTTCAACCCGAAAAAAATCGCGGTTATCGGCGTGTCACTTTCGAACGACAATCATCCCGCAAATATAATATTCAGCAAGAATCATCATCGATACCCCGTGGACATATACGGGGTCAATCCACGGGGTGGGGTTCTTCAGGATCAACATATATACAAAAGTATCTTGGAGATAGAGGGACCTGTTGATCTAGCGGTCATTTCCGTCCGTGCGGACATGGTTCGGGATAGCCTGCGCCAGTGCATCGAGTCCGGAGTCAGATCAACCGTCGTCATTTCAGGCGGTTTTTCCGAAACGGGCCGTCAGGACCTTCAAGACGAACTCGTCGCCATGGCACGGGACGCGGACATGCCCCTCATCGGTCCCAATTGTCTCGGCGTGTTTGTTCCGAACAAATTCGATACGCTTTTTCTTCCCATGGAGAGGATGATTCTTCCGCATGCGGGGTCGATCGCGTTCATCAGTCAAAGCGGCGGCGTCCTGGTGGACCAGATGATACGATTCTCCGGTGAGGGTATCGGCATATCACGGTCCATCAGTATTGGGAATAAGGCACTGATCGGAGAAGTTGATCTGCTCGAATACCTTGCCGACGATCCGATGACCGGGGTCATCGCTTTGTATGTGGAAGGCTTTGGCAAAAACGAAGGCAGGCACTTTGTCGAAGCGGCGCGAGCATGTTCCAAACCGGTGGTTGTCCTGAAATCCGGCAAAACGGCAGCAGGAAGCCAGGCTGTATCGAGCCATACGGCGGCCCTGGCGGGTGATTACGAGAATTTCAAGGCGGCGCTTTCTCAACACGGGGTTGTGGAGGCAGAAACCGAAGAGGATCTGGCATCTCTGTGTGATGTATTAAGCGCCTATCCTGCGGGTATCAAGGGGCACGTCGCCGTTATCACCGGCAGTGGAGGGCATGGTGCTCTCGCCACAGACGCCTGCAGCACCAATGGATTACAATTACCCGCGCTGTCAGAAAGGGAGAAGAAAGAACTTGCTTCACTGTTGACACCGTCCGTTCAGGTAATCGGATCGTATCATAATCCCATAGATCTGACGGGCAGCGCGCGGGACCAAGACTTCGTGGAAGCCGTGCAGTACTGTGCACGCACCGGTCGGTACGACTGTATCTTGATGCTCCTCCTGCCTTATATCCCCGGCATTACATCGGATTTAAGTGCCCGGTTGAGTGCTGTGGCACAACGTGAGAAGATACCGTTGCTTGCCTATGTTCCCCATGAAGAGAAATACGCCATGTTTGTCGAGGGATTTCAGCTTAACGGGATACCTGTTGCACCGACCATTGAAGGCGCCGTTTTAATGACCGCCGCCTTAATGAGGAGACAATCGCGATGAATCAGGAAATCATCGAATGCAGAGAGAAGGCTCAACACCGCGGATGGATGATGGAACCCGAGGCGAAAGAGATTCTCCGTCTTTCCGGGTGTCCCGTCCCTCGATTCGCTGTCATTTCCGCTCGTGACGACGCCGTTCAGGCGGCCCGCGACATCGGGTATCCTGTTGTCGTGAAGGTTGTATCGCCCGCCATTATTCATAAATCTGATGTCGGAGGTGTCGTAGTCGGCATCAACAGTGATGATGAGCTACTGTCAGCGTTCCACAGATTGTCCGAGCTTCCGGGTTGTGAAGGAATATTGGTGGAAGAAAGCTGTCGCGGGACCGAACTTATCATCGGGGCCGTTATTGATAATCAATTCGGACCCATGATCATGCTCGGCATCGGGGGAATAGCGGTGGAAATCTATAACGACGTGGCGTTGCGTATGGCACCTTTGAGCGAGGGCGATGTTCCCCGGATGATAGATTCTCTGAAGGCCCGTGACTTTATACGTGGCTTCCGGGGGAGAAAACCGATCAATCTTCAGTCTTTGACATCCTGCCTGATTTCATTTTCTCGGCTCATCATTGAAATTGAGCCATTCATTGAATCAGCCGATCTTAACCCTGTCTTTTGTACCGAAGATACGTGTACAATCGCCGATGCCCGCTTCATCATGAAAAAGGCGGAAAAGTCATAGACGGTATCGCGGCACGGTGATACCTCCTCTCTCTGTCGATATGCCGAGCCTGACTTTAGGCAAATACAATGCGAGCATTGCCTTATGTGGAACATTTAAAAACGGGGCCTGCAGGCCGTGGCAGCATCTCACTCAAGACCATGTATTATCAGAGAAAATGGTCGTTTTCCCCTTGACAATGTCGTTAAACAGTGCATTAATACTATGTATAGTTTAAGATTTCTCCTTCTTTAAACCCTGGCGCATATCATGTGAAAATACGTGGACCCGGTGCCAGGTGTAAAGTATCCATACGGCACACAACAGCAGATTGTCAGACAGCTACCGCGTTAACACAAGAGCGCGGTCGCTGTAGAAATCTCATACGAGGATAGTACCATGGCGTGTCATTATCCTCTCAAAGCATGGTGTTTTCTTGCCATTATTGCTGCGATGGCGTTTTCATCCACATCCGCGGCGGCCGTAACGGCCCGGGTCCCGGCGGACACATCAAGCATCCAGGACGCCATTGACTGGGTTGCGTCACGGGGCGGCGGGACGGTCATTGTCTCACCGGGCACTTATTACGAATCAATCACCATAAACAAAGGCGTTACCGTCACGTCCGTCAATGACGACACGGTCAACACGATTCTCGACGGTGAGGGAGATCATCAATGCGTCTCTTTCGACTATTGGGCCGACGGAGCCGTTTTGAACGGGTTCACGATCCGGAACGGTTGGGCAGAAAAAGGTGGGGGTATATGCGCCGACATCCACTTTCTTCATACCGTAACGATAACACAATGCCTCGTCACAGAGAATGAAGCATATCATGGGGGCGGTCTCTACGCTGAGGGAGCCGTCGTGCTGAAGCGGTGCGCCTTTTTCCGCAATACGGCAAAGGGCAAGAAAGATGACTGGATCCTCGGCACCCGGCGCGGGGAAAGCGGTCTCGGTGGCGGCGTTAAGATGGACGGCGGTATTCTGACGGTGCGTGATTGCCGCTTTGAAGGCAACGAATCCCATTACGGCGGCGCCATTTATATCACGGACATATGGTCGTCAGGCGACCGGTCGACGGTAACAAACGGCGTTTTTGTAAACAACTACGCAAAGTATCGCGGAGGTGGCATTTTCAACGGCGAATGCTCATCCCTGAGCCTTCAATCCTGTTCGTTCACCGGCAACTGGACGGACGGACATAAGGCAGGCGTCGATAATTTTGGCACATATCATGTTGAAGAGGGCCATGGCGGGGCGGTGGCCAGTGCCGGTCCGTCGCTGGTGGCGAATGATTCCACTTTCGAGGACAACCGTGCCGCCTTCGGCGGCGGCGTGGCGTGCTGGAAGGGCACCTTTGAAGCCTGTAATTTTCTCGACAATAGCGCTTTTAAGATCAAGCAACTGGATTTCTGGTGGAACGACGTCGACAACTCGTATGTCGGCGGCGAGGGTGGCGGTCTGCGACACGGCGGGAACAGCTCTCTTACTCACTGCCTGTTTCAGGGCAACACGGCAGATATGGCCGGCGGGGGATTGTGGGCACAGGATACGAGCACAACGGAATCCATTTTTAGAGGAAACGATGTAGGAACGGAGCATTACGGCTATGACTTCGGCGAGGGCGGCGGTCTCTATATCGGCGGAGGCACAAATGATATTTTCACCTGCGGGTTCGAAAATAACGTGTCTCATATGTACGGAGGCGGCGTGTATCTCGCCGGCGGGACGACATCGATCGCCGCATGCGATCCTGATTACGGTGACAACTGGGATCCGCAATTCACAGGGAATTACGCCGTAGCATCCGGCGGTGCCGTTTGCATCGGGAGGAACGCCTCCGCTGATATTCAGGAGAGTCTTATTTACGACAATCATGTAAACCTTCGTGGTGGCGGCGTGTACAATGCGTCAGATAACGTGAGTTTATATCATGTCTACATGGCCAACAACACCTCCCAGTGGGGCGGTGGTCTCTTTAACGGGGCCGCACCAACGATCGATACGTGCATGTTCCAGGGCAATGAAGCAACAGGATACGGAGGCGGACTATACAACACGGGAGAGAACAGCACGCCGGCCGTCACGAATTGCTATTTTTTCTCCAACTTCGCTGAATCGGGTGGCGGCGGCATGGCCAACTGGAATCTCGCACACCCCGTCGTGGAGAACTGCCAGTTCCGCTGGAACAATGCCCGGTCAGCGGGTACCGAGATTACCGGCGGCGGCGCTCTGCTCAACCTGGTTGCGTCTGCCACTGTGTCCAACTGCATATTCTCGGATAATACCGGCTGGTACGGGGCTGCCGTGGCAACGGCACAAGGACGGACTACGACGGTGACCAATTGCACGATCATCAACAACGAGGCATCGTATGGCGGCGCCTTTCACGTGAACGATCATGACGGCTCCCAATCCCACCTGAATGTATGGAACACCCTCGTCTGGAACAATACGGCCCACACCGACAAAGAAGATATCCGCAGGCTCGGAAACGGCTCGATCCTGCTCAAATACTCCGACGTCCAGTACACCGGCCAATGGACCATGGCCTCTCCTTATACCAACGTTATCAGCGGCGCTCCTCTCCTGGACGCCAACCGGTATCCTACGGCACCGTCACCATGCATCGACAGAGGCTCCAACAGCGCTCCCGCCATTGCGTCCGACCGTATCGTATACGACGGCGATAAAAACGGAACTCACATCATTGACATCGGCGCCCGGGAATACATCCCCCGGGATGCGCCACCGCAAATCAGCGCCGTGGGGGATGACATCAATGAAGGCGAGGTGGCCACCTTCCACGGAACGGTCTTGAGTCCCTGGACGGATCGTTACGCATACACGCTCAGCATCGACTGGGGCGACGGCACAGCAATCGAAACAGTCACCTGCGCGGCGGGTACCGCCGATTATGCCTACACCCACCGCTACGATGACGATCCGGATACGGGAACCAGTTACACGGTATCCGTGACCGCCACCGACACATACGGCAACCAGAACACGGCCACGGCACCGGTGACGGTACACAATCTCCCGTCCACCGTTTCATTGTCCCGCCTCGGCCAGAGATTTATCGTGGACAGGGGGTTCAAGTATCATCTCGGGATCACCTTCTCCGACCCCGGCATTCACGATTGTTTTACCATACAGATCAATTGGGATATCGACGGCGGCGGCAATTGGACAGCTTACGGGCCGTACGCACCGGACACAACGGAACTGGATGTATGGCATGACTATTATTCCGGTGTCCCCTCACCGGATCACCCCGTCGAATATACCATTGAGGTGGTTGTCCTCGACGGCGACGGCGGAGAGGCCGCCGGTGAGATAACGGCCCGTATGGACTATCATAAACCGCGTTTAGAGCTGACACCTGTCACCTCGGTTATCACCGAAGGCGAAACGGCCCGTGTTGCGATGAGTTATTCCGCCGTATTCGACCCCACGTATGTCGATCCCAACCATCCCGGGGAATTCCCCATATTTCTCTTCTGGGATGACGGAACACCGCTGGAATCGTTTTGGACGACACGAAATGCGGTAATCAGCACTTCTGCCTATCATACCTATCCGGACGACCCACCGGGCGATAACGACGACTATGAAGTGACGGCGAGCATGTCCGACGGGTACAATGATGTCTTCGCCACGACAACGTTCACCGTCCGCAATGTCGCACCGGAGATCACGGCAACGGCGACGACGGTCCACGCAGGGGAACCGATGACGGTGAGCGGCACCATCGACGATCCGGGCGTTCTCGACACATTCACCCTCCTGATAGACTGGGATGACACAGCGCGAAGTTCCAACGAGTATTTTTACTATCCCGCCGGCGCCACCGCCTTCAGCGAGGAGCACACGTACGCGAAAGCGGGAACATACGTGATCTTCGTCGGTATCGCCGACGATGACGGGGGTCCCGACTTCGTGATTATTACGGCTACCGTCCTTCCCCCGGAAGAACCGCCGCCCCCCGATCCGGTACCGGGTGATCTCGACGACGACGGCGATGTGGATGGGGACGACCACCGGCTGTTTCGCAGTGCCCTCGGCACATGCCGGGGAGATACGAGCTACTGCGAGGAGGCCGACTACGATGGGGACGGCTGTATCAGCTATGCCGATTACAAGGTCTGGTACGGCTACTACCGGGAACGAGACCTGACACAGCGTTCCTGACACGGCAAAAGGGTTCGTAATACAAAAGATCGGCGAAAGCGGATGTACCGCCCGGCGAGTCCGCCGTGTCCATAGAGGAGGATAGAAGACCATGATGTTTTTACAGAGATACGCCGGCATTCTCTCTTTTATCGTCGTCATCGCAATGACACCTTGTGCCCATGCCACCCTTACTACCCGCCTTGATGTGTCGACGAACACCCTCTTCGCCGGTGATCTTTTCGATATCAGTGTCTATATCGATGGTGTCACCGATGAAGTGATCGCCTTCGGATTCGACGTGACCTTCGCGGCAAGCGAGTTCCAGTATAACAACGCGACGGTGGCATCGACGTTCTTCGATGATTCAACACATTTTCCCTCGACGGACGTGGCCGGCCACGTTTTCCCCGGTCCCGGACCGACGGGTGATAACATCCTCCTGGCGCAGTTGAACTTCACCTCTCTTATACCCGGCAACTTCACGCTCGGTATTGTGTCCGACCTCGCCGACCCTAATGAGGGTCTCTTCCAATTTTCCTCAGCCACCGCCGACCTGACGAAAAACGTATTTATCCACGTGAACGATCCCGGATCATCCGCTCCCGTTCCCGAACCGTCAACGATCATTCTCCTTGCCATGGGCATCGGCACCCTGATAGGAACGGGAAGACGGCGGGGGAACACCGGGTAACGATCACACGGAAATCGATCACCAGCCTTCCTGCCTCAGTAAGACACGTGTCATTCCATATCCGTCCTTGTACGTCAGTCGACGTCGCCACAAGAACCATGTCATTCTCTATAAAAAGGTGATATAGTCCCCCCGACGGACAGCATTCACCATCTCTGTTAGTCCTCGTGTGGCGACGCAGGCATGACGGGAAACGGACCCTGACACCCATGAGATTACTCCTCTTCAGTGACGTTCATTGCAACAGCACGTATTGTGACGGCATTATGACAAAGGCGCGCCATGCCGATATCGCCGTCGGTGCGGGTGACTACGCATCCTTTCGCCGGGGTCTTGAGAACATAATCACCTGCCTGTCACACATCTCCATCCCGACGGTACTAATCCCGGGCAATCACGAAACACACGACGAATTGACCGCGGCCTGCCGTCAGTGGAAGAATGTCGCCGTTCTTCACGGCACCGCCACATGTATCCGCGGTATCACCTTCTTCGGCGTGGGCGGTGCGACGCCGGAGACACCTTTCGGACCGTGGAGTGTAGATATTTCCGAGGCAACTGCCGCTGAGATGTTGTCACACTGCCCTGACCGGTCCGTCCTCGTTACCCATTCCCCGCCCAGGGGCTGTCTTGACATCATGCATACCGGCCGCCACATGGGCAGTCACGCCGTCCGTTCCTGTATTGAAACGGCACACCCGATGCTGTCCGTCTGCGGGCATATCCATGAATGCGGTGGCGAAAAAGATATCGTCACCGGTGTTCCCGTGGTCAACGCCGGTCCCGACGGATACGTATACACCCTCCCTGACAGGTGACACATCCCCGGTAATAATCACAGTATGCCCCTTTTCATCGTCACAATCCTTAAAGCATGATATTATGCCGGGAACACATGATGACGTGGTACAACTCATATTATGGCAAGAGGCACAAACACACGAATGGTCTACTCCACGGAGAGCGGCCGCATCTGTCCCGACTGCGGCAATCCCGTGGGGAAATGTCGCTGCAAAGCGCAAACACCCCCGGCACGCGGCCCGGTGCGTATCACGGAAGAACGAAAAGGACGTCGGGGCAAGACGGTGACTGTCATCGCCGGCCTTCCGATGGATCACGATACTCTCCTTTCGCTGGCGAGGGAATTGAAAGAAAAGTGCGGCGCCGGCGGCACCGTCACCAACGGCATTATTGAAATACAGGGCGGTCACCGATCGTTCTGCATGGCATTGATACGAAAAAAAATGACGGGAGGCGACATATGAACATGATGAACATACCCTTCGGCACCACGGACTGGTCGTCGGTGCCGCGAACGGAGCACGCCGGTGAAACGGGCGTCGCCTACTGGCGGACACGTGAATTCGGCGAGATCCGCGTCCGCATGGTCGAATACAGCCCCGGATATTGTGCCGATCATTGGTGCTCGAAAGGACACATCCTGCTCTGCCTGGACGGGAGTCTCCACACGGAGCTTGACGACGGCAGGAGTTTCGATCTGACACCCGGCACGAGCTACCAGGTGGCCGACAATCACGAGCCACACCGCTCGTCGACGGAGACCGGAGCGACACTTTTTATCGTGGATTAACGCACGGCTTCACAGGTCTGATCATTCGTGCCTCGCAGGCACGGACAACGATGAATTGTTTCTTCATAACCATGGCAGCAGTGCCTGATCTTTCTGACGGTGAAAGGAGACGTTATACAGATGACACACACAGACGCGTACAATACGATTATGAAAACGGTCATGCCCCAGTCCTTCCCCCTGGGAATAAAACTTCTTCGCGCCGGAGATGAAATGCCTGAGGGCGTTACCACGCCGAAGAAATTCGGTATTACCGTCTATCTCTGTCAATGGATCAGCATGGCGCGGCGTTTCGGCTGGGCCGTCGGGCTCACAGCCGATGACATCAACTGCACGCCCTGTCTCACGGGTTTTGGTTTCAAGAGTCTCGCCGACCCATCCGCCCTTGCCTCATTTTTCATGGACATGGGGTATTTCGATACCATCGACATGGCCCGTGCGGCAGCCGATGACGTTACGTTCCTCGATCCGGGATCGGTCACGGGTGTCCTGGCATTCCCCCTGAACAAGGCACCTGTAGACCCGGACGTCATTGTTGTTTACGGCACACCCGCTCAGATGATCCGTCTAACCTACGCCTACATGCACAGTTTCGGGAGACCCCTTCATTCCGAAACGACCTTCGGGCTGTCCTGCCTCGCGGCGGTCATGCCGGCCATATCCGGCGAGGCGACACTGGCCATTCCCGGTCGCGGTGAACGGATCATGGCCGGGACGGACGACGCGGAGATGTTTCTGACATTTCCGGAAAAACAGCTCGACGAGCTCACCACCGGCCTCGAGAGAACGCAGAAGAAAGGGCTGCGTTTCCCCATTCAGGGATTCGGACTTTTTCAACCGCCGCTTATTCCCCCGATGAAAAAACTCGCAGAACACTTCATCGGTGATAAATAGTATCGTCTTATGTGCGAGCCATCGGCGCGGAAAATGTTGACCCTGTGAAAAACTCCGTGTATATCTATGCGGTATGTCTGTTATGAAGAGAAATGTCCGGTTCTCTCGCCACATGATGCGCTGGGAGTCGCCATGAAAAGTAGCGATTGGAATTCAAGGGGTGTCCGGTCATACTATTTTATGAATGGCGACGATACAGTCGGACAACGCATTTCCCATGTAAAAAGGGGAACACGGGCGCATATCATTATCAGAGACGCAGGATAAGAAAGGAGTGGAATAAATGATTACGGTTATCGCATCCTTGAAAGTGAAAGCGGGCAGGGTCCCGGAATACATCAATGCTTTAAAATCCTATGCTCCGAAGGTTCACGCAGAAAAGGGCTGTATCGAATACCGTCCGACCGTTGATTTCGACACGGGACTGCCGACCCAGACAAAGGATGAAAACGTGATAACGATCATTGAAAAATGGGAAAACATGGAGTGTCTTTTGAGCCACATGAAGACACCCGACATGGCCGAATATAAACAAAAAGTTAAGGATATCCTTGAAGATTTAACCATCAAGGCGCTTCAAGACGTTTAACCGGCACAGGCATCAGCCGGCATAGTGTCACATATCCATGCAGGGGGTAGTAATGCAGGAACCAAAAGAACAATACTGGGATCTTCGACTCTCCGATGTGAAAGATGCGTTGGAGGCCAACAATTTTTCCGTTTCCATTGCCGATGACACGGGTCACGCGAACAAGATCGTGGGCGATCTTATGTCACACCTCGCTGTTCGCACGGTAGCGCGGGGCGGTTCAACGACAGCCGATGAAACGGGTATTTTCGATACCATTCGAAAGAACGCGGACTATACGCTGATCGATCCTTTCGCACCGGGTTTGTCCGCCGATGAAAAGAACGACTGCATGAGAAATGCCTTTTCATCGGACCTATACATTACCGGTACAAACGCCGTTACGGAAGACGGGGTACTGGTGAATCTCGACAATACGGGGAACCGCGTGGCGGCGATCACCTTCGGCCCGACATATGTCGCCATCCTTGTGGGAAGAAACAAAATCGTACCGGACCTCGACGATGCCATTGTCCGCGTCAAAGATTATGCGGCACCCATAAACGCCATGCGATTGGGCAAGAAGGTCCCCTGCGTTGCGACGGGGCGGTGCAGCGAGTGTTCCACGCCGGACCGCATATGCAACACGTGGACAATTACGGAGAAAAGCCGGCCGAAAGGTCGGATTCACGTGATACTGATCGACGACGATCTGGGATACTAATCCTGGATATGCTTTAGTGGAAATGGGCGAAATGCGGATCGGCCACCGCATATCGCCGTTTTTCACAACCGGTAGAGAAACCGCAAAATTTTTCTGATAGCGGGCTTTTTCATCTTCCGCATCATCCATTCCTCGGCAATGCGCTTGTTCAAGAGGGCGATACTCGGGAAAGAGTGCTGCATCAGCATGATATCGTGAAGCCGTACTTTTTTGTGCATGGCCAGGACGTATTCATGAATGATCTCGCTTGCCGACTCTCCGACAATGGTCACACCGTATATTTTCCCCCACCGACCGGCACAGACCTTGACAAAACCGTTTGGTTTTTCATCGGTAATGGCCCGCCCGTAATCTCCGTATCTCACCGTGATCACCTCGTGGCGAACGTGTCTTTTTTTCAGCGCATCCTCCGTCATACCGACATGAGCGACTTCCGGCTCGGTAAAAACCGACCAGGGAACGACAAACGAACTGATCCGCAGTTTCAGGGGAAGTATCGAGTTCATCAGTGCGAGCATGCCCTGATGCATGGCCGCATGGGTAAGCATAAATTTTCCATTACAATCACCCACCGCCCAGATATGTTTGACACTTGTCCTGCCGTAATCGTCAGTCTCGATACCCTTATTATTGTATCTGACCCCCGCCGCGTCGAGACCGAGCGAGTGGATGACGGGTTTCCTCCCCGCCGCGACGAGAAGCTTTTCCGCCCTGAAGCGTCCCGTATCGGTTTCCACGACACATTCACCCTCCTCCTGATGAACCGATCGTATGGATGCCGAGTTATACACCTCGACCCCTTCGCCGATGAGAGTCTCCTCGAGAAGAGCCGCCGCCTGTGGGTCGGCCGGGGGGAGAAGGTGCGGGTCCATATGGGCCATCACAACACGCGTTCCGAGACGGGCAAAGGCCTGCGCCATTTCACAACCGACGGCGCCGCCGCCGATAATAAAAAGCGATTCCGGCAACTTGTCGAGATGAAAGAGATGTTCGTTCGTTACATAGTCCACCGCGTCGATTCCCTCTATGGGCGGGATGGCGGGCCGTGTCCCCGTACAAATATAGATGTTCTTTGCCCGATAGTTTGTCCCGTTGACTGAAACAGTATACTTATCGACAAATCGGGCTTCATGTCCGACAAGAAGGTCGACCTTGTCAAACATTTTGACGGTTTTCTCCTCATTGATATAGGTCAGATGCGACTGGACACGCGTAAAGGGGTTCCGCGCATCGGGGACTTCCACTCTGTTCAGTCCATACTTCTCCGCCTCCCGGATGACCTGTCGCGCGTACGCCGATTTAAGCAATGCCTTGCTGGGAATACACCCGTAATTGAGGCACTCTCCGCCGATCTTGTGTTTCTCGACGGCGAGCACATCGAAACCCATGGCCGATCCCATGGCGGATACCGCCATGCCGGCGGGCCCCAAACCGATGACGATCATATCCTTTTTCATATCATTTCTCCCGTCTTCGGACTCGACAAGGAGCCCTTCATTGGTACATATCGCGCGGTTAAAATGGATAGTCCTTCCCCACACCTGTATCGACGACCGCGCAACAGCGACATGACAAGGGGATAAACAAATCTTTTCATGTCGCTGTTCTTACACCCCTTGAAAAATTGCCTTATGCGGCATTTCCGAATCTCGTACAAAGATCGACAAAGTCCCGAGGAACACTATATCCCATTTCCGGATATAGCCGCAATGGAAGGATTTTTTTCTCAAGTAATAGTGCTTACTAACCGATAGTCATTCATGCAGTATGACGTACCATAACAGCACCGCACCAGGGGAAAGGAAGAAATAATGATTATTGAAATCGGCGCCCTGCTCGTTTTTTCAGTGATCACCGGTGGTGTAATCATCGGACTGATGGCCCTTATCTACGGGAAAAACAGACCGACAAAAATCCTCGGCAAGGTCACGCCGGGTATTATCTGTACCGCTCTGGGATTTTACCTCCTGGGAAAGCACGGACTTTCGCTTAACGCCACGACGACGGCAATCTTTCTCGCTGTCGGCTTCGCGTTGTTTCTCAACTTCCTGTGGATCGCCCAAAGACTGACCCTGCCCTTGAACCGCATCGCCTACGGCCTCTCCGCGGGCGGCGATGCCATGACGGCGGCGGCAACACACGTTCATGAGGCCAGCGCGACCCTCGCCGAGGGCGCCTCGGAACAGGCGGCCGGTCTGGAGGAAACATCATCATCCCTTGAGGAAATGGCGGCAATGACGGCCCAGAACGCCGACAATGCCGAGGAGGGACGCACGATGATGACTCAGGCCGATACCGTCCTCGCCGAGGTCGACACCTGTATGAAAGACCTCTCTTCCGCCATCGAAAAAATATCCGCCTCCAGTGAAGAAACGAGCAAGATCATCAAGACCATCGACGAGATAGCCTTCCAGACGAATCTGCTGGCACTGAATGCGGCGGTGGAAGCGGCCCGGGCGGGCGAGGCGGGCGCGGGATTCGCCGTGGTGGCCGGAGAGGTGCGCAATCTGGCTGCCAATGCGGCGGACGCGGCGAAAAACACGTCGCACCTCATCGAAAAAACCATCAAGGCCGTCAAGGAGGGCATCGCACTCACGGGAAAGACCGAAACGGCCTTTGAGAAAAACGTGGAGATCTCCAAGAAAGTCATGTCGATTATGGAAGAGATTGCTCAGGCGAGCAAGGAACAATCGGACGGCATTACGCAGATCAATACGGCTGTGTCACAGATGGATAAGGTCGTCCAGGAAAGTGCGTCGAGTGCGGAAGGTCTCGCGCAATCCTCCGGTCACGCCAATGAACAGGCGAACAAAATGAAAGGGTACGTTAACGATCTGGCGAAACTGTTCGGAACGGGGACAAAGGGATCCCCGTCCGATGCGCGGAAAATGCTGAAACGGTCGATACGATACATGAAGAGACACGGTGTCAGTGAATCACTGGAAGAGTTCAGCAACAAAACGGGCGCATTCGTCGACCGTGATATCTATATATCGGTCTACGACGGTACGGGTCGCGTCGTCGCCCATGGATGGGATACAAATCTTATCGGTAAAGACGTCTCCGGTCTGACGGACACGGAAGGCAAGCCGTTTATACAGGAAATTATCCATAGCGCCAACAATAACGGCGGTGGGAATGTCGATTACTTCTACCGGAACCCCGTCACCGACCAGGTACAGGAGAAAGTGGCTTTCTTTCAGAAATGCGGTGATTACATCGTTTCCGTCGGGGCGTATAAATAAAGGGCTGTATCTCCCCTATTGGGCCGTTACATCATGTCCTGCTGACTCAGCTCGACGGCACGGTCGATTTCCGCCTTCAGCATCGGCGGCAGTCCGGGGATATCCACATTCAGAAACCCGCGGACGATGGTCGCTGTCGCTTCGTCTTCCGTAAGACCCCGTGACATGAGATAGAGTATTTCGTCCTGGGCGATCTTCCCTACGGCCGCTTCGTGCGAGAGTTCTACGCCGTCGGCCTTCCCCACCAGCTCGGGCACGGCATGAATCATTCCCTCGTTCATGATGAGACCGCGGCATTCCAGGTGGCCGCGGACACCGGAAACTTCACCGATGATCTCACCGCGGGCAATCAGGTTGCCGCCGTTCGTAATCGCCCGTGAGATGATCTCTGCCCGCGTCTCCGGTTCGTGAAGGTAAATGCGCCCGCCCACATCGAGTTCCGACTCCGGGCTGCCCACCAGGAGATTATAGAAACGTGCGACTGCCCCTTTGCCCGCGAGGTGGGTGGTGGGATACATCTGAAGCGATCGTACCGGTTTCATGGAAATGTAGTTGTTGAGAAACTGACCGCCTTCCTCGACGAGGCCCACGGACCGCGGCCGGACGAGGATATCCTGTGCCCAGTGATGAATCATGGTAAAGCTGAGTCGCGCATTTTTCTTGATGAAGTATTCCGTAATACCGACGTGAAGTCCCTTGTTGACATGGGAGGCCGTGGCACAGCCCGTAATGATATCGAGTTCCGACCCCTCCTCTGCGATAATGATATTGTGCACGTTCTGGCTGAGTCCTTCCTTTTCCAGATACATGCACGCCTGCACGGGAAAGGTGACCTTACTCCCCGGCAACGCGCGGATGACGTAGCCGTTATGGAGTTCACGATAGGCACGGGCAGTGTACTTGTCCGTATCGACGGATGCCAGCTTCCAGTAATAATCATGCACCCAGTCGAGCTTCTCCAGGGCCTCCTTGATGGGATATATCTCCAGCCCATCCACATAACTCCGTGAGAAGATAGCCGTCGCATCCTTCTGGATAAAGGTACCGGCCCGTTCCCTCTCATTCGTATCGATGCCCGCGAGGATCATCCGCTCTTTGTCGTCGGAGGATATAGCGTCCAGTTTCTCCACCATCGAATGGTCAGGAGACGCTGAATCATACTCGGCAAGATCGATATCGGGACCGATGTCCGCCTTCTTCTGCTGCGCCTGTAATGCCTTCTCGTCTAACTCGCGCATCGCACGCACTCCTCGTACCCGTCCTCTTTTATCTGGTTGAATATCTCCACGGGATTGGCACGGCAGGCAAGAACACCGTTATACAGTACCTGTCCCTTGTCCGCGGATATATAATCCAGGATGAATCCGGTATGGGTGATGATCAGTCCCATTCTCGTCCGTTCCCGCTGAAGTTCCTTTTTCGTTTTATCGGGCGGTGCATTTACGTTCCGTTGAAGAAGCTCGTTAATCGTATTGCCGATAAGCGCAATATTTTCAAGATCCACCCGGATTCCGGTTCGTCGAAAAGAAGCAGGTCCGGATTCTGAGCCATCAACTGCAGGAGTTCGGATCGTTTTATTTCTCCGCCGGAAAAACCGACGTTGATATCGCGATCGAGAAAATCGGTGAAATTAACCTTCCCCGCGAGTTCGTCCACGCTCACCCCGTTCCGCATACACAACTCGATCATGTGGCGGGTCTTCAGCCCGTGGATGCTCGGCGGTCGTTGATAGGACATCCCGATCCCCATCTGGGCCCTCTCGTTCAGCGACATATGCGTAATATCTTCGCCCTTGAACAAGATTTTCCCCGCCGTGATCCTGTACTGGGGATATCCCATAATGGCCATCAAAAGCGATGTCTTACCCGAACCGTTAGGCCCGAAGAGAATGTGGATTTCTCCCGGATGGATGGCAAGATCGATGTGCCGCAATATTTCCTTGTCGCCGAGTTTGACCTGGAGGTCTTCGACAATCAGCATGTTTTTATCCCCTGACTCTTTCTTTTCCGTGGTATGCGCCCACGGTCTACGACCGGCATTCGTGCATTTCATGGTCGCCGTACATGCTCCGTTCACGTCTTGTCATTGAAACAAAACGAGGCGGTGGTGCGTTCTCTGTAACCGCATGAGTGCCGAAACCATCGCCCCCATGCCATATTCTTCAGAATAATGCAAATATATTTCAAACACAATCGTGAAATACCTGCCCGGCTGTTTCTATTGTATGCAACGGCATCTTTCCGTCTCACCGCGGGCCGTTCACCGACCGATGTGTCACCCCGTCACAGGCGCCGTATTGTCCTTTCTCACGGGGATCTCTCCACGACGGCAACAACGCGCGGCCGGAAAAGAAGGTTCTTTTCCATGCGTCGCGCCACACGCCGCATGCCTGCTATGGCGCCGACCAATCCCAGAAAACCGCAAACGGCAGACACGATGACGGTATCGAGATTCACGGCTCGTGCCGCCATATCCCCTGTAAAAGCTCCGATAAGCATAACAATCACGGGAAAGAGGTAGAGGAAAAAGGACAGCATCGCCACCGCACCCGGCGTCATGCTGACGGAGACCCGGTCACCCACACGCGCATCGGCGACGTTGACCGCTTCCACGTCAACGGCCTTTTTCTTCTCCAGAAGGGACATCCCGCAGGAATCATGTTCCGGGCAGGAGTGACAGGCATCGTCACATTCGACCGTCACCCAGGCCGTTTCGGCGGTCACCCGTGTTACCACGCCCTCTCTGACAGGCATTCCTCACCTCTCGTCGGGAGTTTCATGTTCTCGCAGGCATCTTCACTATCCCGTAAAAAACCGGATAATCGACAGTGAACTTCCTCCGGCGAAACCGATGTTTTACGAAACACCGGTAATATAGTATCGTGTATCAGAAACCGTTTCAAGTACAAGAGGGAGTAATAAGCGGACAGCAGAAAAGCGGAAGGATCAACATGCAGCATACAAAATCCCGGCGAATGACCATTCCCCTCGGCGATGCATACCTCGCAGTACAAACGATGGTGCCGCGAGATGCTTCAGGTAAAACGTGGATCGTCTTTCTACACGAAGGACTGGGAAGCATTGAACAGTGGGGAACCATCCCCCAGAGGCTCAGCACCGCCCTCCATTGTCCGGCCCTCGTCTATGACAGGCTCGGATACGGGGCCTCCGCACCGTTGACGCGGCCGTGGACCGCTGATTACCTGTATCACGAAGCCCGCGATATGCTCCCGCACGTTCTCCACCGTGTGGGCATCGAGAAATGCATCCTCGTCGGACACAGCGACGGCGGCTCCATTGCACTCCTTTACGCCTCGTTATATTCCGATCGTGTCGCCGCGCTCATTACCGAAGCGGCGCATGTCTTCGTTGAAGATATCACGCTCGAGGGCATCAAAGAAACGATAAAACTTTTTGAAACGACGCCTCTTGCGGCCCGTCTCGCTCGCTATCATGGAGAAAAGACACGATCCATGTTTTACCGCTGGGCGAATATATGGTGTGACCCGTCCTTCCGATCCTGGAATATTGAAGAGGAAATCCAGCACGTCACCACCCCCGTCCTCGTCATACAGGGTGAAAATGACCAGTACGGGACGGAACGTCAGGTCGAGTCCATCGCCCGGCACGTGTCGGGCCCCGTGGAAACTGCGATTATCCCCCGTTGCGGCCATGTCCCTCATCGCGAAGCGCCGGCGGCTGTCCTGCCTCTCATGCAACGGTTCATCGCCGGTATCATGTAACGCGGAAATAATAAATATCATATAAATATCCGGACAGTTGCGACCCGTTATCACTAGTCGTGATCAGGTGACCGGCATGTCCGAAGAGGCAGGATTGCTGCGTGTCCCGGAAATGATAAATCCTTGTTTTTTATTTCCCGGGAAATGGTGTTGAAGAATATTTCGTTTTTCGTTAAAGAAAGGTTCGAATATTGCACTAAAGAATTCTATCCATCGAAGGACAGGACCATGAAGAGACCGTCAACGGCCTGGACACTTGTTATCGCGTTCATCATAGCGGCCATGGTAAGCGGCACACCCGCCGGGGCGGATATCTACATGTCCATCGACGAGGAGGGCGTTTATCATTTCACCAATGTCCCCCCGTCGGAAGGATATACGCTGTTTATCAGGGAACCAAAAAGGAAAAAGCTGCCGGATGGAATGGTCTCCCGTTACGATCACTATCTGAAAGAGGCCGCGAGGGAACAGGATCTTCCTTTCCACCTGCTCAAGGCAATGACGAAGGTTGAATCAAACTTCGATCCCACGGCCGTTTCGCACAAAGGGGCCGTGGGTCTTATGCAGATCATGCCGGACAATTTCAAGACGCTTCGATTGAAGGACCCGTACGACCCGCGGGAGAACATTCTTGCCGGAGCCCGCTATTTCAAGAACCTGCTTACACGATACAAGGGGGAAGAAGAACTCGCCCTCGCCGCCTACAATGCGGGTCCGAAGGTGGTCGATCGCTATCAGGGGATTCCACCCATTAAGGAAACCAAGGAATACGTGAAACGCGTTTTTATGTTCTACCGTCTCTTCAAAGAATAAGGATATCACCATTCATGCGGTGGCCATGTGGTAAAGGGACGGCGATAGAGATTAAAACTCAGATACCGTGTGTCACCGCTGACCTCTCGACCCACCCAGGGGGGGCGTGAAAAGTGTGCCTGTTCATGGGCAAGTTCGATCTCAGCCAGTACAAGACCGTTGTTTTCCTCCAGGAACTCATCTACTTCCCATAATGCGCCGCCGTAATGGACGCGATACCGATGCTTCACGACAGGGGAATAATCGCAGCACTCCTTCACGATTTCTTCGGCATCGGCAAGGGGGATTTCATATTCGTATTCAAGGCGTCGCAGCATCGTCTTGCCGATCTTGAGACACAGTACGGCGTGGTCATCGGCAATCCGGACGCGGAGAACGCCGCCGGCAGTCTGGAGAAAGATATATGCCTGACGGTACATAACACCCTGGTCACACTGCGTGCGCCAGCTGTCATCGCACACCAGAAACTTTCGCTCCACTTCAACCGCCATCGTCCGATTGCCTCCTCATCGTCCATACACTTTCCCCTGACGGGACACGAAGTTTCCTTTATACTATCATACCATCATCGAATCAGGTCAAAAATCACTTACCGTGATCGATTATTTCATGCGCAGACATCTTCGGTGACAGACGCACAGACATCTCGATGCCGTGCTCTTTTTGTTCAATATTACACGGAGATTTGTTGACACGGATGATTGGGTTGGATAGTATGATGCAGTAAAGAGAGTGGCCATGTCAAAAAGCAAAAAAAAGATGTTCATCTCTCACGAGAGCATCGAACAGCGGATTGCGGAACTGGCGCACGAAATAGAACGGAACTTCACGGGAGAGGATGTGGTCGTTATCGGAGTATTGAAAGGCGCCTATGTCTTTCTTGCCGATCTGTCACGGCGGATTCGCATTCCCCATGTCATAGATTTTGTTCGTCTTGCCAGTTACGGCGCACAGACGGTCAGTTCCGGGACAGTGACGATAACAAAAGATATCGAGACACCGCTCAAGAATAAAAGCGTCATTATTGTCGAGGACATAGTCGATGCGGGATACAGTCTTCAATTTCTCAAAGACCACCTGGCAAAAAAACAGCCGCGCTCCATTTCGACTTGTGTCCTGCTGGACAAGAAAGCGCGGAGAAAAGTAGATATAGCGGTGGACTATACGGGTTTTATCATTGACGATGTCTTTGTCGTCGGATACGGTCTGGACTGGAACGAGCAGTACCGGTATCTGCCCGATATTTACGCCGTTGAACAGTGACGGCTTGTCACCGTGTTGTAACAGATGCGGGGAGACGGCGGCTGTTTAAAACACCGCGATCCGTATGAGCGGTTCAGCTGAAGGGATCACCGGAACGCATTCATGCTGTACACCGTACAGCAGTGCGGTAAGGATGCGAAACCATACTGATAACAGCTTTTCATTAACGAGCGGAGGACGAATCGTGATCGTTCAATGTGAAAAATGCAAGACGAGATACCAATTTGATGATTCCATTATTGAGGGAGAAGGCGTCTGGGTCAGATGTATGAGCTGCATGCATGTTTTCTTTTTAGAGAACCCGGACATCGTCCCGCTGACGGACACGGTGGAGGAAGAGCCCGCATCACAGGCCTATGATGAAGAGCCTTCCGATGCGGCGCTTGGAGCATGGGATACACCCATTGCCACCGCCGAAGAGCCGCCGGCAGAAGACCGCGAAGTCGAGGAAGAACCGGTGTACATCAGCGATGAGGCCGTGGAAGAGGAACTCGGTGCCGGGGAGCGGGAAATCAGCATCGATGAGGTGCCCGTAGAGCGGGACGAAATATCACATGAGACGACCCACAAAGAGGAAAGAGCCTTTGAGATCGAGATCGATCGCGATGAGGGCGAAGACCTTCAAACAGTAATCCTTGACAAGGAAGAACCCGAGGAAAGGCCATCGGAGTCCATCGATGCGGTATTCGGCGAAAGCGGGAGGGATGAAATCAGCGAACAGCCGCCGGAGGCGGAACTGGATGAAAGGAAGATATTCGCCGAAACCGGAGAAGAGGAATGGGAAGGGATCCGTGATGAGGTAGAGACAGAGGAACGGCAAGGAAGCCGTCGTGCCTTCTCGCTGACAAAACTCATTGTTTATCTCATTATCCTCCTTCTCATTGTCGGTGGCGTTTATCTGTGGCTTTTCCCCGATAGGGCGAGAAATCTTGTGAGCGGATTGCCCGACATCGCCGGCGTGAACATGATCAAGAACACAATCGGCATATCGAAGCCCGACGTAACCACGATTGCGGAGGGCATCACCTTCAAGGACGTGAAAGAACGGTTCACGCAGCATTGGATCTACGGGAATATTCTTGTCGTTGAAGGATCGGTGGTCAACGGAAACGACTTCGGTGTCCAGAAAATACGGGTGCGGGGCAATCTCCTCGGCGCGTCGGGAAACCTGCTTATGAAGGAAGAGGCCTCCTGCGGAAATATCCTGACCGATGAGGAACTCGGCAACCTGACGGAGAAGGAAATACGCACGAAGTTGTCAGAACCGCTGGGGAGGGATGTATCCAACGTGGATGTGCCGCCACAGGCCGACATCCCGTTCATGCTCGTTTTTACAAACCCTCCCAAAGAGGCCGGGGAATTTACCGTTGAACTGGCGTCCGTGGAACCGGCATCATAGCCGTCAGGGTTCCTGTTACCGCCATCACGTCCTGTGCTGCTCATGATGATGAAGAGGATTATCTATACACCACTTCCTGATTCCGGGAGGCGTCGGTGCCGCAGAACAGAAAAATCAAAACAGCGTTCCTGATACTCGTTACCGTATTTCTCGCCGGCATGATGGGCTACCATCTCCTGGAGGGATGGACATTCCTCGAATCTCTGTACGCCACCGTCATTACGCTGGCCACCGTCGGATATGGTGATTACGCCCCGAGGACCCCGGTCGGCCGCATTTTTACCATTGTCTTGATCATCTTCGGCGTGGGAACGACGGCCTATTTTGTCACACTCTTTATCGAAAATCTTGTCGAAGGACGACTGAGAAAAGTGCTCGGGAGGGATAAGGTGGAAAAGCACATACGCTCACTGAAAAACCACTATATCATTTGTGGTTACGGAAAGGTCGGTCGCCTTATTGCCCGTGAATTGTCGCAGGAAGGAGCCGATTTCGTCATTGTCGAAAAGGAACCGGAAACGTTACCGGACATCGAAGACACCGGCTATCTCTTCGTAAGGGGAAATGCGACGGAGGATGAGACTCTCAAAAACGCCGGGGTGGAACGTGCGAAGGCCCTTGCCAGCGTGCTGCCCACCGACGCGGAAAATCTCTACGTCGTCCTGACGGCGAAAGAGCTGAACCCGTCCATTTACATTATTTCCCGCTTCAGCGAGGGCGAGTCGTCCCAGAGGCGCCTCCTAAAAGCAGGGGCGGACCGCGTCATGTCGCCCTACGAGGAGGGCGGCATGAGAATGGCCCTGGCCATTTTGAAGCCCGCCATGCTGGATTTCATTGAACTGACCACCTCCCGCCAGAGCCTCGCCCTGCGCATGGAGGAAATCACCATCTGCAAGTCATCCTCCATCATCGGCCGGTCTCTGGAAGAATCGGGCATGCGACGGGATTTCGGTCTGATCGTCGTCGCCATTGAAAAGGTGTCGGGAACAATGATCTTCAATCCGGAGGCATCATACATCATCGAGGAAGGAGACAATCTCATCGCTCTGGGAAAAGAACAGGACCTGGCACGTTTCTCCGCTACGTGCGGCTGATGTCCTCTGCGGGAATAACACCCACCCGAATGACGGCGGGAATGTCTTTCGTCACATCGACCACCGTTGACGGCAGCCCCCCGGGCACGGTCCCTCCATCAAGGACCAGATCGATCTTCCCTTCCAGGTGATGACGGGCCATGACGCCCGTCGTACAGGGCCGGAAACCGGATGAGTTGGCACTGGTCGCCGTGATCACCCCCGAAAGACCTTCCGCAAGCAGACGCGCCAGCAGGTTGCCGGCATGGCGAACACCGACGGTTCCTAATCCCGCTGTAATCACTGAAGAAACGGATGGAAGTGCCCTGAACACAAGGGTCAACGGTCCCGGCCAGAAACGGTCCATCAATCGGACTGCCGCGTCGGGGATATCCGACGCCAGCTCCGTGAGGACGGTCCGGTCGGAAATAATCAAGGGAATAGGGTTTCGATAATCCCGCCCCTTGACCTCAAAGAGCCGGTGAAGCGCCGCGTCCTGTGAGGGGTCCACGCCCAGTCCGTAAAAGGTTTCCGTGGGAAATGCAATGACACCGCCGTCCCGCATAACATCCACGGCCCGTCGGACGGTCGCGGGGTCGGGATTCACCGCATCAACGCGTACGTGTTCAGACAGGAAGCACATGGTCCGGTCGATCAGGAATCCTGGCTTGTCTCGCCAATTATCTTCTGTTTTTCCTCGACATCATTCGCCAGCGACGCGATATAATCGTCCAGTTTCCCGCGAAGTTCGTCATCGTCAAGCGCGAGTATACGGACCGCCATGAGTGCGGCGTTTTTTGCGCCCGCTGTTCCCACACTCAGTGCGGCTACAGGTACCCCGCCCGGCATCTGGACGGTGGAAAGGAGGGCGTCGAGACCGGACAAACTCGACGAATCGATGGGCACCCCGAAGACGGGCAACGGCGTTTGTGCGGCGATGACTCCGGCGAGATGCGCCGCCATGCCCGCGCCGACAATGATCACCTTGATCCCGCGCCCTGCCGCCTTCTTGGCGAAGGTCGCCGTCCGTTCCGGCGACCGGTGTGCGGAGGTTAGGACCACCTCGGAGGGAATGGAAAAATCCCGGAGTGTCGTCACGGCACTTTTCATGATCGGGTAGTCCGACTCACTCCCCATGACGACGCTGACCACGGCTTCCGCCTTATCTGCCATAATTCGCTCCCACTGTGTTCATTGCTTCCCTGTGTGCCGTGACGCATCACGGAATTGTTAGTGACGGAAATGCCTTCTCCCCGTGAATATCATGGCGATCCCGTGTTCATCCGCCGCCTGGATGGATTCTTCGTCACGAATGGACCCGCCCGGTTGAATGATGGCGGTGACACCTGCCGCGGCCGCCATATCGACGTTGTCACGAAAGGGAAAGAATGCGTCCGACGCCAGCACGGTCCCTTCCGTAGGAAGTTGCGCCTTCATCTGCGTAATCTTGACCGAATCGACGCGGCTCATCTGGCCGGCCCCGACACCGACAAGCTGGTCCTTTGTCGCCAGGACAATGGCATTCGACTTGACGTACTTGACCACACTCCAGGCAAAGGCGAGGGCCTGATATTCCTCCTCGGTGGGTTTCCGTTTTGTTACGATTTTCGCCTGACGGACGTCATCCCGTCCCGCATCGCGTTCCTGAACGAGAAGCCCCCCCACGACACGGCGGAAATCCCAGTCTTGCGACGAAACGTTCAGTATGCCGGGCATCTGCAGGAGGCGTACGTTCTTTTTGGCGCCGAGGATCTCCCGTGCATCGTCATCGAATCGCGGTGCAATAATGACCTCCAGGAAAATCTTGGCCATCTCTTCCGCCGTTTCCCCGTCCACGGGTTTGTTGAAGGCGACGATGCCGCCGAAAGCGGAAACAGGGTCGGTGGCGAGGGCCTTGACATAGGCTTCTTTCAGGCTGACGGCTGAGGTCGCCGCACCACAGGGATTCGAATGCTTCATGATGACGGCCGCCGTTTCGTCAAAATCACTGACCATGGACCATGCGGCATCACTGTCCATAATGTTGTTATAGGACAGTTCCTTCCCCTGAAGTTGTTTCGCATCGGGGATCGAGGCGGGCTTCAGTATGCTGTCCCGGTAGAAAACGGCCTTCTGATGGGGATTCTCACCATACCGCAGGTCCTGTTCCTTATCGAACTGAATGGTAAACTTCTCCGGGAAATCCGACCGCGTCCCGTCGGGATTGACGGTCCCCAGGTAATTTGAGATGGCCGCGTCATACCGGGCGGTCAACTGAAACGTCTTGACGGCCAGGCGATAATTTGTCTCTTCCGATATGGCCCCCTTCGTTTTTTTCATTTCCTCGATAACTGAGGCGTAATCACCGGGGTCTGTTACGACGGTGACAAATCGCCAGTTTTTCGCGGCCGCGCGGAGCATGGTGGGACCGCCGATATCAATATTCTCGACGGCATTCTCAAGGGTACACTGTTCCTCCGCCACGGTCTCTTCAAACCGGTAGAGATTGATGACAACCATGTCAATCGTTTCGATGCCGTGTTCTTTCAGGGCCGCCATGTGTTCATCATTGTCTCTGAGTGCGAGAAGACCGCCGTGAATTTTCGGATGGAGGGTCTTCAAGCGCCCGTCCATCATTTCCGGGAATCCCGTGTATTCCGCCACATCCCGCACGGCAATACCCTGTTCCTTGATCCGTGCCGCCGTCCCGCCCGTTGACAGGATTTCCACACCGAATCGTGAAAGCTCCCGGGCAAACTCGACAACACCCGCCTTATCGGTCACACTCATCAGTACCCGCTTGATCGCATTACTCATAAATTGACTCCCTTAATAATCTTTTATTACCGGCCCCACCACCGCCATGGTGAGCCCGGTGCATGATAGACATAAAAAACAGATATGAAACCCTTACGCCCGCAACCGCCTCATATGCTCGATTCGTTTCTGTATGAGCGGTGTCGTTCCGATGTCGGATCGATGGTCCACGGGACCGTGTATCGCCGTGACCGCCCTTTCCGCCAATGATTCAGCGGTGGGGAGGTCCTCCGCGATACCCACGATGCCGACCGCCCGCGATGTCGACATGTACAGGCCATCGTCACGTTTATCCACCGAGGCATAATAGAGGTTGACGTCCCGGACGTCCGCCACTTCGATTTTTGCCGCCGTGGACTGTGCATCGGGATGATCCGGGGGAAGACCATACCCTTTGGGAACGACATACTTGCAGACCGTGGCTTTGTTCTCGAAAACACCGTCCAGCGTGTGCAGTGTTCCGTCAATAACGGCCCGGCACAGGTCGACAAAATCGGTTTTCAGCAGCGGCAGGACATTCATCGCTTCCGGATCGCCGAAACGGGCGTTATACTCGAGCAGCTTCACCCCGTCACGGGTGATGATAAAACCGCCGTACATCACCCCTTTATAGAGATGACCCGTTTCCCGGTAAATGGCCGCGGCGACCTGCTCAGTGATGGCCCGTCCCCGTTCCGCATCCTCCTGTGTCATAAAGGGCAGCAGGTGATCCTCCTGGGAATATGAACCCATACCGCCCGTATTCGGGCCGCTGTCACCAACGAAGCGCCTCTTATGATCCTGCACCGGCGGCATGGGAAGCACCGTCGTCCCGTCGCAGAGACACTGCAGCGAGAACTCCTCACCGTCCAGACGTTCCTCCACAATAATGCGGCCGTATTCGGCAATCATTGCTTCACACCGGGCAAGCGCTTCTTCGGACGTCTGAAAGTGATCGCCCTGTACGAGAACCCCCTTACCGCCGCTCAGGCCGTCTGGTTTGAGCACGACGCCGTCCAACTCACCGATAAAGTCGCGAACTCCGTCCATCGATGAGAAGGTTTCGAACCGGGGATTGCCTGATATCCCGTACTTCCGCAGGAGATCGCGCGTAAAAATCTTGGATGTCTCCAAACGTGCACAGTCTTTGTTCGGCCCCACCGACGCTATGCCGACCGCCTCCAGCGCATCGGCAACACCATTGTTCAGGGGATCCTCCGGACCGATGATGGCGAAAGCGGCGTCCGCTTTTTTTGCGAAACGCACGATTGCATGGAGATCGTTATAGCCGCCTACGTGAATCTCCGTGGAAAGATCGGCGATGCCGGGATTGTTCGATTTCATATATGAGAAGACGCGTGGCGCATGCCGGGAATGCAGCAGCGTCTCGGCAATAACGTGTTCACGGGCGCCGTTTCCGATCAGCAGTATATTCATTGTTCCCTCACCCTCCTTCGACGGATTGCTCACACTCTCTGACCTTGCTGTACCGTATGATTTTAGGGAAAGAGGGAATATAACGGAAAAGGCCCCGGAGGTCAAATATCTTTCACACGCGGCCTGCAGCGCGGGTTGATTCCCCGCGTATATTTTTTCTTGACAGGTGCCGGCAATTATGTTTCTACTGAGAGAAACACGAGGTAAGGTATCATGCGCGATGTAATCAACGAGACCCTGTGGTGGCGGAGTGATGTCAGTCCTCCCGATCCGTGCAGGATACCCTAACAGCTCACGGACCATGGGCGGGAGGACACAGGAACCCCTCCATGGTCTCCGGATCAACGCGCAAACAGGCCATGGCATATGCTCCATGGCTTTTTTAATTTGTCTCACAGAGGCTTGAAGACCGATACGAAAGGAGAGTAGTCAATGAGACAGGTGAAAGTTTTACTGGAAGAGCACGAAATTCCTCGACAATGGTACAACATCCTGGCGGATCTGCCGACACCGATGACGCCGCCCCTCCACCCGGGTACGGGGCAACCACTGAATGCGGATGATATGGCAGCGATCTTCCCCATGAATCTCATCGAACAGGAAATGAGTTCGGAACGATGGATCGATATCCCGGAAGAGGTCCTTGAGAAACTCATTCTCTGGCGGCCGAGCCCCCTCTTCAGGGCCCACAATCTCGAGAAGCTTCTCGATGCTCCCGTGCGTATCTACTACAAGCACGAGGGATACAGCCCCGCGGGATCACATAAACCGAACACGGCCGTCGCCCAGGCATATTACAACAAGGCCTTCGGTATTAAACGTATTTCCACGGAAACCGGCGCAGGCCAGTGGGGCAGCGCGCTCAGTATGGCCTGCCAGATGTTCGGTCTCGAGTGCCGCGTGTTCATGGTCCGCGTCAGCTATGATCAGAAACCGTACCGCCGGATCATGATGGAGACCTGGGGCGGTCGGTGTTTCCCCAGTCCCAGCGAAGAGACGGAAACGGGACGCAGAATACTCGCGGAGACACCCGATTCACCGGGAAGCCTCGGCATCGCCATCAGTGAAGCGATTGAAGACGTCATGAATGATGACGAGGGACGGTATTCGCTGGGGAGTGTCCTGAACCACGTACTCCTCCATCAGACCGTCATCGGTCTGGAAGCACAGAAACAACTGGCGAAAATCAATGAATCCGTTGACGTGGTCATCGGCTGTGCCGGCGGGGGCAGCAATTTCGCCGGCCTCGCCCTTCCCTTCGTGCGGGACAAAATCTACGGCAAGGACATTTCCATCGTCGCCGCGGAACCGTCGTCCTGCCCGACATTGACGCGGGGACCCTTCGCCTATGATTTCGGCGACCTCGCCATGACCACGCCCCTGCTCGCCATGCACACGCTGGGGCATGACTTCGTCCCCGCACCGATCCACGCAGGCGGGCTGCGCTACCACGGCATGGCACCGATTATCAGCCACTGCGTCAAGGAAAATATCATCGAGGCCCGTTCTTTCAACCAACTGGAGACATTCGATGCGGGCATCCGGTGGGCGAGATCGGAAGGATACATCCCCGCACCGGAAACGGATCACGCCATCGCGGCCGTCATTCAGGAGGCCCTCCGCGCGAAAGAAGAAGGAAGGGAGAAAGTCATCCTCTTTAACTGGAGCGGTCACGGCCTCGTCGATCTCGCATCCTACGAGGCGTATCTGACCGGGAAGCTTACCGATTACGATTTGCCGCCCGAGGAGATCGACCGGGCGAAAAAGACGGTAAGCGCCTACCCGAAGCCATAGTCTATAGAAGGGGCATGAAGAAATGACTATATATGACGACCGTGAAATTCGATGTCCGAAGCTCGGCGGTCAGATCACCTTCAATTACTGCAGACGTGAGGGCGGGGACATTCCCTGCCCTCGCATCATTTACTGCTGGCACCCGTTCCTGCCCGTTGAAGACTATCTGAGAGAACGTTTATCGTCTGATCAATGGGACCGATGTTTCGGCAGACAGCCGCAGGGACGCATCGAAAGGATTTTTGAAACGGTGGATCGTCTGAAAAAATCCCCATAGCACCTCATTCTGCTGGTGATAAGGGTTTTTCGCATTGCACTCGCGCGGCTTTTCACGCATGATAGATGTAATAACGGATTGCCCTTTCACTTCGCCGGGAACTATGATGGACCTATTCGACTATACCGCCGACAAAGAATCTTTTCATTCACGGCCCCTGGCCGACCGCATGAGACCGGAGCGGCTCGATGACTTTATCGGGCAGGAACGCCTGATCGGGCAGGGCAGTCTCCTCCGTCGCGCCATTGAAGAGGACAGGCTCTTTTCCGTCATCTTCTGGGGACCGCCCGGGTCCGGCAAAACAACTCTCGCCCGCATCATCGCGGGGGAAACCAGGTCCCACTATGAAACCTTCTCAGCCGTTCTCTCCGGCGTAAAGGAACTTCGCGCCGTCATCGAAAGGGCGAAGAGTGAACGGAAATACCACAACCGGCGGACAATCCTTTTTGTTGATGAAATACACCGTTTCAACAAGGCCCAGCAGGATGCTTTTCTTCCTCATGTGGAAAGCGGGCTGATCACCCTCATCGGGGCAACCACGGAGAACCCCTCATTTGAAGTCATCGCACCACTGCTCTCACGGACGCGCGTGTTCGTTCTCGAACCCCACTCCCGGGAATCGCTGACAGCCATACTGAAAAGGGCGCTTACCGATCGCGACAGGGGAGTCGGCACACTGTCCCTTGCCGTGGACGATGAGGCCCTCTCCCGCCTGGTGGATGCGGCTGACGGAGACGCCCGGACGGCCCTCAGCAATCTGGAGGCCGTTGCATCATTTGTTGTCTCATCGCAACCCGGTCAAAAAACAATTACACGCGAAACGGTAGAAACGGCGATAGAAACGAAGTCGCTCCGATACGACAAAAGCGGCGAGGAACACTACAACCTTATCTCCGCCTTCCACAAAAGCCTCCGCGGCAGCGACCCCGACGCGGCGCTTTACTGGCTGGGCCGCATGCTCGCCGCCGGCGAGGCGCCCCTGTACATCGCCCGCCGCATGGTCCGCTTCGCCTCCGAGGATGTGGGAAACGCAGACCCTCAGGCGCTTTCCCTGTCCGTTGCCGCCATGCAGGCATTCCATTTCATCGGCCTGCCTGAAGGCGAACTTGCCCTCGCCCAGGCCGCCGTCTATCTGGCAACGGCCCCGAAAAGCAACGCCCTCTACACGGGCTATGCCCAGGTAAAGAGGACTATTCACGAGACGGGGACACTGCCCGTCCCTCTCCATATTCGGAACGCCCCCACCGGCCTTATGAAAGATCTCGGCTACGGGAAAGACTACCGGTACGCCCATAATCACACCGATGCGTATGCACCTCAGGATTATCTCCCGGACACGGTGAAGGAGACCGTATTTTACCGCCCCACCAATCGCGGATACGAAAAGATCATCGCGGAGCGCCTGGACACATGGCGGAAGATCAAGAAACGGGCAACGACGGAACAGGGAAAAAAGGAAGAAAAGGGAGACAGTAACAATGAAAGTTGATTTCTCGCTCACCGGAAAGGTCGCCCTCGTGACGGGTGCCAGCCGCGGTATCGGCGAGGCGATCGCCCGCACCCTCGCCGATTACGGTGCGGAAGTCATCCTCGTCGGCCGTAAAATCGAAGGTCTGACGGCCGTTCACGACGCGATTACCGCGTCGGGAGGACGATCCGTCCCGCTTGCCTGTCACATGGGAAAGCTTGATGAAATCGACCGTCTCTTTCAGGCCGTGGAAGACACCTACGGCAGGCTGAACATTCTCGTGAACAACGCGGGGACGAATCCCTATTTCGGCCCCGTCATGCACGCGGAGGAACGGGCGTGGGACAAGACTCACGATGTCAATCTCAAGGGTCCCTTCTTCGCCACGAAGAAGGCGGCCGCTCTCATGATGAAGGACACGGGCGGCGCGATTGTCAACGTCGCCTCCATCAACGGACTCCGGCCGGCGCCGCTCCAGGGCATCTATTCCATCACGAAGGCAGGCGTGATCATGATGACAAAGGTCTTCGCCCTCGAACTGGCGGAGCACAGTATCCGTGTGAACGCGCTCCTTCCCGGGGTGGTGAAAACGCGATTTGCCTCCGCCCTGTTTGAAAACGACGATATCTACAACTACATCATCGACCGGACGCCGATGAAACGGCATGCAGATCCGATGGAAATGGCGGCGGCCGTTTTGTACCTTGTTTCCGACGCGTCACCTTTTACCACGGGTGCCTGCCTCGTTTGTGACGGCGGTATGACCATATAGGCGCCTAACCGCCATGGCGGGGCACCCGCCCCCGTCGGCATTGCAATGCCCGCAACAAGCTGCGGGCATTTTCCGACGGTCACGGGAAGAACCGGCCGGAAGGCCCGTGCCCATCACACTGGAAAGATCAGTGTGGACAGGTTATTCGAAGCGTTGTCAAAGGGCTACGGTAACAGACGGGCACCCAGGTATTACACGGCACGCAACCGGAGGACAATGACCGTCCCGTGGGGAACATTATCCTCAACGGCAACTTCTCCCCCGTAATGCTCAACAGCCTTCTTGACGATATAGAGTCCCAGGCCGGATTGCGCCGTTTTCCCGTAACCATACCCTTCGTCAAAGATTCTCCCCTTGATATCATCAGGAATGCCCGTGCCGTCATCGGCTAATCGGACCTCGCAGAAAGCCCCCTTATTTTTTACCCTTACGGACAGCACTTTTGCCGTTCCGTGCTTTTCAGCGTTGCCGATGATATTATCGATGACGGACTGGAGAGAGTCATCGGCCAAGATTTGGCAATCGTCCGGGCACAGGACGGTCATTGACGGATAGTTTCTGCCCGTCTCGGTTACCACCTCGCGAATGGAGTACGGACGCATATCACGGTGCTGCAGAAGAAATTGCTCAAGCTCGCGCATCTTCGCAATTAATGAGACACTTCTTTGAACGTAGTCTTCGATTGTTTGAAGATATTCGTCTTTCCCGTCATTCCGATAGAGCCGCACGGCGCTCCTGATCGCTCCGAGATCATTGACAATATCGTGACGGAGGATCTTGTTGATGAGTTCAAGGTGCGCCCGGTGGCGTTCTCGATCCTCTTCCGCCATTTTCCGGTCTTGAATATCCGTCAAGACACCGCGGACGCCGACAAATACACCGTCTCTATAAACGGGCCGACTGTATGTCCGTACCCAATGGCATGGATCCGTGTCTGACCGTAACCGGTATTCGTACGGCTTCAATATACCTGTACTGAGTTCTTGAAAACGATTGATCACACGCGCACGGTCGTCTTCGTATACGAAATCGAGAAAATTCTTCCCCACGATATCCTGCGGTTCGATGGAAAAAGCATCTGCCGTGCTCCGACTCACATAGATAATGACACCCTGTTCATTCGTCATAAACACAATATCGTTGAGATCTTCCACAAGGTTCCGGTATTTCTCCTCATTATCCTTCAGGAGAGCTGCCATGCGCTTTCGTTCCGTCACATCACGCGATACGCCGACAAGGGTCACCGGCTTCCCGCTGGCATCGTCAATGCTTGATATCGTCACCTCGAGGGTTACCATGTGACCGTCCTTATGGCGGAACTCCCATTCGACATCCCACGTGTTTTTTCCGCCTTCCACGGTCTCCCTGTCTTTTCCCCGGATATTTTCAATAAATCGGGCGACATTGTCCCTATCGGCGGGGCCCAGGATGTCCTGCAAACGCAGATCCATCATCTCATCGACGGTCAGTCCGATAATATCCTTAACGGCAGGGCTGACATAGATAGGTTTCAGTGTGACGAGATCAAGGGACCAGATGACGTCGCGGGAGTTGTCGGTGATAATGCGCAACTGTTCTGCGTTCCGGCGAGTTTCCCGCTCGGCATATTGAATCTCCCGGAAGAGAAATAAGAGGAGGGATACAACAATGGTCGCCGTCACACAGGCGGCCACGAAACCGGTGAAAAGATAATCGGCAGTGACCCGTCCTCGGAACAGGGTGCTCATCACCGCGACGATGGGCAGAGTAATGCACACCGATGCGGCAACAGATAGTGCAAGAAGCGTCACAGGCCGTAAAGACCGCAGATAGCGGAAAATCGTCCTCACTGTGGTCTCCTCCAGTACGCACGACTTTTACGTATCAGAAAGACACGGAACCGGATGGCGGGTCACATGCCATCTTGTATCAGAGTGCTTTTATTATAGCTTTTTTCTGCAGCATCGTCGAGGAAAGAATGGCTCGCAGTCCCGTTATTTTCTTAAAGAAATACAATGCCGGCAACCTGTTTCGAGCCGCCACGACGACCGGACGACGCGGA